>JAAUXY010052219.1_pt1 | contig 26666 bp, 25 predicted proteins | sample 7278121 | NCBI WGS metagenome assembly JAAUXY01 (sample SAMN14350117, study PRJNA611818) | marine sediment metagenome | isolation source: surface marine sediment (1.8m) | place: French Polynesia: Moorea | collected 2018-08 | reverse complement strand
CGCGGCGTCCAGCTGCCGGGCCCGTTCGAGCAAGGCCTCGGCCGGGTCGATCCCGGTCACTTCGGCGCCGCGGCCGGGGTGACTGTCGACTACCGGGTCGGCCGGGCCGAGGCGACGGGCCTGCCCGATGCCGGCTTCGACGCGGTCGCCGCCGGCCAATGCTGGCACTGGTTCGACCGTCCGGCGGCCGCCCGCGAGGCCCGGCGCCTCCTGGTCCCGGGCGGCCGGCTGGCGATCGCCCATTTCGACTGGATTCCGCTCGCCGGCAACGTCGTGGCCGCGACCGAGGCGCTGATCGAGCGCCATAACCCGGACTGGCGCTACGGCGGCGGCACGGGGCTCTATCCCGCCTGGCTCGGCGATGCGGCCGAGGCCGGGTTCGGCGGCATAGAGACCTTCAGCTTCGACCTGGCCGTCGCCTACAGCCGTGAGGCATGGCGGGGCCGGATCCGCGCCAGCGCCGGGGTCGGTGGCAGCCTGGCCCCGGAAGCGGTGGAGGACTTCGACAACGAGCACGCGGCGCTGCTCGCCGCTGAATTTCCCGACGACCCGCTGCAAGTGCCGCACCGCGTCTTCGCGCTCACCGCCATCGCGCCGTGATCCCGACTGCTGCGCGATTTCGAGAGGCGGTTTATTGACACGCATGGACACGGATTAACACGGATGAACTACGGAGCCGCACGGCTTCGAAGCTCAGCCAAAACCGGCAGATAAATAAATATATATACTGTCCCTGGTATGCAAATAAAGCATCTATGGGTACATACATCCGTGTCCATCCGTGTCAAATCAACTTGGCCCTCGCCAGAGACCCGGTGGCCGGGCCGCGATAGCCGGCTTAGGCGTCAGTTGCCGACGGCAACGCTGCGCGCGTCGGCGATCAGCTCGGCGATGTTGTCGCCGGTCAGGGACTCGAGAAAGGCGACGAGCCGGTCGATCTCGCCGGAGGTCAGGCCGAGGGGCAGGATACGCGGATCGAGCTGCGGATGCTGGATGCCCGGGTCGTTGTAGAAGGCGACCACGTCGCGCAGGGTGGCGAGCGAGCCGTCGTGCATGTAAGGCGCGGTCAGCGCCACGTTGCGCAGGCCGGGCGTCTTGTAGCGCCAGAGGTCCTCGCGATCGAGCGTGACCTCGTGGCGGCCGAGGTCGGGTTCTTGCGGCCCGGAAACGCTCTGCACCGCGGCGCGGTCGAGCGGCACGGAAACGCCCGGCGCGATCTCCACCTCGACAGACCCGGAGGGCGAGGCGCGTGCGGCGAGGCTGCGGTAGCCGATGCCGGTGAAGTGGAAACGATGGTCGGTGAAGAGCGCCGACTTCACCTGGATCAGGTGGCAGTTGGCGCAGCCTGCCTTGCCGGTGAAGAGGGCGAAGCCCTGCTTCGCCTTCTCCACGAGCGCCGTCTCTTCGCCGCCGAAGAACCAGCGGTCGAAGGCGCTGTTGGCCGAAAGCAGGCTGCGCTGGTAGGCGGCCAGCGCCCGGCCCAGGCGCTCGATGCTGGGGCCGCCGCCGTAGGCCGCCTCGAAGAGGCCGTCGTAGTCGGCGAGGCCCCTGAGGCGCGCGATCACGAAGCCGATCGAGGGATTGCCCATCTCGTTCTTCGCCAGGAGCGGCGAGATCACCTGGGTCTCCAGGCCGGTTTCGCGGCCGTCGTGGAACAGGCTCTGCTGATAGGCGACGTTGAGCAGCGTCGGCGCGTTGCGCCGGATCGACAGGCCAAAGACGCCGACGGGGGTCTTCAGCTCGTTGTTGGTGAATCCCTGTTCGGGAATGTGGCACATGGCGCAGGACATGGTGCCGACCTGCGACAGGCGGCGGTCGAAGAGCAGCTTGCGCCCCAGCGCGATCTCCGCGGCGCTGGGCCGCGGCCCGGGCACCGCCGGCAGGCCGAGCGGCGGGTCGGCGAGCCGCGCGAGCGCGCGCGCATCGAAGTCGGTTTCCGAGCCGAGCGGATCGGCGGCCGCGGCCAACGGCACGAGGCACAAGGCGAGCATGGCGAGAGCCGGGCCGACGCGTTCGAAGAGGGGCGTCCTTCGCGAGCCGCCGCGGGGTGATCCATGGCTGCCAAACACGGCGGATCGCTTCCTCGGTCGCAGGGTTTCCCGGCAAGATTCTAGAACGCTGCGAGGCCCGAGTCGAACGGGACTCCGCACGTTAACCATATCAGCACGTTAACCATACACGAACATCATCCGCTCCCGACCGCGCCGTCGATCTGCTATGATCTTCGAAAGGCCTGGAGTCGGGTTCGCACACGCACCCGTGCCGGGCGCAAGGGAGATGACCATGTGCTGGCGTCTTTTCGTCTTCATACTGATCGTGACGCACGCCGGTTTCGTCTGGCCGCCTTATCCAGCGGAGGCCGGCGAAGCCGTCGCGGTCGCCGATGGGCCGATCACGGACACGCGCTAGCGGCCACAGGTGTCACGCTTGCGCGGACGGGCGGGCTTCACCTACTACGTCCCGCAGATCGTGCTCGGCTTCGGCGGCGGCTTCGGCACCGCCCCGACCTACGACATCGACTACGCCAATATGCAGGGCGACACGGTCGACATCGACATGAAGAACCGGACCTTCTGGAAGGTCGACGCCGAGGTCAAATTCAACCTCAGCAGCATCATCGCCGAGGGCTTCTCGCCCTTCTGACCGACCCTGGGACTCGAGCGACAGCGAACCCCGGCCGTCAGGTCGGGCTTTTCTCATGGGGATCGGCTGTCACTTCCCGTTCCAGCGCCGCCGAATCCTCGGCGTCGATCACCCGGCGCGCCACTTCGAGGTCGAAGCCGCGCCGGTCCAGCGCGGCCAGGTCCCTGTCGCGTCTTCCGGTCCGTTCGGTCGCCGGCCGGTAGGGCCCGAGCCGGCGGCGCCGGGCGTAGTTGAGCGCGGCCTCGAGCTCGGGATCCGCCGCGTCCGCTCCGAGCTCTTGCAGCGCGTCCGTCACCAGACCCGGGGCCACTCCCTTGGCGGCCAGCCGCCAGCGGATCGCGCGGGCCGAGGCCCCGGCCCGATGCAGGCGCCGCACCTGCCCGGCCGCGTAGGCGGCGTCGTCGAGGACGCCGGCCTCCAAGTAGCGCCCGACAATCGCTTCGACCGCCGCCGCCCCGGCCTCTGGGTCGGTGCCGTGGGCCCGCGCCGAACGGCCGACCCGGGCCAGCAGCAAGCGGCGCAGGTGTTCGGCCGATGCCGCGTAGCGTTCCAGGTGGGCCCGCGCCGCCCGCTCCAGCGCCTCGGGCGTCGCCTTCATCGGCCCGCGCCGCCCGCTGCCCTTGCGCGATTTGCCGGAACCCTCCGCCATGGCGCCGCGAGCCTGCCACGGGGCGCCGCGCCCGGCCAGCGCCTTGCGCCGGCTGCCCCCGCGGCCTAAGTCAAACGGCATGCACGAACCCCTGCCGCGACTCGAGCCGTCCCCCCAGGCCCCGGCGCCGCGCCTCATCGGCGCGGTCAACTGGCGCGGCCTCTGGACGCTCTATCTGAAGGAGGTGCGGCGCTTCCTCAACGTGTTCACCCAGACGCTGCTGGCGCCGATGGTCACCTCGCTGTTGTTCTTGGCGATCTTCACCTTGGCACTGGGCCGCGCCGTGCAGCAGGCCGGCGGCGTCGGCTACGCCGAGTTCCTCGCCCCGGGCCTGATCATGATGGCCATGATGCAGAACGCCTTCGCCAACACCTCCTCTTCAATCGTGATCGCCAAGGTCCAGGGCAACATCGTCGACCTCTTGATGCCGCCGCTGTCGCCTTCGGAGCTGACCCTCGGGATCATCGGCGGCGGCGTAACACGCGGGCTTGTGGTCGCCGTCGTGGTGGCGCTGGCCATGTGGATCTTCGTGCCGGTCGGCCTGCACAGTCCGCTCGCCGCGCTCTACTTCGCGGTCAACGCCTCCATGATGCTGGCGCTGCTCGGCATGGTCGGCGGCATCTGGGCCGAGAAGTTCGATCACATCGCGGCCGTGACCAACTTCGTGGTCACGCCGCTCTCGTTCCTCTCCGGCACCTTCTATTCGATCGAACGCCTGCCGGAGAGCTGGCATATCATCGCCTACCTCAACCCCTTCTTCTACATGATCGACGGCTTCCGTTACGGCTTCATCGGCCACGCCGACGCGCCGCTCGCGGTGGGCGCCCTGGTCGTGCTCGGGGTCAACGCAGGGCTTTGGCTGCTGACCTACCGCATGATCGCCACCGGTTACCGGCTCAAGGCCTGAGCCCGTGTCGCCGCTGCAGCGCGCCCGTCCTTCGCACGGCAATCCGGCGGCTGGCGGGGCGGTCATCCCGCCCGTGCTGCGCCGGATGGGGCCGGTCAACTGGTCCGGGCTCTGGGCGCACTACAAGCGCTGCGTGCTGGTCTTCTTCCACTACCTCGCGCTCGAGCTGGGCGGGCCGGTGGTGACCAGCCTGCTGTTCCTGGCGGTCTTCACCTTGGCCCTGGGCGATGCCGCCGCACTGCAGCCCGGCCTCTCTTTCACGCACTTCGTGGCTCCCGGGATCGTCATGTTCATGGTGCTCCACCGGGCCTTCGAGCACGCCGCCTTCATGATCCTGGAGGACAAGCTCGAGGGCACCATGGCCGACAACCTCATGGCGCCCCTGTCGGCGCTGGAGATCCTGGCGGGCTACGTGCTGGCGGCGGCGACCACCGGGCTGTTGGTCGGGGGCGTCCTCGTCGCGCTGCTGGCGCCCCTGGTCGGCCTGCCGATCGCCGCGCCCGGCGCGGTCGCGCTGTTCGGCCTGGCCGGCGCCCTGCTGTTCGCTTTGGTCGGCGCGCTGGTCGGCATCTGGGCCGAAAGATGGGAGCACTACAGCGCGGCCGAAACCTTCCTGATCCTGCCGCTCGGCGTCATGTCCGGCGCCTTCTTTGGCCTGGACGCGCTCGCCGCGGAGGCGCGCTGGGTCATGCAGGTCAACCCGGTCTTCTACGTGATCGACGGCTTCCGCTGGGGCTTCGTGCAGCTGGCGGCGGCCGATCTCGCCCTGGGGCTCGGCTTGCTGACGGCGTTGATCGCGGCGCTCTGGCTTCTTAATTGGCGGTTAATGGCCGTTGGCTACAAGCTGAAGCCGTGACCGTCTCGATCGGACCCTCCGTAGCTCTGCACCACGGGGCCAAAGCCATGATCTTTGTCCAGCATCGTCTCGCCGCCGCCCGGCTTGGGCTCGCTCCGGCGCTCCTGCTCTTCGTCCTGGCGCTTGCCGTCGCGGTCCAGCCCGCCGGCGCCCGGGAGTCGCTGCGCTTCGGCCAAGGCCTGCTGTGGAAAGTTGAAACGCACGGGCGGGCGCCGAGCTACGTCTTCGGCACCATGCACGCCAGCGATCCCGAGGTACTGGACGTGCCTGCGGCCGTGCTCTCGGCCTTCGACGCGGCCGATAGCCTGACCCTGGAAATGGTCGCCAACGAGGAGGTGCCGCGCAAGATGGCCGAGGCCATGTTGCTAAACGACGGGCGTACCTTGGACGCCATCATCGGCGCCGAGCGCTTCGCCGCGGTGGCCGCGGTCGGCGCCAAGTACGGCATGCCGCCGGCCAGCCTGCGCAATTTCCGACCTTGGGCGGCGATGACGGTCTTCTCCATCGCGCCCGCGGAATTCGCGCGATTGGGCACGGGCGCCCTGCCCCTTGATCAGGCGCTGCAAGCCCTGGGGCAAAAGAAGGGGCTGACGATCCATGGCCTGGAGAGCGTCGAAGAGCAGATCGCCGTGTTCAGCGGCGTTTCCGAGGATGAGCAGGTCGCGCTGCTCGAGCTCGCCGTGCGCGAGCACGGGCAGATCGACAGCTGGTACGCGAAGCTCAAGCGGGCCTATCTCGCCGCAGACACCGACGCCATCTACCAGCTCATGCGCGCGCACGCGGCGGGCACCGACGCGAGCCTGATCCGCTCCTTCGAGCGGCGCCTGATCGAGCTGCGCAACAACCGCATGGCCGCGCGCATGACGCCGCGGCTCGACGAGGGCAAGGCCTTCATCGCCGTCGGCGCGCTGCATCTGCCCGGCGATCGCGGCGTGCTCGCCCTGCTCGAGCGGCAGGGCCGCAAGGTGACGCGGGTCTACTGAGACAGGCTTGGCTCCGGTGGCGCGTCAGACGCTGTTGCGCAAGCGGACCTGCAATTCCTGCCATAGCAATTCGTAAGCCTGGGCGAGCTCGCTCATGGGCGCGTAACTGGTGATCGGCGCGCGGTGCACCCCCATCCGCTCGACCAGCGCGGAGTTCGGAATCGCGGTGCGCAGGAACGACGGCACCTCCTTCCAGAGCCACTCCGTGGTTTCTCGGTGCAGGGTCTTGCGCCGGTCCAGCATGGAAAAGAAGGGGAAGATCCGCGGCACCTGGTAGGATTGCTTGGCCAGGAAGGCCACCAGGCTCTCCAGCGTGCGCACCGAAAGCGTGGTCGGGATCACCGGGACCAGCAGGGCGTCAGCCATCCGGAACACCGCCTCGGCAACCACCGAGATTCCGGGCGAGCAGTCGATCAGGATGACGTCGTAAGACGGCTCCAGGTCGCCTATCGCCTGAATGAAGTGCTCTTGGGCCTTCTTCTTGCCGCCGATGATCAGGTCCAGCTTGCGGTAAGAGAAGTCGGCCGGCAGCAGATCCAGGCAGGGGTAGTCGGTGCCTTTGATAAGTCGGTCGAAATCGGCGGACTTGCGAGTCAGGCTGTGCCGACCGCCTTTGACCTTCGGTACCACACGAAAGAAGAACGTCGCCGCGGCCTGCGGATCCAGGTCGCAGACCAGCACGCGCGCCCCGGCCGTGGCAGCAATCGCCGCCAAATTGACCGCTGTGGTGGTCTTGCCGACGCCGCCCTTGATGTTGTGGACGCCGATGATCTTCATGGCTGCGCGCCGCCCTGCGGCGCAGCGCCGCCGAACAGCTGCTTGAAGCGCTTGCGGTTGGCTTTCGAGCTGAAGGCTCCGAAGCGAACCGCGAACTCCTGCCGGGCCTCGTGCTGGCGCACCGCGAGACCGCGGACCAGAAGGTCCAGGGCGTGCGCCGTGCCCGGCTTGTTGAAGCCCTTCTCGGCCATCTCCTTGCCGTAATCGCGCAGGTGGGCCATCTGGATCTCGAAATCCTGGAAATCGCCCAAATTGTCCTGCAGGGACTTCAGGCTCTTGATCAGAGCCTGGATCTCGTTCGGCGGATAGAGGCTGCGGAAGAACTCCATCAGATAGCGCAGCTTCTTGCAGTCTATGCGTAGTTCATGCAGGGCCTCCGCTTCGGTCTTCGGCCCGATCTTCGAACCGTCGCGCATGACGCGCCGATAGGATTTGTAGATCCGCTGCGCGCTCAGATCGGCGATCGTTTCGGTCGCGTGCGGCGCGTGGTCGGGTTCGCCCCGGATCGAATTCGTCGCCAGTTTGCGCCAAGCCTTGGTCAACCGCTTGTAGCGGCTGCCGCGCAACGCGCGCACCAGCGGTTCATGCACCTGCCGCTTCTGATGCAAGAGGAAGTCGCGCAGCGGATCGATGTCCTCGGCGCGGCTCGGCGGCAGGCTATGGCGATAATCGGCGAAGTTGAGCAGATAGACGTCGAGGTCCCGTTCCGGCCCCGTGACCTGTCCCATCCAGGCCAACTCGGCGCGCAGCTGATCGCTCTGGGTCTTGGGCAGCACGCCTTTGATCTGACCCAGCGCGGAGCGCGCGCGGCGCACCGCGACGCGGAGGTCGTGCAGAAACTCGCTGTCCAGATCTTCGATCGTCCCTTCGCGCGTGGCCTCGAAGGTCTCCAACAAGCGGTCGAGGATCAGCCGTAGCGCACTGTCGCTGCGCATCGTCGGCTCGAGCTGCACACGCAGCTTCGAGGTGAAGTCGCCCGGGGTCCTTTTCGTCCGCGACAGGGCTGCCAGATAGATGTCGTCCGCCGCCGGGACCACGCCCTCGCAGCTCTCGATCGCCCGCTTGAGCGCACGGGAGACCTTGCCGTAGCCCTTGATCGGCAGCAGATGAAGCCGCGTCTCGTGCCGCCCGGCGGACTCGCCCTCGGCCGGTTCCAGGTGCCACTTCTCCTGCACGAGCTGCGCAACGATCTTCTCCTGATCGTCGACGAAGCTGCAGGTGCGGCTCCTGATCTTGAGCCGGACCATGGGCAGGAGCGCCCGCATTTCCAGGATTTGGGACAGGCGCTGCTGCGCGGGGCCGGGCGGCAGCTCGGACGCGAAGCTCGGCGCGGCGCGATTGGCGAAGCTCGCCAGCAGCCTGCCCGATTCGAGCGAAAGCCATTTCAGGCTGCGGTGTCCGCGTCTTGCCTCTTCCACGATGACGCCGCCGGCGTCGTAAAGCCGCCAATCGAAGCTGTCGAGATAGCTGCGGGTGGCGCTGGTCCAGCTGCCGGGACGGGCAGAGACCCGCACGCCCCGACCAGGGCTGATCGACGCGGGATCGAACCCGGCTGGAACGATGTACTGCTGTTCCACCAGGCTCATGGCGAGGTGCGGTCCGGTTTCATCGGGATTACGTCGCTGCGTCCCTGTTTCGTTGTCGTTCTTGGGCGTATGATTCGCCTTTGAGAGCCGATCCCCTTCGCGGATCTTCCGGGCCGGGATTCTGTAACACAAGTGTTACTTTTTTCGCGCGCCGCGCCGCCTGCCCTCGGACCTGAACCCGGCAACAGGGTCGCGGGGCAACGCCGGCAGAGGCTACCCTGACCCTAGTCTCCCAGATCGCCGCGCCCGAATCTTTGACCTGTATCACTTTTTCGCCGGGCCGGGCGCGGCCTCCTCGGCCCCGGGGCGCCGCCGCACGGCGGGCGGACTCCGGCCGCCGCCTGTTGACAGCCCAGGCCATAGAGATCATCGTGCGCGCCCTCTCCCGTGCTAGACTGAGGCTGGTTCGGCGCAGCGCGCCGCAAGCGAGGAGTCGTCCCTTGAGCGAAGCTATCATGCCCACCTATGCCCGTGCGGACCTCGCCTTCGAGCGCGGCGAAGGCGCCTATCTCTACACGGCGGACGGGCGACGATTCCTCGACTTCGGCAGCGGCGTGGCGGTCAATTCCCTGGGTCACGCGCATCCGCACCTGGTGGCCGCGCTGCGCGCGCAGGCCGAGAAGCTTTGGCATTGCTCGAACCTCTACCGGATCCCCGAGGGCGAGCGCCTGGCCGAGCGGCTCTGCGCGGCGAGCTTCGCGGAGCGGGTCTTCTTCTGCAACTCCGGCGCCGAGGCGATCGAGGGCGCGATCAAGATCGCGCGCAAGCACTATCACGAGACCGGGCGGCCCGAGCGCACGCGGATCATCACCTGCCGGGGCGCCTTCCACGGGCGCACCCTGGCGGCCCTCTCGGCGGCCGGCAATCCCAAGTACGTGGCCGGATTCGGCCCGCCGGTCGAGGGCTTCGACCAGGTCGCCTTCGGCAACACGAACGAGCTGCGCCAGGCGATCGGTCCCGAGACCTGCGCGATCCTGGTCGAGCCGATCCAGGGCGAAGGCGGCATCCGGGTCGCCGACCCCGACTACCTGCGTGCCCTGCGCCAGGTCGCCGACGAGTTCGGGCTGCTGCTGATCTTCGACGAGGTGCAGTGCGGCATCGGGCGCACCGGCAAGCTCTTCGCCCACGAGTGGGCCGGCATCGCCCCCGACATCATGGCGCTCGCCAAGGGGCTTGGCGGCGGCTTCCCGGTCGGCGCGATCCTGGCCAGCGCCGAGGCCGCCCAGGGCATGGCGGCGGGCAGCCACGGCAGCACCTTCGGCGGCAACCCGATGGCCATGGCGGTCGGCAACGCGGTGCTCGACGTCGTCGACGACCCGGACTTTTTGGCCCAGGTCGCCCGGGTCGGCGGCTACGCCCGGGAGCGACTTGCCGAACTCGTCGCGCGCCATCCCCAGGTCTTCGCCGAGCTGCGCGGCAGCGGTCTGATGCTCGGCTTGAAGTGCGTCGTGCCCAACGCCGAGATGATGGCCCGGCTGCGCGACCAGGGTCTGCTGGTCGTCGCCGCGGCAGAGAACGTGATCCGCCTAATGCCACCGCTGGTGATCGAGGAGAGCCACGTCGACGAGGCGGCCGGCATCCTCGAGCAGGTCTCGGCCGGCTGGGCGCAAGCCGCCTGAGACCATGCTCGCGCCGCGGCATTTCCTGGACCTGGATAGGCTGGACGGGACCACCCTGCGCGGCATCCTGGAAATCGGCAAGAGCCTCAAGGCCGAGCCGCGGCCGAACGGTGCCGGGCGGCCGCTCGCGGGCAAATCGCTGGCGATGATCTTCGAGAAGCCCTCGACGCGGACCCGCGTGTCCTTCGAGGTCGGCATGAGCCAGCTGGGCGGCGACGCCGTCGTGCTGGAGCCGAGCGGCACCCAGCTCGGCCGCGGCGAGACCGTCGCCGACACCGCCAAAGTCCTGTCGCGCTATGTCGACGCGATCATGATCCGCACCACCAAGGAGGAGAAGCTGCTCGAACTTGCCGAGCACGCCACGGTGCCGGTGATCAACGGGCTGACCGACCGGACCCATCCCTGTCAGCTCATGGCCGACGTCATGACCTTCGAGGAGCGCCGCGGCCCGATCGCGGGCAAGGTGGTCGCCTGGTCGGGCGACGGCAACAACATGGCGACCTCCTGGTTGCACGCCTCCGCCCGATTCGGCTTCGAGCTTCGTTTGGCCTGCCCCGAGGGCCTCGAGCCGCCGCAGGAAGCCGTCGCATGGGCCCAGGCCGAAGGCGGCCGCGTCCTGGTCACCCACGACATGCAGCGGGCGGTCGCGCAGGCCGACTGCGTGGTGACCGATACCTGGATGTCGATGGGCGACGGCGAGGACCCGGACAAGCGCCAGCGGCGGCACAACCTGCTGCGGCCCTACCAGGTCGACGAGCACCTCATGAGCCTGGCCAAGCCGGAGGCGGTCTTCATGCACTGCCTACCGGCGCACCGCGGCGAGGAGGTGACCGACGCCGTGATCGACGGGCCGCAGTCGGTGGTCTGGGACGAGGCCGAGAACCGGCTGCACGCCCAGAAGGGCATCCTGCTCTGGTGCCTTGCCTGATGCCTGAAGACGGCCACGCGGGCAACCTCTTGCGCGACGATTTCGTGCGGCCGTTTCTGCTCGAGGTGCCGGGCCTGCGCGGGCGCCTGGTGCGCCTGGGGCCGCTGGCCGACCGGATCCTCAGCCGCCACGCCTATCCCGAGGCGGTCGCGCGCCTGCTGGGCGAGCTGCTGGCGCTCTCCGCCGGGCTCTCCAGCACGCTCAAGTTCGACGGCGTCTTCTCGCTGCAGACAAAGGGCGACGGCCCGGTGCCGCTGATGGTGGCCGACGTGACCACCGAAGGCGAGCTGCGCGGCTACGCCGACTTCGATGCGGCAAAGCTCGAGGCGTTACAGGACGCGCTCGGCGCCGAGCCGCCCGTGGCGGCGAGCCTGCTCGGCGCCGGCTACCTGGCCTTCACCGTCGACCAGGGCGAGAACACCGAGCGCTATCAGGGCATCGTCGAGCTCGACGGCGCGCAGCTCTCCGACATCGTGCAGCACTACTTCCGACAATCCGAGCAGTTCAACGCTGCGATCAAGCGGGCCGCCGGCAAGGTCGGCGGCGTCTGGCGCGCCGGCGCTCTGATCCTGCAGCAGCTGCCGGAGGAGGGCGAGGCCTGGCTCGGCAGCGGCGAGGAGGACGACTGGCGGCGCAGCGTGGTCTTGATGTCGACCTGCAGCGAGCAGGAGTTGCTCGACCCCGAGCTGGCGGCCGACGACCTGCTCTACCGCCTGTTCCACGAGGAGCGGGTGCGGGTCTACCGGCCGCGCTCGCTGCTCGAGGGCTGCCGCTGCAGCCGCGCGCGCATCGAGACCGTGCTGCGCGCGATGTCGGAAGACGATCTGGAATACATGAAGGTCGACGGCGAGGTGATCGTCACCTGTCAGTTCTGCAACATCGACTTCCGTTTCGGCGCAGAGGCCCTGGAGGCGATCCAGGCGAAGTGACGGCGCGGCCAACGGTCTGACGACCGGCTTCTCGCTCTTGGCTCTCTCTGACGCTTTGTCTTGAGGGAGAATTGTGCTGCGGCGGCCTGGCCAAAGACTGGCTATGGCAAGAACGCCCACATCACACGGCGCGAACCGCTCTTTGCGGCCCGCCAGCGGTCGTAGCTTGACCCACAACCGGGTCGTTCAGCTCGATCGGTGTCCGGAAGTCGTGCGGTTTCACCGCGAGCACGGAGCAGTTCAGCCTGTTGAGGATGACTTCCGCCGTGTCGCCCATGAACACGCCGGGGACGTCGGTGCGGCTGACCGTGCCCATCACGATGAGATCGATTTCGTTGCCGGCGGCGAAGTCCGGAATGACTTCTCCCGCTTCTCCCTGCAGCAGATGGACGCGCCGGCGCTTGTCGTCGTCGGGATAGTGAGAGATCAGCCGGTCCAGTGCCTGGGCCCGCAAAGCGCGCACCCTTTCTCTGAGCTGTCCGACTTCATCCGCCATGGCGCGCTCGTGCTCGCCGTTCAGCAGGGCCCGTTCCTCCTCCAGCGTCCAGGCGTGCACGACATGCACCTGTCCCGTTTGCGCCGGACAGAACGATGTCGAAAGGTCCATGACCAGGCGGTTCAGGCTTTCGCGACGGTCATCCGAAGCGTCCGGGTCGACGGCCGCGAGCACGCGGAGATCGGTCCGGTCGAAAGCTTCCTTGAGGATCCAGACCGGGCAAGGGCACTTGCGCATCAGATGCATGTCGAGGCCGCCGATGACATGCTGCCCTCTGAACCGGAGGTTCGGGTTGATCGCCTTGATGACGAGGTCATGGCCGTCGCGGAGCACGGCGCGGATGATCTCGACGAAGACCACGCCCCAGAGCACCTTCTGTGTCGTTTCAATGCCGCCGTCGCGAAGCGGCCGTCCGTACTCGGCCAGGCGCGCCTGGTGGTAGTGTGAAAGCCGGGTCTTGATGTCGCGCGAGCTTCTGTCCGAGACGCCCGACACGACCTCTGCCATCTCGGTCTCGCGAAGGCTGACCACGTCGACGAGGGTGATCTTGGCGCCGTTTTGCTGCGCCAGAATCCGGGCCCGTTCGATCGCCAGCTCGGGTTGGCAGTCCTCCTGGCACACGACGAGAATGCTTTTGAAGCGCTTCACTTTTCCGACCTCCGCCTGGAGCCAGATCGAGCCAGATCGGATCGACCTCGCTCGTGAACCTTGCTCCAACTAAAAGGTCTAGAGACTGATTCGCGGGTCACACCGTCTCAGTATGACCCGATCAGGCTCTAGGCATCGCGGGCGCATCGGCTCCGCATCGGACCTACGCAATGCCAACTAGCAGAAATGGCTTAAAGGTCTGTTGCGACCAATCCCGTCGCTTCGTTTGTGGACGTATCTGTTTGTGTGGCCGGCAAGCGCGCGGCCTGTCGTGGTCTGACGCCGACTATCCCGCCGGTTTCGGCCGAATCTGCGCTACGAACGGCCCTTCGACGGCTGTGCTCGTCACGGTTGCCACAAGCCCGAAGCGGGCCTTTGGCGATTAGCCGCGGGCCCCGAGTTTCAGGGCGATTGGCATCCCACCCCGTCTTACCTGCCCCTTTTTCAGGGGGGCGAATCGATCGTCACGAGCGGCTGGGCGAAACACTCGGCTTAGAGGTCACCGACTTGGGCCTCCGCGAGACCACGGAAGCCCGGATTCCCTCGCCGTCCCACCGCGCGCCCATTCGGTGAGTTGGTCGATATTCAGCCCTTCGTGAAGGTATTGCGCGATACGCCGGCCAATCAGGGCGCCGAACTTGAACATGCGGCCCCCGCAGCCGGTGACCACGATCACCTTGCCGCATGCTTCGACGATGAATCGCTTGTCGGCCGGGTCCGCATAGTAACCGGCGGCGCCCCTAACGATCTGATGTCTCTTAGGATCCTTCAGATGTGGAGCAAACGCCTGTCCGATCTCGCTCAAATCGGTGCTGGTGATGCCTTGCGGCACGTCCGGGTCGCCCGGCCGCAAGTTCGGCGCCCCGCCAAACTTGAGCTCAGTCCCGCAAACAGGTGGCAGGCAATATAAATGGGCCCCTTTCGTCGCGAGGAACAGCGCGGGACTTCCCGCCCAGGCGGCGGCAAGTTGATCCGGTGGCATGACATATCCAACGACCGAACGAACGGGTGTTACACGAGCGCCTGCCTCGAGCGGGAGGCGGCTTGTCCAGGCCCCGGCGGCTACGACAATTCCCTCCGCCTCGAGCTCATCGCCATCTTCGATCGCGATCAAACCCTTGGAAGCGTCCAGGTCCGAGACCAGCGCGTTCTGCCTGAGCTCCACACCATTGTTTTCAAGCCATTTCGATAGGTCGGTGAGGATGCGGTCGGCAAAGAGAATCCCTGCTCTTGGCGTAAACAAACCCCACGCATCTTGGCCGACGACAAGTGCCGGCGCGTGTCTTTCGATACCGCGCCAATCGACAACCTCGTACGACGTGTTCGTCGCCTTGAGCGCGCTTTCAGACGCTCTCATCCAGCCGTGGTCGCCGAGATCGACCGCTAAGACGCCGGTTTCGGCGTAATGGCAGATGCCAAGGTCGTCCCATAGCAGCTCCCAATCGCCATGCGCCTCCTCCACCATCTGCGTGTAACCGCGCTGATCTCCGTAGTGCGGACGTATCATGCGGTGCTGATCGAACGAAGCCGAAGCAGGATTGGGGATGGCGCCTTGCTCCAGGACAATGATCTGATGGCCCAATCGGGTCAGCGCCCAGGCGACGGTGAGGCCAACGATTCCGGCGCCGATGATCGCGACTTTCATGAAGCCACGAAATCCAAGACCGACCCACAGGCCTGCGAAGCGGCGACTCGCAATCGCTGACCAGGCTCCACCAATGCGTAGTCGACCGCACTGTTCTTGAGCACGGCTTCCGTCCGGGTCAGATCGGTAACCTTCAAAGCGATGGCGCCGAGATAGGGCCGTGTCGGAAGGTTAACAGGCGCGGCACTCCCAAATTCCTGTCGGAACCGTTCTGTACGCAAGAGCCGTATCCATTGGCCGCTGGGCAGCGTGATGCGGATTCCGTCTGCGCATCGGACGATTGCGGCATCGCCCAACAGCCGTCGCTGATGCTCTTCGGCGGCATCGAGGTCATCGACGGCGCCGGTGATGCCGAGCACAGCGACTGCCGTGTTGTCGTGAGACAGAGCCTCGTCCGAGCGGAGCAGTTCCGGCGTCAGGTGTTCACAAAGCACCACGTGCATCAGTCCGACCACGTCCGCTTCGACCGGAAAACAGAGCGCGAATCGAGGCTGAGTCCAACCATCCTGGTGCTCGAAGTTGCGCGCCAATGACATCAGTTTACGAACGCCAACGCCATTCTGGGCCAGCAGGCGCCGGCTTTCCTCCGCGTTTCGGGTGCCGAAGGCGACGCCCATCAGGCCCTCACCACGCTTCTCGACGAATTCATCCAAGCCCTGCAAAGGCCGATTCGGGTCGATGATGCCGCGCAGTTCGAGGTAGTCATCCGGAAACATGATGCACCAGTTCCCAGTACCCCACTCGACATGACTGCCGCGCGGCGGGACGCTGAATCCGAGACTCGAGAAAACATGGCGCGCTCTATCCATGTCGCGTACGGCGATAACGGGATGATCAATCGAGACGATGCCATTGGCGGCGGCGGTCAGGCTCGGTCGCACCGCAGAATTTTCCATCTCAAGACCATCACCCGTGACAGACAGCTCTATCCAGTTCGAACGACCGCCGCCGGAGTCGAGAATCGAAGCGCGATGAGGCGATCATCGACCTGTGTAAACGGGCTCGCGCCTCTCGATCCAGGCGTCCAAGGCCTCACGTGTATCGTGCGTCGGGCCCACACGGGCGAACTGCTCGCTTTCCATCTGGAGACCTTCTGCGATCGTCATGTTGAGGCCGCGCGTTACGGCTGTGATGATGCCGGCGGCGGGGATCGGGGAATGGCGCAGGATCCGACTGGCGAGTGCGAACGTGGCGGGCATTAGATCGTCATGTGGCACGACTCTGTTCACCAGGCCCATCTCGTAGGCCTTCTCAGGTGAGAATGGGTCTCCGGTCAAGAGCAACTCGAGCGCCCGCTTGCGCCCTGCCAGTCGAGGAAGACGCTGTGTTCCCCCGAAGGTCGGCGGGATGCCGATATTGATCTCCGGCTTGGCGAAGACAGCCTTTTCGCTTGCCACCGCCAGATGAACCGCCTCGGTGATCTCGCAGCCACCGCCAAAGGCTATGCCATTCACGGCCGCGATGATCGGCTTCCCGAAAGCCTCCATACGGGCTGTCATGTTCTGACCGCGGCGTACGAAGTCTCTTACAGCGATTTCCGTTCCCTCGCGGATGCTTTCAGAGAACTCGTGGATGTCCGCACCGGCGGAGAACGCACGGTCACCGGCTCCCGTCAGGACGACGGCCCGAAGGCGGTCATCACGCTCGACCCTGTCAAGCAGCTGCATGAGCCGGTCGTTGACCGTGTAACTCAGCGCATTGAGCTTCTCCGGACGGTTCAGCGTCAGCACGGCAATGTTGTCTCTGGCTTCAAACAGCACCGGATCGGGCATAGATTTCACCTCATCCTCTGGAAAGATGGTCTGGAGCCCAATGCTAAGCCGGGATCGACCTTGTGTATACTCACTAGACGGTATACTTTGAGCGGATGCCGAGAAACGCGAAACAGACCCGTGACCGAATTCTCAATGCCGCCAACCGTTTGTTTTATGGCGAGGGCGTTCGAGGTGTCAGTGTCGACGCGATCGCGGAAAAGGCCGGGGTGACGAAGCGGACGCTCTACTATCACTTCAGGAGCAAGGACGAACTCGTAGCGGCCTACCTGGAGTCCCGAGACCAGCCGGCACTGGCAATCTTCTCGGAATGGTTCGATGAGGCCGATGGACCGCTGGCCAACAAAGTCCAAGCGCTCTTCATGAACGTTGCGAAGTCAGCACGGCACCCGAAATGGAAGGGTTGTGGGTTTCTGAGGACCTCCGCCGAATTGGCGAACAAGCCTGGGCATCCCGCGGTCCAAGTCGGAGCGGCACACAAGAAGAAGCTCGAGAGTTGGCTGACCGAGATGATCGAGACGGCTGGTCTCGACGACGCACCCTTGCTGGCCCGCCAAATTGTGCTCCTCATGGACGGCGCTTTCTCAACCATGTTGGTTCACCGCGATCCGGCCTACTTCGAAACCGCAGGCAAGGCTGCGGCAACGCTCGTCAAGGCGAGTGGCGCGAGGCTTGAGAAGCGCCTCAACTGACCTTTTTTTAAGGTTGAGCGTTGATAAGCGGCCACAGGCCTTAGATCGGAACGGCCGAAGAAGCAGCGCCTTAGGAAGGCGGCCACCTGCAATTTGCGGGGACATCATTTGCGACGCTTCTGCGCGCGGCAATCGAGCGCAAAACGGTTGCGTGTAGCGTCCGGCTAACCCTGTCCTCTACTTGCCTTGGTGATTCGATCCCTTCCCGCGCCGAGAGATTGCACGTCTAGTGCGAAACCCCACAGATTTTTTCGTGGAACAGCGCGAAGTTCGCAATCGCCCAGCACTGGGTTGAAAGACGCACAGGCCCCGGACGCTGGACCATGTCCATCGGCGCCGGAGGTCGTTGAGCGACGATTGACATCATTGGCCGGCGCGAAGGTTCGATATGGCCCGCGGTCAGCCGGAGCAGGCCGAAAGAAGGAGCGACGCCATGTCCATCAAGTCGATCGGCAAGACGAAGTGCCGGAAGATCGCTGCGATAACCCTGGTCGTGCTCGCCAGTACTGCACTGATGGGGATGTCGAGGAACCCTCCCCCTCACGCCGCCCGATTGGTCAATCTGGACTTCGTTCCAGAGAATGGAGGCGGCTACACCATCAACGCGACGGGACAGCAGCTGACGTACGCAGATGTGAAGTTCTACAATATCACCGTGGAGCTCGACAGGCCGTCTCCCGCGGATTTCGCCGTCACTTACCAGATTTTCGGCGACGAGTTTTGGAGCGATCCCCTGATCGGAGAGGTCAGTGTCCGCTTCAATAGAAACAGTACCACTCCGACGGAGATCGTGTACTTGAGCACCGTGAGAGGCGCGAGAACGCCCAGCGGTGCGCCCAACCAGACCGAAGGCAGGTTCTGGCTTGGCTGTACGCAGCGACTGGTGCTGCGCGGCAACGCGGGAAGAGGGCACGACAGGGAGGCGCCGGTGTACCTCAAACGTAGCGGAACGGTCTTCTTTTCGAATGAAGGCGTAACGATAGGCGGGACTCCGCAATCCTCATCACGTGATGTGCTATGCCAGTAGCGGATCCGGGCCCCAGCAAGCCCTCGATGGCGGGAGGATCGGGGCCCGAGCCCCGATCTTCGATCAGAGCCCCGACTCCTCCCCCGCCGCCCAGGCGATCAGCTTGCGCATGAAGTCCTCGCAGGCCTCGATCTGTGCCAGCTCGATGAACTCGTCGGGCTGGTGCGCCTGCTGGATCGAGCCGGGGCCGAAGAGCACGGCGGGGACGCCGGCCTCCTGAAAGATCCCGGCCTCCGAGGCGAAGGACATAGTTTCGGTCACGTTGGCGCCGGTCAGCCGGCGGATCAGGGCCTCTGCCGGCGAGTCCGCCTCGGGCTTCAAGGCCGGGACCAGGGCGAAGGTCTCGGTCGTGATCTCGGCTTCCGGGCCCGTCGCGCGCAGGCGCGGCAGGACTTCTTCTTCGGCAAAGCGCGTGAACCTGGCGAGGACCGCCGCGGCGTCCTGGCCCGGGAGGTCGCGGAACTCCCACGTGAAGCTGCAGACCCGGGGCACGATGTTCTGCGCCGTGCCGCCGGCGATCGTGCCGACGTTGAACGTCCCATGGGGAGGATCGAAGCGCGCGTCCTGGGCGTCGGGCGCCGCCATCTCGCGGGCCAGGCTGCCGAGAAACGCGATCAGCTCGGCGGCAGCGGCGATCGCGTTGGCGGCGCGGTCGGGATAGGCCGAGTGCGCCTCCAGGCCCGTCACCGTGGTGCGGTAGACGCGCACGCCCTTGTGGCTGTTGACCAGACGCATTTCGGTCGGCTCGCCAACGATGGCGAGCGCCGGCGCCGCGCCGCTTTCGCGCACGTCGGCGAGCAGGCCGTGCACGCCGAAGCAGCCGACCTCCTCGTCGTAGCTGAGCGCGAGATGCAGCGGCCGCTGCAGGCCGGCGGCGAGCGCCTCCGGCACCAGCGCCAGGGCGACGGCGAGGAAGCTCTTCATGTCGGCGGTGCCGCGGCCGTAAAGGCGCGCGCCGACCGGGGTCAGGCGGAAGGGATCCTGGCTCCAGGGCTGGCCCGCGACCGGCACGACGTCGGTGTGGCCGGACAGGACGATCCCGCCGGGACGCGCCGGGCCGAGCGTGGCGAAGAGGTTGGCCTTGTTGCCCTCGGCATCCGACGTGCGCCGGCCGGCGACGCCGTGATCGGCCAGATAGGCCTCGACGAAATCGATCAGCGCCAGGTTGGAGTCGGAGGAGACGGTCTCGAAGGCGACCAGCCGCTCCAGCATCTCGATGGCGGTGAAGCGTGGCGCGGACATGGGCATCTGCTAGCCGACCGTTAGCCGCGCCAGAATCGGCGCGACAGCAGCACCAGCACGGTGAAGAGCTCGAGCCGGCCGAGCAGCATGCCGCCGGCCATGATCCACTTCGCGGAGTCCGGCAGCGGCTTGAAGGTGCCGGCCGGGCCGATAATGTTGCCGAGGCCGGGGCCGACGTTGGCGATCGCCGTCGCAGCGCCCGACATGGCCGTGGTGAAGTCGAGCCCGGTCAGGCCCAAGGCGCCGGCCAGCAGCACGAAGCTCGCCATGAACAGGAAGAAGAAGCCCATGACCGATTCCTCGACTGCCGGCGGGATCGGCCGCTTGTTGTAGTAGGGAATGAAGACGCCGCTCGGCTGCATCAGGCGCAGGATCTGCGTCTTGGCGGTGGCGAAGAGCACGATGAAGCGGAAGATCTTGATGCCGCAGGTGGTCGAGCCGGCGCAGCCGCCGATGAACATCAAGACGAACATCATCGCCATCACGAAGCCGCCCCACTTGCCGAAGTCGGTCGAGGAGTAGCCGGTGCCGGTCATGATCGAGATGACGTTGAAGGCGGCATGGCGCAGCGCCGTCACCGGCTCGGCGATGTTGTTCTGCAGCAGCCACCACGTGGTCAGGCCGATGGCGAAAGCCAGGATGCCCAACAGGACGCGCACCTGGCTGTCGCGGAAGAAGGCCCCGATGTCGCCGCGCAGGGCGCGCAGATAGAGCACGAAGGGCAGGCTGCCCAAAATCATGAAGACGCAGATCGACCAGTCGATGGCAGCGCTCCTGAAATGGGCGATCGAGGCGTCGCTGGTCGAAAAGCCGCCGGTCGCGATCGAGGTCATGGCATGGGCCACCGCGTCGAAGCCGCTCATGCCCAGGGCCCAGAGGATGATCGCCGCGAGACCGGTCAGGAACACGTAGACGATGCTGATTCCGCCGGCGATCTGGGCCGCGCGCGGCAGCACCTTGTCGGTCTCGAAGGCCTCGACCCGGAACAGCTGCATGCCGCCGACCTGCAGCACCGGCAGGATCGAGACCGCCATGACGATGATGCCGATGCCGCCCAACCACTGCAGGATGGCGCGCCACAAGAGGATGCCGGGCGGCGCCCGGTCGAGGCCGATGATCACGGTGGAGCCCGTGGTGGTGACGCCGGACATGGATTCGAAGAAGGCGTCGGTAAAACTCAGCTCCAACTCGGAGAAGGCCAGGGGCAGGGCGCCGAAGGTGGCGATCACCAGCCAGGCCAGATTGGTCATCAGAAAGGCCTGGCGCAGCGAGAAGCCGGTCCAGCCGGAGCGCGTGGTGAGGATCAGGGAGACGCCGACGAACAGCGTCAGCAGGCCGGCCGCGGCGAAGACCTGCCAGTCCGGATGACCGCTGGCGGCGTCGGTCACCGCCGGGATCATCATCGCCACGGCGAGGATCGTCAGCAGGATCCCGATGATGAAAAGGATTGGACGAAAGTCGATCATCGCCTGGCCGCCCCCCGGCCGGCAGCCGCCCGGCCAGCAGTCACGGCCAACGGGCGCGGCGGCAGTTGATTGGGCTCAGTTGACCTGAACCGATTGATGCGGACTGTCGAGCGAGAAAGGCGGGATCGTGACGTCGAAGCGATCCCCGCTCGAGGATTCCATCTCGTAGGTCCCGAGCATGATCCCCGACGGCGTCGGCAGCGGCGTGCCGCTGGTGTACTCGAAGGAGTCGCCCGGCTCGAGCACCGGCTGTTCGCCGACCACGCCGGCGCCGCGCACCTCTTGGACGCGGCCCATCGAATCGGTGATCCGCCAATGCCGGGTCAGCAGCTGCACCGATTGCTCGCCCAGGTTCTCGATCTGCACGTGATAGGCCCAGACGTAGTGATGCTCCAAGGGCGACGACTGGTCCTCGAGGTACATCGGCTTGACGGTGACGCGGATCGAATGGGTCGTCTCACTGTACATCGGCCGTCGCCTCCTGATGCTGGCCGGCGCCCCGGGGCTTTGCGTCCCCGCGTGGAGCGCATTCTACTCCTTGCTTCGGGCTTTTTCAAAGCGCCCCGGGCATCGCAAATTCCTGGTAGAATTGAGCCTTTTCAATTACTTCGGGCGTTTCCCGTAATGCGGAAAGGACCGGGCGCGGCGGGCAAAAAAGAAGACGGCGCCGCCAAAGCGGCGCCGTCTCGCGAGAACCCTTCGCTTACTGGATGATGATGACGACGCGGCGGTTCGCCTGCTCGGCGACGCCGTCGGGCGTCGGCACCGCGGGCTCGGATTCACCGCGGCCCGCGACGCTGATGCTGCTCGCGGCGACGCCGCGTGCGACCAGTGCATCCTTCACCGAATTGGCCCGGGTGAGCGAAAGGCGCAGGTTGTAGTCCTCGCTGCCCGCCCGGTCGGTGTGGCCGGTGACCGAGAACTCGACCATGTCCATGGCACGTGCCGCCGACACGGCGTCGTCGAGGATCGCCTCGGCTTCGCTCGACAAGAGCGCACTGTCGAAGGCGAAGAACACGACGTAGGGCTGGGGCTCGGCCATCGCCGGCGGCGGCGGCGGCGGTTTCATGGCCTCCTCGACCCGCGCCAAGGCCGCGTAGAATTCGTCGCGGCAGGCGGCGATGTGATCGGGCTGATGGTTCTCCTCCTGCTGCTCGATCCAGCAGTCGAAGCGGCCCTGGGCGACCGCCGAATCCTCCGGCGCCTTCTCGCGCGCGGTCAGGTTCTCGTAGTTCCGGCTGTCCAGCAGCGCGACCAAGCGGGCGCGCGCCGACGCCAATTCGTTGACCCTGTCCGGAGGGAGCTTCCAGTCCTCGACCCGTTCGGGCTCGACGACCTCGCCGGCCGCCGTGCGCAGCCCCTTACGGGCGAAGTAACCGGCGTCGTGCCAGTCGTACATCTCGTCGGCTTCGAACAATGTGATCTGCCGGTATTCCTCGGTCAGCGCCCGCGTAAACGCGCTGCCGCCGCCCTCGGCATTGCGCATCGCTTCAATGTCGGCACCGACGCAGCCGCTCAGCACCGCCAAGGCTGCAATGGCACTCAAAATCCTTGCAGGAACCATCTTGGTTACTCCCTCTTGCCGCGCAGACCAAATTCTTGTTTTCGTCGGCGACCGCTTATTGCCGACGGTCCGCGCTCTCTGTTCAACGCCCCTGGGAACACCGAAATCGACGATCAGCATAACCCTATGGCTGCTGGTGTAACCTGTCAAAATTCCATGACATCGTCCGGGCCTGGCATACCCGGCGCGCGGGCGTCGCCCTTCGCCGGCGCGGCGGCCCTCGAGGTGATCGCAGTTATCCGGTGGCACGCGCCGGACGGGTGCCCACCGGGGCCTCCTCGCCGGCCGGGAGCGCTTCGCGGTCCGCCGGCTCTCGGGAGTCGGTGCCGCCGGCGGCGATCTCGACCACCGCGCCGCCCGCCGCCTCGGCATCGGCCGGATCGTGGGTCACCATGAGGGTCGCGAGGCCCCGGTCCCGGGCGTGGTCGAAGACGAAGCGGCGGAAACGGTCGCGCAGCGCCACGTCGAGCTTGTTGAAGGGCTCGTCCAAGAGCAGCGCGCGCGGCTCCGACAGCAGGGTTCGGAGCAAGGCCACGCGGGCGCGCTGGCCGCCCGACAGAGTGGCCGGATCGCGCTCGCCGAAGCCCACCAGATCGGCGTCCGCCAAGGCCGCCTCGATCCGCCGGCGCCGCGCCGCCGTGTCGCGCAGCGCGCGCGGCAGGCCGAAGGCGAGGTTGTCCGCGACGGAAAGGTGCGGGAACAGCAGATCGTCCTGGAACAGGATGCCGATGCGGCGCTGCTCGGGTGGCAGCGCGGCGAGCGAGGCGTGGCCCAGGAGAACGTCGCCCTCGGTTTCGAAGACCGCGTGCAGGGTGCCGCAGATGAAGGCCAGCAGGCTCGACTTGCCGCAGCCGCTGGGCCCCATGACCGTGGTGATCTCGCCCGGGGCCACCGTGAAGGACAGCGGCCCGATCAAGCGCCGGCCGCCGAGACCGAGGCGGACCTCGCGCAGCTCGAGACTGGCGGCGCCGGCTGCGCGGCTCACGACGAGCCCCGCAGCCCGCGCCGGTGGCGGAACAGCCAGGCGGGCAGCAGCAGCGCCACCAGGAAGGCGATCAGCGGCATGAGAGCCTGCAGCAGCGCGTAGACGCCGATCACCCGGCGGTCGGCACCGGTGGAGAGGCTGACGGCTTCGGTGGTCAAGGTCATGAAGCGGCCGCTGCCGGCGAACAGGGTCGGCAGGTACTGCGTCACGCTGACCGCGAAGCCGACGGCGAGCGCCACCAGAATCGGCCGCAGCAGCATCGGCAGCTTGACCCGCCACCAGACCCGGTTGGCCGAGGCGCCGAGGCAGAGCGCGGAACGCGCGTAGCGTTCGTCGAGCGCCCGATAGGGGTCGGCCAGGGCCAGGAAGACGTAGGGCAGGACGAACAACAGATGGCTCCAGATCAGCGCGACCCAGGTGCCGTCGAGGCCCGCCTTCACCGCCAGGATCTGGGCGCCGAACAGGAAGGCGACCTGGGGCACGAGTAGAGGACTGTAGAGCAGCCACAGGCCCCGCTCCAGGGGCCGCAGGCCGCGGCGCTGCTCGTTCTCCAGGCAGCCCAAGACCAGCACCAGGGCGATCAAGGCCGAGGCCAGGCCGACCGCGAGCGTCGTGCCGCCGCTCCACAACAGGCCCTGGCCCTCGCGCATCCAGTTCTTCAGCGCCCAGGCGCTGGGCAGCGGGTCGGGATAGCGCCAGCGCCCGGTGACCGACCAGAGCGCCATGGCCAGAACGCTCATGCCCGACAGCAGATAGACCGCGGCCATGCCGGCCCCGCCGAGGGCCTTGGGCGTGACGCCCGCGCCGCCGCGCCCGCCGCCGGTCAGCCAGCGCCGGCCGAGGGCCGTCAACAGCAGCTCGGCCAGGCGCCAGAGCAGGATCGCGGCGACGACGATGGCGAGCTGCAGGGTCGCGCCGGCCGCCGCCACGAAGCGCAGGCCGAGGTCGGGGTCGTTGAACCATTGCAGGATCAGGACCGCGAGCGGCGGCGGATTGGCTGGCGCGAGAATCATCGCCATGTCGACCACCGAGAGCGAGAAGGCCAGCACGGCGTAGACCGGCAGTCGGATCTGCGGGTAGATCGCCGGGAACACCGTCTTCAGCCAGGCCGTCACCGGGCCGTAGCCGAGCGAGCGGGCGACCGCTAGGCGCTGCTCGGCGTCGCCCTGCTCGAGCGCGGCCAGTGTCATGAGCAGCAGGAAGGGCGCCTCTTTGATGACCAGCGCCAGAGTCAGCGCCAGGCCGTGCGGGTCCTGCACCAGGGCCAGATCGGGCGGGCTGGTCCAGCCGGTGGCCCAGGGCGACAGCAGGCGCAGCAGCCAGCCGCTGGGCGCGATCAGGAAGGCCAGGCCGATGGCCAGCGCGGCGTGGGGCACCGCCAGCAGCGGCGAGAGCAGTCGCCGCAGCCGCGCCAGGAAGCGCGTGCCGTGCCAGGCCGCGACGAAGGCGACGACCAGCAGCAGCGAGACCAGCGTGGACAGAAGGCCCGAGATCAGGGTGAGCCTGACGGCGCTCGCCAGGCTGGGGTCGTCGAACAGGGCCTGCCAGGGTGCCAGCGAGAGCCGCTCGCCGCCCAGGGCGGGCAGGTAGCCGAAGGCCGGCAGCCAGGTGCCGAACAGCCCGGCCACCACGGGGGCCAGAAACAGCGCCAAGGTGAGGCCCGGGACGAGCCGTAGGAGGTCGCGCCGGGGCGCCGGCGCCGCCGTGCCGGGACCGGCTACTGACTGTAGCGCTTGCGCCATTCGGCCTCGATCCGCGTCATCCACGAGGGGTGCGGCTCGAGCAGCGTCGGCCCCAGCGCGTCGGGCGGCAGGCTCGCCGCGCCCCGGGGCAGCGCGTCGAAGCGCCGCCGGTCCTCGGGCGACAGCTTGTCGAGGCTCAAGACGGTCTGGTCGCCCCAGACCTCGATGTTCTGCTTGTGCGCCTGGGCCTCGGGGCTCATCAGGAAGTTAGCCACGACCATGGCGGCTTCCTTGGCGCTGGCGTTGAAGGGGATCGCGACGAAATGGGTGTTGCCGATCGTGCCGCCCTGGAGCACGAAGCTGCGCGCGCTCTCCGGCAGCAGATCGTTGGCGACCAGGGAGGCGGCTTCGGTGGGGTAGAACGAGATCGTCATGTCGACCTCGCCGTCGTCGAGCAACTGGCGCTGGGCCGGGCCGCTCGCCGGATAGTTCTTGCCGCCGCGCCAGAGATGCGGCGCCAGGTCATCGAGGAAGCGCCAGAGCGGGGCCGTCACCTCGGTCAGTTGTTGGTCGTCGGTCACCGGCGCCTGCAGGATGTCGCGGTCCGGCGTCAGCTCGACGAGGGCCTGCTTGAGGAAGGTCGAGCCGACGAAGTCGGGCGGCGCGGGATAGGTGAAGCGGCCGGGGTGCGCCTCGGCCCAGGCGACGAAGTCGGGGATGCTGCGCGGGATCTCCTGGACTCGGGCGGAATCGTAGATGAAGTTGATCTTGGCCATGCCCCAGGGCGCTTCCAGCCCCTCGACCGGCACCGTGAAGTCGATCAGGGTGGTGGGCTTGGCATCGAAATCGACCAAGCGGTAGTTGGGCAGCTGCTCCGTGAAGGGGCCGTACAGCAGGCCGTTCTTCTTCATGGTGGCGAAGTTCTCGCCGTTGATCCAGATCAGGTCGATCGAGCCGCCCTGCTCCCGGCCGGCCGCCTTCTCGGCCAGCACGCGCGACACGGCCTCGGCGGTGTCGGCGAGCTTCACATGGCGCAGGGTGATCCCGTAGTCGTCCCACACCCGTCCGCCGACCCAGGCGAGATAGGCGTTGATCCGCTCGTCGCCGCCCCAGGCGTTCCAGTAGGCGGTCTGGCCGCGCGCCCGTTCGACGACCTCCGGCCAGGCCTCGCCCGCGGTCGCCTGCGGCGCGCCGGCCAGGCACACGGCGCAGAGGCTCAAGATCGCTATCAGGCGTTTCATTCCCCGGTTACCCTCGCATGCTGCAGCCGCTCTGAATTTGCGCGGGAGACTACAGGGCGGTCTCCCGCTTGTCAGCCGCACTCGGCCGCACAAGGGCGTGAGCGCGCCGCACCGTCTCGATCACGGAATCGGCACCAGCGGGCCCGTGGGATGCGGCGCCAGCGACCCCCGGGCGCTTGCGCGCCCCCGAGAAGCGGCCTAGGCTCCGATCCATCCCATGCGGATGTAGCTCAGTGGTAGAGCAGAAGCTTCCCAAGCTTCGTGTCGAGGGTTCGATTCCCTTCATCCGCTCCAGACAGATGCGCCCGCCGATGGCCAGCCTCGGCGGG
>JAAUXY010016449.1_pt1 | contig 26747 bp, 22 predicted proteins | sample 7278121 | NCBI WGS metagenome assembly JAAUXY01 (sample SAMN14350117, study PRJNA611818) | marine sediment metagenome | isolation source: surface marine sediment (1.8m) | place: French Polynesia: Moorea | collected 2018-08 | reverse complement strand
GGGCTCTTCATTTCACGAATTGCACGGCTACTACGCGCAGGGCGTTGGCGAGAAGACGGCAACACTACCGAACGATTGGCAAAGTCGCTTAATCGCAGTGAACAATGAAAACACGAACGGCGTAACGGGGCACTGCCTCGAAGTTCATGATCTTGCAATTTCGAAGATGATCGCGATGAGGCCAAAGGACCTGGAATTCGTGCAAGAACTGGTAAGGCACGGCATGATTGAGAAAAAGACCATGCTCCACCGTCTCAAACAGACTGACATCGAGGATTCAACGCGTCGGACTGCCAAAGGCCGAATAACGGCATTGTTCGAGTCTTGATGTCTACCCTCCGAAGGCAGGGGTCACAAGTTCGAATCTTGCCGGGCGCGCCAAGTTCAAACACGGCCCCTCTCCGAGGGGCCCGTTGTCGGTCTGTATCCCGGCAAGACTCGAACTTGGCATCCCACAGGGCTGCGTTCGCACCGAGCGCGACGGAGTCGCGCGACAGGCGGAGGAGCGAAGCGACGACGAGGCGGCGTAGCCGTCGTCCAATCCTGTCGGGCGCGCCGAAGGGGTGAGGGTCGGCCCGAGCCGATCCGAATCATCCGAGGAGCGCATAGCGCGACGACAAGCGGGCCGCGCAGCGGCCGCTAATCTTCTCGGGCGCGATGAGCCTCGCGAACCCAGCGGCTTTATTGCGTGTACAGTACGGGACCCATCGAACGTCACCGGTTAATCTCCAGGAAAGCGAAACACCATGCCAAGCCCTTATTCACGCTTGCTACCTGTCGTCACCGGCGCGCTGGACTCATGAGCCGGGTGCTGGCACCGGTCCTCCTGGCCATCACGTTGATGGTTGCCACGGACGCACTACCCAACACTGCTGAGCGCCCGGCGATCAACGCGACGATTACCTTCTTCTACTACAAGGACCTCGAGACCGCGGCGAGTTTCTACCGTGACCTCGTCGGTCTCAACGCGACCACGGACACGGACTGGGTGAAGATCTTCGAGGTGACGCCCGGCTCGTCGATTGGCCTCGTGCAGGAAGGCAAGGGATTCCTCAAGGCGGCGGCGGACAAGCCGGCCATGCTCAGCCTGGTGACCGACGATGTCGATGCCTGGTACCAGAGGATCATAGATGCCGACGTGCCGGTGCTGCGCGAGCTTCCTCCCGCCGGTAGCCCGGCCGATAAGGATCGGGCGCCGATCCGCGGGTTTATCGTTGAAGATCCGGGAGGCTATGCGGTGGAGTTTTTCGCCTGGCAGTGACGGCTAGAACCGCAATCCCTTCGCTCGCCTCGGACACGGAGCTTGCGAGTTGGGGGAGCAGTCGTTCAGACAAGATATGCAGCGTCACAAAAACTCAGATGAGTCCCGCAGTGTTACGCGGCAACCGCCTTCAGGTAATCTGCGGCCGGCGGGTGCCGCGCGGCGCCTGTCTTTGAAAAACCATCTCGAACTTCAAGGAAGCGCAACGATGCCAGGCCCTTACTCACGCTTGCTGCCAATATTCACCCTCGCACTGTGCGTGAGCTTTCTCGCATGGAGCGCCAGCGCGGCCGAAACAGATCCTGACGGTCGTTTGTTCGCGCCATCCGCAGACGCCCTGGCCGATGTCGAGCAGGCACTTGCTCGCGCGGGTGACAATGATCGGCTCGGACTGGTCGTCCTGGGTGCGAACTGGTGCCACGATTCGCGGGCGCTTGCGGCACGGCTGAACCGCTCTCCGCTGGCCGAGGTCATCGAGGAAAACTACGAGCTTGTGTTCGTCGATGTCGGCTTTTACGAAAAGGGCGGAAACGTATTGCAGCAGTTCGGTGTGCCGCAGTTCTATGCGACGCCAACGGCGCTCATCATCAATCCATCGACCAGGCAGGTCGTCGACAACGAGGAGCGTCATCTCTGGAGCAATGCGTACAAGGTCGACATGGCGTCATCGGTCGACTACTTCGAGAAATGGGCAACGAACGACGCTAAGTCCGCTCCCGCATCCGCGGAGCTCCAGCAACTCTATGCCGAGATTGACCAATTCGAACAACAACTGGCGGAACGGGTAGCCGCCGGCTACGCAGTCGTCGGGCCGATGCTGAAAGCGCATAAGGCGGATAACGCACCGTCGGACTTCGAGGCGCGCTGGGACGAGCTGGCCGGTTTCAGGATGGCCATCCCCGGCGCCATCGGGGAGCTGCGTGACGAGGCAAGGCGACGCGTCGCTGCGGGTGAAGACGACATCCAGCTCGAATTCCCAGCGTTTCCGTTGCTGTCCTGGGAATCCAACTAAGGTCGTTGTCGTGCCCGATGGTGATGCATCAGCCAGCTCGATTGAGATAGCAAGGAACGCGTTCCGCGAGCGTCATATCGGTCCGCGCTATTCGGGTCCGCTGCATCTCGCGACCACGGTTAGCCTTAGCTTGCTTGTGGCGGTGGCCAGCGCCCTGCAGCTCGACGGCGTCACGCCGCTGGAGTGGCTGACGGTCCCGCTAACCTTTATGTATGCGAACCTGAGCGAATACCTCGGCCATCGCGGACCGATGCATCACAAGACACGGTTCCTAACGAAGGTGTTCGAGCGCCATTCGATCGAACATCACTCGTTCTTTACGGACACGGCCGCTACCTTCGACTCCACCCTGGACTACAAAGCGGTGCTGTTTCCGCCGATCCTGCTGGTCTTCTTCATCGTCGGCTTTGCAGTACCGGTCGGCGCAATCCTTGTCTGGCTGTTCTCCGCCAACGTCGGATTCCTGTTCATCCTGACGGCTGTCCTCTACTTCCTGAACTACGAGCTCCTGCACTTCGCCTACCACGCCGATCCGGGGTCCTGGATTGGTCGCCTGCCGTTCATGAGCCGGCTGCGGCAGCACCACCTCGTGCATCACAACCGGAAGCTGATGACGCGCTACAATTTCAACATCGCCTACCCGATCTGCGATCGCCTTTTCGGCACCTTGTACCGCGACAAGGGCGAGCGGTAACCGCCCTACTCGAAGTGTCGCCGGGCATACTCGTCGAGGACGCGCACGCCCCAGCCCGTCATGCCCTTGGGCACGGTCGGCATGCATCGGACAGCACGACGAGGTCCATGGCGCCGAGGATTGCCTGCAGTCCGGGGCTATCGCGCCGCACAGAACGGCGCGCCACCCTGAGGTCAGTCCTCGCCCTCCGGAGCGACTGTGTCTCCGAAAAAGAACTGCATTTCCGAGCCCAGTTCGCGGACTCGTCCATCCTGCTCGCGCTCGAAATCGAAAATCTGCTCGAGGTCTTTCTCGTCGTAGCCGGGGGTCGGGATGGAGATTATCCGCGGCGTTATCATCACGATGGTCTCGCGGTTGTTCTTGTTGTTCTGCCGATTGGAGAACAGGCGGCCGACGACCGGGATCCTGCCGAGAACCGGAACGCCCTGCTTGCTTTCCTCGACCCGGTGCTGGATGAGGCCGCCAACGAATATCGTCTGTCCGTTGGGCACGAGCATCTGCGTCGTGACCTCGGTGGTTGCCTGTGAAGGAATACCGGTCAGCGGGTCGATCACACCGGTACTGACTTCCGGGTGAATGTCCATCAGGATCTGGCCCTCGTCGTCGACGGTAGGGGTTACCCGCAGGATCACGCCGGATTCGAGAAATTCGATGGTTTCGGTCGTCACCTGGTTGATGGTCGTAGTGACGGAGTATCCGCGCCGGTCACCAATGATGACAGACGCTTCCTGGCCTTCCGCCGCAAGCAGCTTCGGTGTGGACAGCGTACGCACCCGGCCCTGAGAGGTCAGCGCATTGAGCGTCGCCGCTATGTCCGCCGTTGCGTAGTCAAAGAACAGTCCGGGCGACGTCGGGTTGTTCAGCCCTTGCGTCCCGAAGCTGCCGCCACCCCCGTCGCTGCTGAAGAACTTGCTCCACTCGAGCCCGAAGAAGTCCTCGTCGGTGAGCGTAATCTCGAGGATCTTCGCCTCGATCAGGATCTGCGTTGGCGGCACGTCGATACGTTCGACGAGCGCGTCAACACGCCGCAGGAATCCCGGCGTATCTTCGACGAGAAAGAGAGCCCGATCGGCAAACACCGTGATCTCGCCGTACTCGGACAGGTACGGCAGCAGCAGGGATTCGATCTCTTCGACGCCAACGTAATGCAGTTCATAGGCTGCGACGCGGGTCAGTGCATCGGGCGAGTATTTGCCGGCGTCGTCCCGGTCAACGATGAAGTAGTTACCCTCGGAGTGCTCGACGGCCATTCCCGCGGCGTTGGCGATCGCGCGTATCGCATCCGGCAGCGCCATGTCGTAAAGGCTGAAAGACACCGTCTCGGCGCTGTCGGTCGACACGAAAATGTTGACTCGTTGCTCGCGGGAAATGAGATCCATGACGTCGGCCAGGTCGGCGTCCTTCATTGTCATGCTCACACGACTGACTGATTCCTGCGCTGACACCGACACCGCGAACATGCAGCAGGCCACTGCGACAAGGCACCACCGAGACTTTCGACCGACCTCAGTCATCGGATTCACCGTCGTCTTCTGCCAGGTTGGGTTTCACATAGACCGTGAGGGATTTCCCGGCCCGCCTGAAAATGGCGCGATCCTCGTAGACACGGGTCAGCGTGTAGCCATTGATCGAATCGCCCGGGCGCAGGACGTCGCCGTCCACGTACGCCAGTCGCTCTCCGTCAGCGACCATCGTGATGCGCAGGTCGATCGCGGCCGGAAGATCGTCCGACCGCGCGTCGATCTCGTCACGCGGCACAGAGAGGTCGAAAGCCGGTCGCGCAAAGGGATTGTTACGAATGCCGGGCGCGTCAGCCGCGTGCGCGGTAACGCAGCAGCAGGTGAACGACAATATCAGTATGCAGCAGTATTTCATTCGATGGACCTGTACGACGCGAGGCTCAGGTCGGCGCCGAGAAGCGGTTCAGCATCGTCGTCGTCTTCGCGGACGAGCCGATACTCCTTGATGACGATATAGCCGAGGTCGTTTCGCACATCCCACAGCCAGCGATACAGGTCGTCATAGCGACCGTTGAGCCGCACGTTGAAAAGCATCTCCTGAAAGCTCTGGACCCGCTCGCCGGTCGCCGGCTCCACACCGACCAGTTCGACGTTGTTGCCCCAGGAAGCCGTCTGCAGGCGGCCGATAATGTAGGCCTCGACCTGTTTCGCCGGCAGGTTTGCCATATCGCCGTGCAGGCGGTGCCGCAGATCCTTGATCCTCGCGTCCTCCTCCAGCAGCCGATCTTGCAGCGCGCTGCCGTCTTCGGCGGACGCTTCGAGCTCCGCAATGGTCTGCCTCGCCACCCCAAGGGCCTTGGCCTTCGGCACCAGCACACCGACAACCACGGCCGAAGTGACAACGGCACCCAGACCGAGCAACGCAAGGCGCAGCTCCCGCAGGCTCATTTTTGCCAGCAAGGCCTCCACTAGCCTTCCCTCGGCGTACTGTTCAGGACGATCGTGAGATCGAAGTCGACGACGCGACTGCGGCCGATCCTGGCCTGCGATGTTCTCTGCACGCTGACGTCCTTGATATCGGGCTGCTCGAACAGGTTGCGCACGAAGCGAGACAGCGCCTGGTGGTCGCGCGCCTGACCCGCCACCGACATGTGCGTCTCGACCTTGAGTTCGGCGTTCGTCGCCGACCCGTCCTCCGCGACGATGATGAAATAGCCGGTCTCGACGCCGCGCTGTTCGCCGTCGACGATCACGCCGGCGCGTCGGAAGCTCCATTCGAGGAACCAGAGATCCTCTCCAACCAGGGAACGATCGATGATCTCGAAGATATCCTCGACTTCGGCACCGGCGCGAAGGCCGCGCAGGAGCGACCACTGCCGCTCATACTCGCCACGCTGCGACTGGAGCTGGTCGAGCTGTACCTGCTGCTGCTGCGTAATTGCATTCGCGGACCGAAGCTGTACCGCTGCTTTTTCGGACTGAGTAACCGCATAGTCAAGCAGCAGGGCAACAGCACAGACGAGTACGTTCAGCGCAAGAAACGCCGATCCATAGACCTTCAGCATTGAACGTTGCCTGAGCCAGGTCCGGTACTCGTTAGGGATCAGATCGATATCAGCCATCAAGCATCCCCTTTAGCGCCAGACCGGTAGCAACCGCGACTTCGGGTGCCGAAGCGCTGCCCGTGATCGTGTCGGTAACGGAACCCTTTGGAAACAGAGCGAGCGGGTTCGGGATCTTGTGCACGGCCATGTCCGTTAGCATGCTGAGCAGCCTGTCGGAGCCCGGCCAGCGGGCCACACTGCCCAGAAGGTAGATGTGCGACACCGAGCCGCCGCGCGTTTCCGCCGCTGCGTACATGCAGACCCGCTTGATTTCCTCGACGAGCTGCAGGAACTGCGGCTTCAGGATCTCGGTTACCGTATCGGCAAGGCCCGTGTCACTGGCGTTTGCCTCGTCGGGGGGCGAGTCGCCGCGCGCGCGGACACCCGTACGGGTGATCAGCTCGCGCGACATCTCGTCGGTCATGTCGAGGGTTCCGGCGACCTGCTGCGCGAGCGCGTTCTCGCCGAACGCAACCTCCTGATCGAACAGCAATTCGTTGCCGGACAGCAGCGTAAGGTAGCTGGCGCGTCGACCGGAGTTGATGACGAGTACGTTGCCCGCACCGCTCTCGGCGGACATCGCACCCACCAGCCGGCAGATGGCCACCGGGCCGATCTCGAGCGCATCGACGTCGAGCCTCGACCGGCGCAACGACTCAAGCAGGTCCACGATCGCACGTTGCTCGCTGACCGCAACGAGCGCCAGTCGCTCATCGCTTCGACCCTGGTTACTGACCGGCAGGTAGTCGAGAACGTAGTCTTCGATATTGCCGTCAACGCGATCCCGCATCAGCTTCAGTACCGCCTGTGCCTCAACGTCCTTGCCAGCGGGTGACTGGAAATTGATCGATACGGTCCTGAACAGTCCGGACGGGACAGCGACGATTGCGCGGCGGCCGGAAAAGCGATCCTTGGCGAGGGCCTTCTTGATAAGCGCTCTCAGTGTGAGCGGATTCTCGAGCACCTCTTTCCGCGCGCACCCGTAAGATTCCGACGTTCGCGCCCGGACCTCCGGAGAGCCGCTGGCGCCATGCTGCAGCTGCACGATGTGCAGGGACTCGAGTGCGAAGTCGATGCCGATCGGGCCGACAGACCGCAAACGGCGTCTCGATCCGATAAGGCGCATGGCCTTGCGCGCGACACTCATAGCTGCCATGTCCCGGTCCGCGCCAGCGACGCAGAATCGTCGTTGTCTGCGGGCCGTTTCGTCTTGGCTGCGTACAGCGCGGTATCCGCGGTCCGGTAGAGAGCCTCCTGCACCGCTGGCTTGTCGGGCTCCGAACTGACGATACCGGCGGTCAACGTTATCTTGCGCCTGCCGGCGAGCGCGGCCGCCACAGCCGACTGCTGGAGGTCGTGGATTGCGCCATCGATCAGTGCCTCGAGGTCATCGGCGCAGTAGATGATCTGGAACTCGTCACCGCCGAGGCGAACCAGGTAGCCGTCGTCACCGAGACGCTGCATCAGGATGTCGGCAAGGGCCGTCAGGATTTCATCGCCGATGTGGTGGCCGAACTGGTCGTTGATTCCCTTGAAGTCGTCGATGTCGATCACGGCCACGTGCACCGGAATGCGGTCGGCGAGGCACTGGTCGGCGATCTTCGGGAACTGTTCCTCGAGGAAGCGGCGATTCCACGCATTCGTGAGCGCGTCCTGCATTGACAGCAGCTCCATCGCGTCGTGCGCGTTCTCGAGGTCGAATCGGGCGCGGATGTCGTGCTTGCGTATCAGCGTGTTCCGGGCCGTCACGAAGATCACGATCGTGGCCGCGCCGAACAGCAGGAGCTGCAGCACGAGCAACGCGCCCGACTCGAAGCGACCGGGCACGCTCAGGAAGGAGGAGGTCATGAGACCGTACGTCGCGACAACAACGAGGCTCGCCTCCCTGAGTGCCCACGGCACGATCGGGATCGCGACGAACAGCATGACGACGGCAGCCATCATGCCGACGTTGAGGTCGCCGACCTCGTGGGCGAGGAAGGTGACCGCGAGGGCTCCGATGATCAGGAACGTCATACCGAGTACTTGCAGGCCGCGGACGTCATCGACGTATCGCGCCGCGACAAAAACATGAGCGGACAGGGCCGCGAATATCCCCGTCGAACTCAGGTAGGTCATACCGAGGTCGTGCACGAGAATCAGCATCGTGATGACGAACTGCATGCACAGCGACACGACGGCCATGACCTGTACACCCTTACGGGTATCGTCGAGCAGCTCGGTTTCCGCGTAACTCGACAGCTCGACGTCACCGAAATCGGTCGCCGACCAGGTCTGTGCCAGTGCTTTGGGAATCGCCATTTTTCCTGCGTACGATGGAGCTAGCCGTTGTCCTTCGGGTTAACGGCGGAAGTGGCTAAATCTTTAATTTCCGGTTAATTTCTGTGAACCAGGGCCGCTTGGATTCGCTACGGCGCACACTGAATCCGGACGTTGTCGAAGTAGACCGTATCGGTGCCGCCCATGCTCGACGAGCTACGCAGGCGTATCGCCGTGTTGCCGGAGATAAAGGCGCTGATATCCCTCGTCCATGGCTGGTAGCTGCTGTCGTTCGTACCGCCCTGGATACGTGGTCCTGGCAGCTCGGTCCACGGGCCGGCCGTGCCGTTCGACGAGGCGTAGACGGCCACATAGTCACCGCTGCTGTCCAGACCCCGGCGGCGATAGTCGAAACTCAAAGTCGCGGTGCCGGCACCGGTGAGGTCTGCGACGCGCTCAACGCCCTCACCGCCGTTGTCGTTGTCCCTGATGCGAAGCTGGTAGTTGCTGACGTCGTTCTGGATCCGGACATCACCACTTCCGGCCCCGTCGCTCTCGCCGACTTCCGCCCACGGGTCATTCCAGGCAAGCGTGCCGTCCGACCCGCTCCAGCTGACGGAATTGAAATCGTCGCGGTAGGTGCCGTTGCAACCATTGCCGCTGCCGTTGCCGCTGCCACCTTCTGCGGCCAGGCTCGCGATCTCGGTGGCGCCAAGCACGAAGTCATACAGGCGGACGTCGTCAATCAGACCGTCGAATCCTTCGCCAGCATAGTAGCTGTTGCCGATGATCAGCTGCTCATTGTTGGCTGCCGGTGCATAGGTATTCGTAAACGTCTCTGCAACGCCATCGACATAGATCTTCACTTCGTTCGCGGCATCGTCAAAAGTGGCAGCGATGTGATGCCATTGGCCTGCCTGCAGCGTCAGGCCGGAGGTCGTGTGCTGGGCGTAGGCGCCACCGTCGACGAATCCGAAATTTGCCTTGTTTCCTTCCGTGCCCAACCAGTAATTTTCGGCCACCCCGCCGTCTCCCTTGGTCAGCACGATCTGGAATGGCTTCAGCGTATCGGGGTAGATCCACGCAGAGAGCGTTATCTGTGACTCGATATTGAGTCCAGCGTCATGCGGCACATTGATTCGGTCATTCGATCCATCGAAGCGAACGGCATTGTCCAGTTGGCCTGCTGCCCAGGTTGGGCCGTTGATCAGCGTGCCGTCGCGGCCACCGACCGAATCAGTCGCGATGAAACCGCCTGTCTCGTCAAGTCTCCAGTGCGCGAGTGGCGTCTTGGGGGGCAGCGTAGCGAGCGCTGCAATCTCGCCCGACGAAAGCAGTCGATCGTAGATGCGCACGTCGTCGATCACGCCGTCGAAGGTGCGCGACGTGTCCTGCGCGTAGTTGCCCATGCGCAACGCGATGCCGGCATCCGTTGCGAGGGTCCCGGTAGGCGTGATTTCTACCAGCGGCGACTGCTTGACGCCATTGAGATAGATCTCGGCATCGTTATCCACCGAACTCGCGTCGTAGACCACCGCAAAGTGTGTCCATTCGTTTAGCGACACCGTTCCAGCCTCCGACCTCCAGAAACCGCGGGTACCCGTAAAGCCCTGGGCGAACTGCACGGCTGGCGTCGCCCCGCGAACCGCGATCATCCAGCCGTCACGATCGCCTGAAATCTGGCTGGCCTTGTCGAGGATGCGGCCGTTGTCAGACTCGCCCCAGCTTCGTGGATAGATCCAGCCCGTCACAGTTGCGCCGCCGTCGAATATGTCTGTCAGCTCGGCATCCGTTGTCAGGTCCACGTAGTCGTTGGCACCATCGAAGTCCAATGCACCATCAAACACACCAGAAGCCCATGCCGGCCCGTTGGCGAGACTGCCATCGTGTCCGCCAGCGGAGTCAATGGCCGTCGTGCCGGTCGTTTCATCCAGCTTCCAGTGCGCGATCGGCCCTGCCAGGTTCGCGCCTGCCGCCCACTCGATGGCGCGCTGGAAAAGCATCAAGCCGTTGTCGTTGAGCAGACCGACGTCCATGTCGTTGCCGCCCCACGGCAAGAGCACTCGTCGTCCCGCCGCGGTGCCCGCTCCAACAAGCTCGGCACCGGTCTCGAGCTTGATCAACGAAGGTCCGGCATCCGAATAACCCAGGTATTGCGCGCCAGGCGCAATATCGCCTGTAAGGCCAGCGACAGAAACCATCGCTGAAGAGAATCCAATAGTGCCGGTTCCGAAGGTCGACGTAATGTAGAAGCTATTGTCGACGGTCAGCTTCAGGCCAGAACCCCACTGGATGGAGTCGGCGAAACCGAAGTCGTCAGCCAGGTTCGCCTCCTCGGTCACAATGCCGATCGTCGCATCGGTCAGTTTCGTATTGACGTCGCCCGCGTTGACGTCCTCGGTGATGAACACCACCTCATTAGATGCAACGGCCGCGTCGAAGTCAGCTTGCGAATCATCTTCGTCGATGACATTAACGGCGAAGCCCCAGGACTCGAGCAGGGTCTTCTTTAGCTGCTCCTGGGCCGTAAGGTTGCCGTCGTTCCCCACGACCATCAGCACGCTACCGGAACTCACAATGTCACTCCCGGCTGCCCACGCGATCGCGCGCTGTACCAGCAGCTCACCGGTGCCATTGAGGTTCGCCCAGTCAAAATCGGCAGCGAAGTGCTGACCAAAAGGCAGGGTTACACGGCGACCGGCTGCGGTTCCGCCGATTCTTTGTGCGCCCTTGTCGAGCACTGTCAGTGTCGCTGAACCGCCGAACTCCCCGAGAACCTGCAGGCCGTCCGCAAGTGGTGCGTCAGCCGTCAGGATCTCCATGTCGCCTGCATAAATTGACAACGGCCCTTGCTGGAATATGGCGGTAATGAAGTGGCTGTTATCGATGATGGCTATGATCGAGCCGACACGCTCAGTATCACCGTCGGCCAGTCCCAGGTCGTCGTAGAGATTGGGCTCTTCATTGACGACCCCGATCGGGGCGTCGACGAGATTGGCACGAACATCGGACGCAACAGAGGTCTCCGAGACATATGCGAGGTCGTAGTTGCTCCAGCTGATCATGTCGCTGTCACGATCCTCGAAGAAGTCGACTTCGTATCCCCATGACTCGAACAACGATATCTTGAGCTGATCGTCGTAATCCGGGGAGTTGTCGTCGCCAATCAGTGCGATCCGGCCTGCGCCGCTCGGCACCATGCATGGGGTGCCGCATTCGCACGCGTAGCGGATCGAAAGCTTCGGGTGCAGAGTCGGATCGGAATAGTCGCTGGACGCAAACTCCGACGTCGCCGTTGCATCGCCTGGCGTGAGCATCATTCCGTAGTTCGGCCGCGTCCCATCGGCCCAGTCCTGTACAAGGCCTGTTACGTCCCAGGAAACCCATCTGTCAGTGGCTGTATCGACCGCAATACTTGCAGTCGGCACGGCATCGAAATCGCCGCCCGGGGAATTCCAGGACAGTCCGGAGTCCCTGTCGTCGAAGGTCACGCCGGGGCAGGAGCAGCCGTTGCTGTCCCCTTCTTCCCAACTTCGGTTGATTGCATGGACGTTGACCATACCGGCCGCATTGTTCGAAGAGTTCAGCTTGTAGAGCTCCAGGGTGGCGGAGACAATGCGAGCGTGTCGGGGCACGCTCGCCAGGTCGAACTGAAGCGCACTGTTCCAGTCGCTGCCCGGGCTGCGGATGCGCAGCGCTTCGTAGCCGCCGTAGTTCCAGCCAGGTTTGAACTCAGTCAGGAAGGCGTCCTTCCCCGCAGACCCGCCATGCTGCAGCACGTGATGGCTGGCAGGCTGGTACACAGTAGCGAGGTCGTACGCGAGCTTACGCTCGACGCCGTTCTCGAGCGTTCCCTTGGCCGTTATCGTGACCGGTGACGCTGTGCCGCTGCCAACAACCACATCGAGGCGCGGCGGATTGGCACCGTTTTCGCGCCCCGTGTACTCGGCGTGCACACCTTCCGCTTTCGACTGGAACAGGATGCCGTGGTTGGGCTGGCCATTCACCCAGCCCTGCACGAGCCCCGTCACGTTGAAGCTGACCCAGACATCCCCGGTATCCTGCGCCGGGATCGTACCAACGGACCCGCCCCGGTAAGCCTTGCCGAATGATTCCCATGTCACCGTGCTCTCGGCCCAGTCGGCAAGGATCTCGTGAGCCGTAATAGGGCCTTCAGGATGCTCCTTTCCCGACGCGACGTGAAACCAGGCGATGGCCGAGTTGACCTGCGCGCCGGCCGGAATGGCTGCAAGGTCGAAGCGTGTCAGCACGAGCTCTGTTTTGCCGCCCTCGTAACGAATGTGATTGCGGTCCGATGTGCCGTTGTTCTTGTCCGGATCATCGTTGCGGATCCATGCGTCCTGATCGACCGACAGGGCATATAGGCTACCCGCAGCCGCACCTGTGAATATTGCTTCGTAACGGTCGGCGCCCAGTGCCGTTATGGGCACCGACAAGTTGCCCGTGCAGGCACTGTTTTGTGTCTGCCACAGGGCATGCTGTATCGCTGCCTCGGAGAGGTACCTGGCGCGTGTGTTCTCCAGCTCATTGTTTGAGCTATTGATACCAATCGAGGAACCCAGGGACAGCAGGACCGCGACGGTGGCGAGCAGAAACAAGCCCGTAACGGCGGTTATCAGCAGATAGCCTTGCTGGCGTTGCCGACTCGTCACAACGCACCGCCAATGCGGACGCTGGTATTGAGAGTGACGCTGGAACCCGCCGGCCCTGTGAGTTCGAGCTCGACAAGTACCATCGCCTGTGCGCTTCCACCGATGTCCAGCTTCTCGAAGCGCAAGCGGGTGACATCGCTTGCAATCGCCGATGCGACGAAGTCCCGGCCGTCATTCGGGCCATCCGGGCTGCTGATTCCATCTTCGTTCCATGGCACCGGCATACGTTCCATAAGCACGTTGCCGTCGAGATAGAAGACGACGGGGTTGTAGCCATCTTCGAACCCGGTTCCCTCCTCGTCGTCATTGGTGTCATCGCTGCCGCCATCGATCGTTCCATCGCCATTATCATCGACGCCGCACAGCCCCGGACAACCGTCGTTGTTCATGTCGGACGGCGGGTCCTCGGAGAATGATCCATCGCCGTCATTGTCGATGTAACCAAACGGATCCTCGTTAAAGATGCCGTCTTCGTCATCGTCCCAGTACCAAGCCGGGTTCTCGTCGACAAATCCGTCGCCATCGTCGTCGATCAGCATGATCCCTGGGTGAAAATCATGGTGAACGTCGTTGGGAAGGTCCTCGTCGATTCGCCCGTCCCTGTCATCGTCAGCATCGGGAAAGCCGTCCGCGTCGAGGTCGACGAACTCCGGCAACGTGACGGCCAGCACTGCGGTAGCGAACGTGCTGCTTCCGATCGGGGGCGATGCCGGGACAGTCTGCTCGCGGATATGCTCCGGCCAGCTCGTATTTGGATTGTCGTTGTGCGGTAACAATAGCCTCGGGGAGTGGCTTGCCACCCTGACCATGCGCTCCATCGCAAACCGTGCATCCTGCTGCAGCCTGTTACGTTCCTCGGCAAGCTCGCCGCTAACCAGGGCACTGCCCATCAGCCGGCCCATCGCCGTTAACAACAGCACCGCGATTGCCATTGCAATGAGCAGCTCGACAAGCGTGAAACCACCGGATCTTCGCCCTGACCGCCTCATGACTAGTGGCCGCGCGTCCGTACGGTCTGCAGCGAGTAGATGCTGTTCTCGATATCGACGCGAATCCAGAGCAAACCGCTGTCAACGCCGGTAAACGCGTCATCGTCGGCGTCCGCATTATCGCCGTCGTAGGTGGCGAGATAGACGATCAGCCGGCCGGGTGGGCCAGCGGGATCAGAATAGTTGCTCGGCGTCGATGGGCCGCCGGCGGCGATGGCTGCGTCGGACAGGTTGCCGAACGGTTCGGCAAGTAGCTCTTCGAGCCTCGACACAAGGCGGTAGTGACTACGAGCAGCGTCGGCGTGCACGTCGGCGCCCGCAAGTCCACTTTGCAGCGCGTTAATCGCGGGAACCAGCAGGATCGCGAGCAGCACGACCGTCACGAGCACTTCGACGAGCGTGAGCCCGGCTTGTTGCCTCCGCCTGGTCACTGGATCGTCACCCGGCCCGTGATGCCGTTGAGCGTCACCGACGCCTGCCCGACCGATGTAGTGACGTCGATCCTGAAGGATTCGAGTAGCACGGTTTCGGGATCGAGGCACCAGGGCGTGCCATTGGCGTCGAAGTACACAACGCCGTTGCGGTTACAGGTGCCACGATAAACAATCGACTGCGTTACCGGGTCAGACGGCCCGGCCAGCTCTGTCGGGAAACTGTAGTCGTAGAGCTGGCGTGTCACCGGATGGTAAACGTCCCAGATCCAGGTCCAGGGGCTTCCCGACATGTCAGCACTGAATACGCGAATCCGGTTCTGGTCGAAGAGGAGTCGGAAGCCATGCGGCTGCCCGGTACGGATCGATTCGCTGCGGGCGAAGCGTATGGCCGCGGCGAACTCCTCTGTTACGAGATCGGTATCCCTCTCGTTGCCAGGAAAAGCGACCGGGACTGCGATTGCGGCGATCAGCGCAAGGGTTATCGCGACGATGACGAGCTCGACCAGCGTGTAGCCAGCCTCGCCCCGTCTCGATCTGAACCTCAACAACGAAACGGGGACATTCTTCATTTAAGCGTCCTGCCCTAAATCAAGAATGTCCCCGTCCGTTACCAGACAGGAAGGAACCTACTGGTCGCCGATGAATTCGCCGGTAACCGAGTCGAAGCGCCAGCCGCCCGTGCCCTGGCTGGTCAGGCCGAGGACGCCAGCGGTCACGACGACAACCGTGTTGTTGGTGCCGAGCGGATTGACCGGCAGATCGTCCTTGAGATACGGGCCGTACCTGAATTGGTTCGGGTCCGTGCCCGTGCAGGCAAGGCCGTCGGAATTGGTGTAATTCCTGAGCTGCGTTATGAAGGACGCCGCGCCCACGGTCCCGGCGACGGCCGCGCCGTTGACGCAGGTCGCACCCGTCGAAGCGACGGCGCCAGGATAGTCGTTGTGCTGCTGGCGGTACAGGTCGATAGCGGAGCGAATGTTCGCGAGATTGGTGTCGTAGGCGGCCTGTTCTGCGTCGTCCGTCGCGGCCGTAAACTGCGGGATGATGATCGCCGCGAGAATGGCGAGAATAATGACAACAATAAGCAGCTCAACCAATGTAAAACCCTGCTGCCGGGCATGATGTTTCTGCAGCGAAATCATTAAGTTATCTCCGAAAAGTCCCCTGCGTTAGACTAGTTATCGGCGGCCGCGCGAGATTCTTTAGCGTTCGATCAGGAGACGGCCCGGGAAAGCTTGAAGATGGGCAGGATCAGCGAGCTGACCAGTACGCCGACGATGACGCCCATGACGAGCAGCATCATCGGCTCGGCGAGTTTGGACAGCGCTTCCAGCCGCTTGGTGAGCTGGCTTTCGTAGTACTCGGCCAGCCGGCCCATGACCTTGCCGAGATTGCCGGTCTGCTCGCCCGTGGCGACGAGGTGCTTGGCGAGATCTGGTAGCAATGGCGACTCCTCGAAGCCGGCTGCGACGCCACTGCCGGACTGGACCTTGTCGGCAACATCCCGCATCAGCCCTCGAAACAGCGAGTTGCTGACCACGTCCCTGCATGCCTCGAGGCTGTCCATTACCGATACGCCGTTTCTTAGTGACAGGCTCAGGACCTGGAAGGACTGGACGAGGTAGATCTGGGCGAAGACGTCCTTAAGACCGGGAATACGGAGCTTGAGGCGGTCAAGCTGGTATGTACCTGCCTCGCTGATCGCCCAGTGGCGGGCGACCACGATCGCGGCCGCGCTGCCTGCCACGAGCACGATCCAGTGGTTGCGCAGGACGTCGCTGGCCGACATCAGGGCCTTCGTCGTTCCGGGCAGCTGATCGTAGATCGAGTTGAACATCGTACCGAACTTCGGGAAGACGACGACGAGAACGAACACAACGACCGCAATCGAGAACAGGATCAGGAACGCCGGGTATGTCGCCGCTGAGACCAGGGTCGCACGCAGCTCCTCTCGTTTCTTCTCCATGCCGAGGAGCTGCTGCAAGACCTCGTGCATGAATCCACCGCTTTCACTCGCCGAAATCAGGTTTACATAGGTCGACGAAAATACCTCGGGATGCAGTGCCAGCGAGCTGCCGAAAGAGCGCCCTTCACTAACGTCCTGTGCGACTCGCTCGATGACCTCCCGCATCTGCGGGTTCTCCGTCTGCCTCGCGCTCGTGGTCAACGCAACGTAGAGACTTTCCCCGGACTCGAGCATCAGCGCGAGCTGCTCGGTGAAGAACATGCGGTCGGACGCGGATACGCCCCTCGAAAAGCTGGGCAAGGTCAACTGGACCGGCTTGCGCGCCGGCGTTGCTTCCTTCTGCGATGTTTGCGGTTCGTGCTGGAGCGCCATAGCTGGTACCTAGATACTCGTTACGCGGGAGACTTCTTCAATCGTCGTGCGACGTTCGAGGACACGCGACAGACCATCGTCAAACAGGTTCTTGAAGCCCCGATCACTGAGGTACTCGGTGAGCTCGTCGCGGCTCGGGCTCGAGATGATCAGCTTCTGCAGGTCCGGATCCGTCCGCAGTACTTCATGGATGCCGATGCGGCCTTTGTAGCCGGAGTCGTAGCACTCCTCACAGCCCTTGCCGCGGGCGAGCCTGACGTCGCCGAGCTCCTGCCAGCGGTACTGCTCGATGATCTCGGGCGGCGCGAGCATATCGGCCGTGCAGCCCGGGCATATCGTCCGGACGAGTCGCTGTCCGACGACGCCGAGCAGCGCCGAGGACAGGAGGTACGGCTCGACGCCCATGTCGATGAGGCGCGTCAGCGCACCAACGGCGTCATTCGTATGCAGCGTCGAGAGCACGAGGTGGCCGGTCAGTGCGGCCTGCACGGCGATCTCCGCCGTATCGCGCTCGCGGATCTCGCCAACCATGACGATGTCCGGGTCCTGGCGCAGCACGTGCTTCAGGATCTTGGCGAAGCTCAGCCCGATACCGTCGCGCACCTCGTTCTGGTTGATGATGTCCAGCTGGTACTCGACCGGGTCCTCGATCGTGACGATGTTCTTCTCGATGCTCTTCAGGTGATTGAGCGCGGCATACAGACTCGTGGTCTTGCCGCTGCCCGTCGGTCCGGTGACGAGAATCAGGCCGTGACTTGCATCGAGCATCTCGGTGAACACCGAGAGATTCTCGGCGGACATATTGAGCTTGCGGACGTCGAGTATTGCCTGGTTCTTGTCGAGGATACGCAGTACGACCTTTTCGCCGTACAGCCCGGGCAGGGAACTGAAGCGGAGGTCGACAGAGCGCCCCTGTGTCTGAACCTGGATACGGCCGTCCTGCGGCAGGCGGCGCTCGGCGATGTCGAGGTTGGCCATGACCTTGAGGCGCGACACGAGGGCCGGGTGCAGTTCCACTCTCGGTGCCGTGAATTCATAGAGCAGGCCGTCAATTCGAAAGCGAATTCGCGAGTGCGTGCGGAACGGTTCGAGATGAATATCGCTCGCTCCGTCATGTACAGCGCGCTGGATGATCGAGTTGACGAGATTGACAACCGGGCTGCCTGCCGCCACTTCATCGATCGTCGAGTAGTCATCGATCTGCAGGTTCTCGATGACGGCGAAGTCCTCATCGACGTCGCCGACCATGTCGAAATGCATGTCGTCGATACTCATCGACTCGTTAAGCAGCTTGAGAATGTCTTCCTTGCGAGCCAGCACCGGCCGTACTTCGCACTGCAGTCGTTCCGATACTTCTTCGAAGGTCGGCATGTCTTGCGGCTTGGCGCTTGCGAGGTACACGACGCTTCGTACCCGGAACAGAGGGACGACACAGAGCCGGCGCGCGATGTTGCGCTCGAGCAGGGAAACGGTCGCCGGATCGTAGATCCCGTGGCGAACGCGTACGAACGGGATATCGAGCTGTACCGACAGCGCACGCAACATGTCGTTCTCGGAGACCCAGCCCTTGTCGACGATGATCTGCCCCATTCGCTTCCCGAGTCGGTCCTGCAGCTTCAGGGCCTCGTCGATGCGAGCCTGCGTGATGAGGTTGCGGGCTACGAGGATGTCGCCGAGGCGCGCGCCGGGGCCGAAGCTGACCTCATCGGCCTCTTTCTTTTCGCGATTGCCTTCCGAGTCAATAAAGGTGACGTAGTCCGACAGGCCGGTGATTGCGGCGATCTCGGAGATTATCGAACTGTGGCCGGACACCTTGATCCAGCCACCCAGCTTCAGCAGGCGGTCCTGCAAGTCCATGAAAGTCGAGATCGCGAGACTGTCTATCGTCTGCGCCGCCGACAGGTCTACGATGACCTTGTGCTCGTGGCTTGCGATGCAGTCGTCGATGACCAGCATCAGGTCGGCGATGGCTTCCTCGCCGGTCAGGGATCCTTTCGGCGCAACATGCGTCGCCACGCCGATGCGGACGCGGCTCGCGCTGCCCTGTTGTGACACGTCGCTCATGCGGACGCCGACTCGTCGCTCACGCTCACCTGGTTGAGGAGATCATCGAAGGGAGCAGGTCGACCGATGAAAAAACCCTGGCAGTAGTCAACACCAATCTGTTTCAGCAGATCCCGTGTTTCGTCGTCGCCAACGAACTCGGCGACAATCGAGAGCTGCATCGTGCGCCCGATCTGGCAGATGGAACGGACCATCGAGTAGCTCACTTCGTCATTCTTGATCTCCTGCACGAAGCTGCCATCGATCTTCAGGTAGTCGACCGGCAGCATCTTCAGATAGCCGAAGGAGCTCAGTCCGGCGCCGAAATCGTCGAGCGCGAATCGGCAGCCTCGCGCGCGCAGCTCTGCAATGAACTCGATCGCGTCGTCGATATTCGCTATCGCCGCCGTCTCGGTGATCTCGAAACAGATACGCTCCGGATCGATTGCGTTGTTTCGCAGCTCGTCCTGGATGAACGACAGGAACCCGGTGTTCGTCAATGACTGGCCGGACAGATTTATACAGAAAACCGAGTTAGCGACTGCATCCGGGTGGCTGGCCAGCTTCGCCAGGGTGTTGCGGATCACCCAGCGATCGACCATTGGCATCAGCTGGTAGCGTTCCGCGGCCGGCATGAATTCCCCGGGCGGCAGGATCGAGCCGTCGTCGTCGAGCATCCGGACCAGGATCTCGTAGTGCTGTGCATTGGCGTCGTTGAAGGGCGTGACGGCCTGGCAGTGCAGGACGAATGCGTCATCGCGAAGCGCCTGTTGGACGCGCCCGATCCACTCGATTTCCTCGCTGCGACGAATCAGCGTCGTATTGTCTTCCTGGAAAACCTGTACCCGGTCGCGGCCGGCGTCCTTCGCCGCTTTACAGGCGATTTCGGCTGCGGCCATGGTCGCCGCAATGCCATCGGAGTCCGCATTGATCGGAACGATGCCGACCGATGCGCTGACGTCAAGCTGCCGAGACGCCGAGACAACACCCAGGCCGCGAACGCCGCTGCGGATCTTGTCGGCAATTCTCATCGCATGCTCGGCGCCGCAGCTGCCGAGCAATACACCGAACTCGTCCCCGCCCAGGCGACCGAGCGAATCGGTGTCCCGCAGCACGCTCTGCAGCAGGCGCGCAACGCGCCGAATCAGTGCGTCACCCTCATGCGGGCCCATCAGGTCGTTCACGACGTGCAGCTGGTCAATATCAATATGCAGCAGGCAGTGCTCGACGCGACCTGACTTCGCATTGCCAAGCGCATTGACAAGCGACGATTCGAAGCCGCTGCGATTCATAAGGCCAGTCAGCGAGTCGTGATGCGTATGTATGACCCGCGCGGCCTTCTTTGCCATGACCTCGAGGAGGTTGCGATCGCCATTCGAGAAAGTGTGCTTGTCCCGGCGCGCGATCACGGCGATGAGCCCAATGGCGGTGCCATGGTCGTCGACAATCGGCATTGCGAGCAGGTTGTCCGCGCGTCCATCGAGCAGCCGCTCGCGTTCGGCGTTGTCGGCCTCATTGATAACCAGGCTGCGAATCTGTGATTCAACGTAGTCGTAGACTTTCGTGCCGAGGAGGTCGAGCAGCGCCTCGACGTCTGCCGGCGATTCGGCGCTTTGCGTGTTGTGCATAGAGAGCTGGCGATCGCGACAGATTAACGCCGCGACGTCCACGTCGAGGTAATCGACGCAGTTGTGTACGAGGCGAACCAGTGCTTCCTGACCCTCCTCGAAGTACTCGACCTGGTCCTGCGTCGAATACACGAGGTTCAGCTCCTCGTAACGCTCGGTCAGCTCCACGGCCAGCTGGTTGCACTCGGCCTGAAGTTCCATCTCTTCCTGCAGGAAGGTGGCAGCGTCGACAAACGCACGGCGTAGCGGTTCGGGAGCCGTTGTGACCGGCTGGCTCTCCTCGATGTCGAAGCCGACGATCAGCCAACCGACCTGCCCGAATTCCCGCGACATCAACGCTGACCGGAACTGCAGCTGCCCGTCGGGCAGGCGCCGCCTCTGCAGGCGCTTGCCGACGTCGGCCCAGGCCATAACGGTCGTATCCGCCGCGTCAGCCGCGGTCGCTTCGGCGCCATCCGCATCGAGTCGCCAGAGACACTGGCCACTCCTGTCCCGCACCTCGAAGCACACGCCGCCCGGGAAAACGCGCGGCAACATTCGCTCGTACTTGCCGAAGGAAACCGATTTGAGCAGGTTGCCGGTCATATCAGGCGCTCACGGCGTCCTCGGCGGTGAGGCAGCGGCCGATCAGTGCGACGAGTCGACGCACGCTAACGGGTTTTTCCATGAACTGCAGGTTGTCGATCCTCCGCGTCCAGTCACGATGCTCGAGCTCGGTGCGCGACGTCAGCACCACGATTGGAAACTTGCGATCGGGAAACTGCTCCTCGATAGCCATGCAGAGTTCCTTGCCGCTCATACGCGGCATATCGATATCGGTCACGAGAAAATCAGGCAGACCGTCGCAGAGCTTGACGAGGCATTCCGACCCATTTGAGGCCGTCTCTACGGCGTAGCCGGCCTCCTCGATACCCAGCCTGAGTACCCGGATAACGGGCGCGTGATCATCGACAATCATTACTTTCTTCATAGTCAGATCGCCTGCTTGATCGCAGTCGACTCCTTCCACAGGTTGATGATGAACTCCGCACCTTCGTCGCGGTCATGGTTGAGCGACAGGCTGCCGTGGTGCAGTTCGACAATCTGCTTCGTGAGCGCCAGGCCGAGGCCGTGGCCGCCGATTGCCTGCACGCGATCGTCCTGCGATCGATAGAACTTTTCGAAGATGCGCGCGGCCTCCTCCTCGCTGACGCCCAGGCCCGTGTCAGCAACGCGGACCTGCACCGCGTCTTCGGTTTCGTCAATGGAAAGCATTACCTCACCGTCGTCCCGGTTGTACTTGACGGCGTTGCTCAGCAGGTTCGTGATTGCGATACGGATCAGGTCTTTGTCGACGAGAACGGGGTTCATTTCACGGGGGACGTCGAACGTAAACCGCATGTCCTTGTCCGCTGCGGAGCTCTTCGCTTCGTCGAAGGCCGCTTGAGCGACCTCGCGCAGTTTCACCAGCGAGCGCTCCGGCATCAGGCTGCCCGTCTCGATCTGGGTCATGTTCAACAGTCCGGACACCAGCGAATTCAAGCGATGCACTTCGTCGGCGATGACGTTGGCGGCTTCGATCCGGAACTCCTCACGCTTGCCGGCGTCGGACAACAGCGTTTCGCTGTACATCGCGAGTACGTTCAACGGGGATTTCAGCTCGTGCGACAGGTGACCAACGAAATCCGCCCTTGCCTGCCTGGCCAGGGCTTCTTTGGTTTCGTCGCGGAATATGATCAGCGTGCCGATCGCGGACGATGGGCCGGTCGGGGAGAACAGCGGGTACGTGCGTGTCGCGATCGTGCGCTCGCTGACGGCATCGAGGCTGAAACGAATAGTGTCGGTGAAATTTCGACCCTTGTTACCAGTCTGGTAGCGCGCCAGCAGCTGCAGTATGTCCGGGTGATTGCACCAGTTCTGCGGTGGCTGATTGAGAATGACGTCAGGAGTCACGTCGAACATTGCGCCCAGCTTCTGGTTGGCGAAGGTGACCGTGCCGCTCTCGTCGAGGATAAGGACCGCCTCTGGCAGCGTTTCCAGCACCGTCTCGACGCGGTTCTTTCGATAGGTAAGCAGCTTGGTCGACGTCACCAGCTGTCCATGCTCACTCTCGAGCGTCCGGATACGCTTGTCGGCGTGCTCGACGAACGAGTTGAAGCGGCGCATGAAGTCGCCCAGCTCACCGGTGGCGGCGATCTCCAGGCGACGGTAGCCCTCGCCGTCCATGACGCGACTGATCTCCTGACTGGCAGCGCGCAGCGGCCGGATCTCCAGTCGGAGCAGAAAATAGAACAAGGGTGCGAGGAGGAACACCGGCAAGGACACTGCTGCGATGAAGGGAAGCTGGCCCTGGCTGAGTGCTGCGGTCGGGTAGAAATAGCCGAGCCGCACGAAGCCCTTCAGGTCGGCGTCGATGAACAGCGGGGCATGGAACTCGATGATCGACTGGCCTTCATTCGGCAGGTTACCGCGGGTTTCGCCAAGCCATGCCGACGGCTCGTTCGGCAGGGAAGCCGGTGGCACGATCACGCCTGCCGACGCGTTTTCGTAGACTCCCTGCCCGTTCGTATCGACGATACTGACATAGGCGAGGTTCTCGTCGCCGGTGCTGTAGCGCAGCACCTGCGCGGCGCCCTGGCGTTCGCCGTCCGGGACGAGCTGGTCGTACGGCACACCGGAGAGCGTCCGTGCAAAGCTGATGCCTTGCATCCGGATGTTCTTGATGCGTTCGTCGATCTGGTAGTCGACGACGAGATGTACCGTCGCCGCGATTGCCACAAGCGCGGCGATAACGACGACGAGCCCGACCCGGTCTGCCTTGAACAAAACAATTCCCATGCGCCGAAAAAGCGCCTTCCCTTCCGAGAGGATATCGGCCGGATTGCCGCGGTCTTTAGTACCCGGTGCGTTGAAATCCGTGGTTTTCGGGCAAATCGGCGCGAAAAACCGGGCACCCGGGTCGCGGCGCGGCGTAGCGGACTTCCGAGGCTTATGCTTTCCTGTCAGGGGGGGCTAGAATTGCCCATCCCGGCATTTCATCGGATTCCTCGTCATGTCCAAGCTAGCCGCCTTTAATTTCCAGGATTGGATCGACGAACACCGGCATCTCCTGAAGCCGCCCGTCGGTAACAAGCAGATCTGGGAGGACGCCGACATGATGGCCTTCGTCGTCGGCGGTCCGAACCAGCGCACCGATTACCACGACGATCCGGTCGAGGAGTTTTTCTACCAGCTCGAAGGCGACATGATTCTCAAGATCCACGACGACGGCGAGTTCTACGACGTCGTCATCCGCGAGGGCGACGTGTTCTTCCTGCCGAAGCATGTGCGCCACTCGCCGCAGCGGCCCATGGAGGGCAGCGTGGGCCTCGTCATCGAACCCACGCGTCCGCCGGGTGAGAAGGATGCGTTCGAGTGGTACTGCTTCGAGTGCGGCGGCCTCGTGCACCGCACGGAGGTGCTGCTGCAGTCGATCGTCGACGACCTGCCGCCCCTCTACCAGGCCTTCTACGAGGACGAGGACGCACGCACCTGTCCCAACTGCGGTGCGCGCCATCCTGGCAAGGAAGTGCCGGAGGGGTGGGTCCAGCTACCCGCGCAAGCCTAGGCCGATATGCCATACGATTCGAGCATCGAGTTCGCGAGAGCTCAGGACGGGGCTGATCCACTCAGGGGCTATCGTGAGCGATTCCACTTCCCGTCGCTAGGCACGGACGAGCTCGTCTATTTCACCGGGCACTCCCTCGGCCTGCAGCCGAAGACGGTCAGGGCGGCCGTCGAGCTCGAACTCGATGAATGGGCGAAGTACGGTGTCGAGGGTCACTTCCATTCAACGAACCCGTGGTACAGCTACCACGAACTCCTGACGCCGCCGATGGCGGAACTCGTCGGCGCGAAGGAATCCGAGGTCGTCTGCATGAACTCGCTGACGACCAACATCCATCTCCTATTCGTGTCTTTTTATCGGCCGACCGCGCAGCGCTACAAGATCATCAGCGAGGCGAAGATGTTCCCGTCGGATCGCTACCTGCTGGAGACCCAGGCGAAATTCCACGGTTTCGAACCCGACGACGCGATCATCGAGATCGGGCCGCGCGAGGGCGAGTGGCTGATCCGACACGAAGACATCCTGGCCGCGATCGAGGCCAACGCCGATGAACTCGCGATGGTCTTCTTCGGCGGCGTGAACTACTTCACCGGCCAGCTCTTCGACATGCCGGGACTCACGGAAGCGGCGCACGCCGTCGGGGCAGTTGCCGCCTTCGATCTCGCACACGCGGCCGGCAACGTGCCACTAGCCTTGCATGACTGGAACGTCGATTTCGCCGCGTGGTGCTCCTACAAGTACCTGAACTCGAGCCCTGGCAATGTCGGCGGGGTATTCGTCCATGAGCGTCACGGCCGGAGCTTCGACCTGCCCCGCTTCGGCGGCTGGTGGGGGCACGACAAGGACACGCGCTTCCAGATGAAGCCGGGCTTCCAGCCGATGGAAGGCGCCGAGGGCTGGCAGCTCAGTAACGTGCCGATACTGGGCATGGCGGCGATGAAGGCGTCGCTCGCCGTGTTCGCGGAAGTCGGTATGGAAGCGCTGCGCGCGAAGAGCGAGAAACTGACGGGCTACCTCGAGTACACGGTCGATCGTCTCGCCGAGGAGTTTCCCGATGCCGACATCAGCATCATCACGCCGCGGGATCCCGAAAGGCGCGGCTGCCAGATCTCGATGGACATCGCGGGACGCGAGCGCAAGCTGTTCGACGACATGATCGCCGCCGGCATCATTGCCGATTTCCGCGAGCCGTGCATCATCCGCATGGCGCCGGTGCCGCTCTACAATTCCTTCGAAGACGTATTCACGTTCGGCAAGGTGATGCGCGAACTGCTGGCTCAAGGGGGCGGCAAGTGACTCAGAAGACATTCACGGTGGTCGGCGGCGGGCCCGTCGGCGCGCTGCTGGCGATTTCGCTGGCGCGGCACGGCTACAAGGTCGGGCTATTCGAGGGCCGCCCTGACTCCAGGAAGACCGATATTTACCAGGGCAAGTCGATCAACATCGCCTTGTCCGATCGTGGCTGGACCTCGCTCGAGAAGGTCGGCATCAGCACCGAGGCGAAGCGGGGCGCGATCCCGATGTACCACCGTGCAATCCACGACGTTGACGGTTCGCTGAGCGAGATTCCTTACGGAAAAGAAGGCGACGCCATCTGGTCGGTGTCGAGGGGTGGCATCAACGAGACGTTACTCGACATCGCGGAGCAGGAGCCAAACGTTACGACGCACTTCCAGCACCGGCTCATCGACATGGACTTTGAAACGGCGGAGGCAATGTTCAGCGTCAAGGACGACGGTGAGCGCGTGGTCAATGCGGACTATGCCTTCGGCGCGGACGGCGCAAATTCAAGAGTGCGACACCTGGCGCACAGCTTCCCGCGCTTCAGCTACAGCCAGACCTACATGCCGGAGTGCTACATCGAGCTGAATATCCCCGCCAACGCCGATGGCAGCCACAGGCTCGAAAAGAATGCGCTGCACATCTGGCCGCGCAAGGACTTCATGCTCATTGCGCTGCCGAACCCGGACGGCTCGTTCACCTGTACGCTGTTCCTCGCTTACGACGGCGATCCGTCCTTCGAATCGCTGAAGGAGCGACCGGCGGTAGCCGCGTTCTTCGAGTCGAACTTCCCCGATGCGATGGAGTATCTCGAGGACCCGGTCGATACCTTCATGTCGAAAACGGCGGCGCCACTGTATCTCGTGCACGTGTTCCCGTGGTCGTTCAACAGGAAGGTCGGCCTGATTGGTGACGCCGCGCACGCGATCGTGCCGTACTATGGACAGGGCATGAACTGCGGCTTCGAGGACTGTGCCGAGCTTCACGCGCTGATCGCGGAGCACGACAACGACTGGGGCCGGATCTTTCCTGCCTACGAGAACGCGCGGAAGCCGAACGCCGACGCGATCGCTGAACTCGCTGTGAGGAACTTCAGGGAAATGAGCGACCTGTCCGGCGACCCGCGCTTCCAGCTGCAGAAGAAGATCGAAGCGAAGTTCAGCGAGCAGCACCCGGAGCTGTGGACGCCGCTCTATTCGATGGTGACGTTCTCGCCGGAGATCCCTTACTCGGAGGCGCTACGCGTCGGCGACGAACAGAACACCGTGATGCAGAAGATCATGGATCTGCCGGATATCGAGGCGACCTGGGACCAGCCGCAGATCATGGAGCGGCTGCATGAGCTCGCGTCCGAGGCATTCGGCCAACGCGACTAGTCAGACTATGCTCAGGCTGTGCGACACGTTCTTCGTGATCATGTAGTTCTGCAGGCCCTCGGTTCCGCCCTCACGGCCGTAGCCGCTGGACTTCACGCCGCCGAACGGC
>JAAUXY010017796.1_pt1 | contig 26767 bp, 28 predicted proteins | sample 7278121 | NCBI WGS metagenome assembly JAAUXY01 (sample SAMN14350117, study PRJNA611818) | marine sediment metagenome | isolation source: surface marine sediment (1.8m) | place: French Polynesia: Moorea | collected 2018-08 | reverse complement strand
CCGGCCAAGTCCGCGGCATGTTCACATCGTCGAACCCGGGCCATTGGGCCACGGTCCGATGTGGCTGGAATATCTGCTCGACGCGCTGCTGCCATGCCTGGACCGGGTCACGGTGACGTATCCCGATTTCCCTGCCTATGACGCGCTGGTCGAACGCGCGCGGTCACAGCCTGATCGCCTGCGATTGCGTCCCGTGACATGGCGTAGCGATAAGCTGTCGTGGCCGGATACGCTGGAACGAGGTGACGTCACCGACGCGGACCTCGTGCTGGTGACCTGGCTGGACGTCATCCTGAAAAAATACCGCGGCGACCTGCGGCGCCAGCTGGGCGCACCGATCTGGGGTCTGTGGTACCTGCCGGCCCGCCCGGAGGCGGCGTCGTTCTGGAATCCACGCCGCCTGATCAGCGGCCAGGCCCGGGGTCACTACCGCGAGCAGCGCGTCCTGCGACGCGTGCCCACGTGGCTGGACGGCGCCCTCGTGCTGGATGACCTGCTGGCCCGGCGTATTACGCCGAGACCGGGCCTGCGAATCGAGGTGTTGCCAGATCCGTGGCCGACCCAACCAGACATCGATCAAATCGACGCGCGCCAACGCCTGCGGCTCCCGCCGGAGAAAACGCTGTTCCTGCATTTCGGTGTAGCCAATCCGCGCAAGGGACTGCTGGATGCGGCCAGCGCCTGGGAACGACTACGCGATCGCCCCGACGCGGTACTGGTGCGCGCCGGCATGACACTGGCAGGAGAAGTGCAGGCACTCGAAGCACTCGTCGGCGAAGGTCGCGCCATTTTGCGCAACGAGCGCATCCCGGATGCAGACGTTGACCTGTACTTTCGTGCCTGCGACTGGGTCCTGGTGCCATACCGGCAGCATGAAGGCTCGTCAGGCCTGCTGTCCGGCGCCGCGGCAGCACGACGACCGTTGATCGCATCCGATTACGCGGTAATCGGTCATCGGGTTCGACAGCAAGGTCTGGGGCTGTGGTTTCCGCACGAATCTGTCGACGGTTTGCTGGACGCCGTGCGCGACGCGCTGCACACACCAATCGACCGGTTTTCGGCAGCGCTCACGGCCTACGCCGAAAGCCACAACCTGGCGCATTTCTACAGCGCGCTGCGTAACGCGCTCGGCCTGACCGTCAACCTCTAAGTCAACGGATTATCCAGGTACCAGCGATACGCCTGCTCGATTCCGGTCCGCAAGTCGGTGCGAGCACGCCAACCCAGTGCGGCGAGTTTTGATACGTCGAGGAGTTTGCGCGGCGTCCCGTCCGGATAGTCGGGATTGAAACGCAGCTCGCCGTCGAAGCCGACGACCTCTTTCACCAGCTCGGCCAGGTCGCGAATCGTCACGTCAGTGCCCGTACCCACATTCAGGTGCGACTGCATCGGCGCGGTGGCCTCAGCATAAGAAGTCGTTGGCAGGCACATCACGAACAGGCAGGCATCCGCCAGATCGTCGACGTGCAGGAACTCCCGTCGCGGCGTGCCGGTCCCCCAGATTTCGACACTGTCTGCGTGCGCCAGTTTCGCTTCGTGACACTTGCGAATCAGCGCGGGCAACACGTGACTCGTTTCCAGATCGTAGTTGTCGTTCGGCCCGTACAGATTGGTCGGCATCACGCTGCGGAAATCGGTGCCGAATTCGCGGTTATAGGATTCGCACAACTTGATGCCGGCGATCTTCGCAATTGCATAGGGTTCATTGGTTGGTTCCAGCGGACCGGTCAGCAGCGCCTGCTCCGCCATCGGCTGTTCAGCCAGGCGTGGGTAGATGCAGGAACTGCCGAGGAACAGCAGTTTCTTTACGGCGGCCGCATAAGCCGCGTGAATGACGTTCGTGGCGATCATCAGGTTGGCATAGATGAATTGCGCCGGGTAGCTGTTATTCGCGTGAATCCCGCCCACACGCGCCGCAGCCATGAACACGTAGTCCGGCCGCGCGTCCTGGAAGAACCCGATGACTTGCGCTTGATCGGTCAAGTCGACTTCATCGCGACCCCGCAGCAGGAGATCATGGCAGCCGGCTGCCTCGAGCCGATGCACCAGCGCCGAACCCACCATGCCCCCATGGCCAGCGACGAATATTCGCCCGTCGCGCAGCGCCTGCAGTTCGGCCGCATCCGGCTCATTCATGGTGGCTGAATACCCGGTAGCCCTCTTTGGAAACCAGCAGATCGCGCTCCGCGGTCTGCAGGTCCTCGGTGATCATATCGGTCACGAGTTCTGCAAAACTGGTCTTCGGTTCCCAGCCGAGCTGGCGTTTGGCCTTCGCCGGATCGCCGAGCAGCGTCTCGACTTCCGTCGGCCGAAAATATCGCGGATCGACGCGGACGATTACATCACCGGGCTTGAGTTCCGACTGGCCTTCCACGGCACTGACCACGCCGACCTCGTCGACGCCCTCTCCCTGCCATTCCAGCGCCACACCGAGGCCGGCAGCCGCCCGCTCCACGAACTCGCGCACCGAGTACTGCTCGCCAGTGGCGATCACGTAATCGTCCGGCTGGTCCTGTTGCAGGATCAGCCACTGCGCCTCGATATAGTCGCGCGCGTGACCCCAGTCCCGCTTGGCATCCATGTTGCCGAGATACAGGGTGTCCTGCAGGCCAACGAAGATCCGCGCCAGGCCGCGGGTAATCTTGCGAGTCACAAACGTCTCACCGCGAGTCGGTGATTCGTGATTGAACAGGATGCCATTGCAGCCATAGATTCCGTACGCCTCGCGATAATTGACGGTAATCCAGTACGCATACAGCTTGGCCGCCGCATAGGGGGATCGCGGGTAAAACGGCGTAGTTTCCGTCTGCGGAATCTCCTGCACCAGGCCATAGAGTTCGGACGTCGACGCCTGATAAAAGCGGGTGCGATCCACCAGGCCGAGGAGGCGAATAGCTTCCAGCAGGCGCAGCGGCCCGATTGCGTCCGCATTGGCCGTGTATTCCGGCGTCTCGAATGACACCGCGACATGACTCTGCGCCGCCAGGTTGTAGATCTCATCCGGCTGCACTTCCTGCACGACCCGGATCAGGTTGGTCGCGTCTGTCAGGTCACCGTAGTGCAGGATGAATGCCCGGTCTTTCTCGTGTGGATCCTGGTAGAGGTGGTCAATACGATCCGTATTGAATGACGACGCACGGCGCTTGATGCCGTGAACTTCGTAGTCTTTCTCCAGCAGGTATTCAGCGAGAAAGGCGCCGTCCTGGCCCGTCACACCGGTGATCAAGGCTGTCTTGCTCATTACTGTCCCCCGCTTGCCGCGGCGAGTCCCGACTCAATTATTCTGCTCATAGCCCGCATCCCAACAGCGCTGTATTCGCCCGAAGTCGTCGAGAAACTCGCGGACTGCGGCCAGATAATCAGCCGGCGTCCAGCGCGCCGCACGGGCGAGCCCGGATTCGCGCAGCCCGGCGCAGAGGTCGGCGTCGTCGACTACTCGTTGCACGGCGCTGGCAATTGCCGCCGGGTCGCGGGGGTCGAATAGTATCGCAGAGTCACCGAGCTGCTCCGCGGCGCCATTGACGTTCGCCGCGGCGACCGGGCAGCCAAGGGCAAAAGCTTCCAGAGGCGGCAGATTGTCGGGCCCGAAAAAGCTCGGAAAGACCAGCGCCGCGGCCTGACGGTACAGGGCCACGAGTTCCCGCTCCGAGACGAACCCGGTGATGATGACCTGGTCCGCCAGACCAGCCTGATCGATCAATCGCTGCACGTAGCCGCGGTTGCCCTTGTCCGCGCCCGTCAACGCCAGGGTCAGTTTCGCCTGACGATCGCGGTTGAGTATCTGCACGGCCCGCAACAGGTTCGCGTGATTCTTGTGCGGCCAGAACTGGGCCGGGTAAAACAGGTAGCCGGGTTCGAGGCCGAATTTTCGCAGGCACTGCGCATCGTCTTGCGAGTCGCCGATGTCCTGGAATTCGGGCGTCGGTAGCGGCAGCACGTGCACGTTTTCTGGCGCGGGCGCGTAAAACTGCAGGATCTCCTGGCGACCGGCTTCGGCGCCGGTAAGTATGGCGGTCGCTCGCGGCAGCAGGGCGCGATACAGGGTCTCGCGTTCGTCCCAGCTCCAGCCGGTGCGGCTGACCTCCGGGAACCAGGGTTGCAAGCGATGCTGCAAATCCCAGACCGTGCAGACGTAGGGCACAGTCACTCGTTGCTCGAATGGCGCCAGGTACCACACGAGGTCCACCGCATGATCCCGGGCAGCCTGCTCCAGTGAAGACGGCAACGTGCGCGGGTCGCGACCGGTGATGCGGAGCCTGGCGCGACGCCATCTCCTTTGCAGGCGCTCGATCCGGCCACCGCGATAGGCTTCGATCAGGTTGATCCGGGGAATGTCTGCGTCGGGCCGATGTTCACCGGAGCCCAGGTCGAATATGACCCAGGAGTGCTGTCCCGGATCACGCTCGATTGCGGCAACCAGCCCCTGCTGGAACGTATGTCCGCCGCCGTCAACCGGCCGCAGTCCCGATAAGGCGATCCCTATTCGCATCGGTTCGTCAGGAGGCCGATCCCTGCCGGCGGGCGACCATCACGGCGTTCCAGGTCGCGGCGGTCGCGGGTTCGTCGGTGAGCCAGGCTGAGCACCGCAGCACCTCAAAGCCTGCGCCTTCCAGCAATAACCGCAACTCCGGCTGGAACAGGTAACGCATGCGATGCGTTTCATCGAACGTCTCGGTCGTGCCGGTCGGCTTGTCGGTCACGGCGATATGGTAGTTCACGTCGACCAGGTTGCGATCAATCATCACATCGGGGCGTGCGCTGCGGTGAACGATGATCGCGTCGTCCTCGAGTTTCCGCTCGCGTGGCTCCGGCGGGTCGGTCAGCACGCCCGGGCCGTACCAGAAATCGAACACGAACAGACCGCCGGGACCCAGGTGTCGGGCCGCACTCGCGAATCCCGCCTGCAAATCTGCATTCTCCGGCAAGTAACTGATGACGTGGAACAGGGCCAGCACCGCGTCGAATTCCCGGTCGACGCGCAGCTCGCGCAGGTCGCTGACGCTGCCGGTCGGCCGCGGCATGTCATCCGGTAATGCCGCCCAGCGGTGCTCGGCGAGTGCCAGCATATCCGCGCTCATGTCGACACCGTGCACCGTGTAGCCCAGACGGGCCAGCGCAACGGCGTGCGCGCCCGTGCCGCAGCCGAGTTCGAGCACCGATGCGGGCGATTCACCGTACTCACGCAGCAATCCGTCGACATAGTGCGTTTCGGCACCGTAATCCTTGTCGCGATACAACAGGTCGTAGTAACGCGCATAGGCACCGAACACCGTCACGACAGCAATTCCCGCAGTGTATTCGCGGCGCGGTCGATCTGCGCATCGGTCAACGCCAGGCCGCTGGGCAGGTAGAACCCCTGCCGCGCGAGGCGTTCCGCGACTGGAAAATGCTCCTCGAGAAAAAGCCCGCGATCATGGAACACCGGCTGTTCATGCATCGGCCAGAAAAACGGCCGCGTACCGATGCCCTTCTCCGCCAGCGCCTTCATGGCGGCGACGGCGTCCATGCCGGTCCGTTCGTCGAGCACGACGCCGTAGACCCAGTAGACATTGTCGGCATACGGCGTGGCCGCGACGGGCAGTTGCAGTCCCGGCACAGCCCTCAACAATTCGTGATAACGAGCGCCGATCTGACGCTTGCGTTGCACGTGTTGCTCGAGCTGCTCGATTTGCGCGACGCCGACGGCCGCCTGCAGATTGCTCAGGCGGTAGTTCCATCCCAGTTCTTCGTGCAGAAACCGTTTACCCGGCTGGAAACAGAGATTGCGCAACGACCGACAACGCTCCGCCAGTGCCTGGTCGTTGGCGAGCACCATGCCGCCTTCGCCGGTCGTCACATGTTTGTTCGGATAGAAGCTGAAAGTACTGATGTCACCAAAACCGCCGCAGGGATCGCCCCGGCAGGTCTGGCCGATCGTCTCCGCGGCGTCCTCGATGACCTGCAGGCCGTGTTGCTCGGCCAGCGCGAGTAGTGGCTGCATATCGACTGGCAGGCCATAAATGTGGACCACCATTATCGCGCGGGTGCGGTCGGTCACTCGTGCTGCGACGGACGCCGCGGTCATGTTCCAGGTATGCGGATCGCAGTCCACCAGGACCGGTGTCGCGCCGGCCCGAACCACCGCGCTGGCACAGGAAATGATTGTGAAGGTTGGCAGAATCACTTCGTCGCCCGGGCCAATGCCCAGTGCGGCAACAGCCACATCCAGTGCCGCGGTGCCATTCGCGACCGCAATGCCATGGCGCCGGTTAGTGAGCCGCGCCATATCCTGTTCAAGGCGCGTGACGAACGGTCCTTCTGACGAGATCCAGCCGGTGTCGATGCACTCCTGCAGGTAGCGACCTTCGTTGCCGTTCAGCACCGGTTCGTTGACGGGGATGAAGGACTGCTCAGTCAATGCCGAAGCGAACCTCGGAAGCATCGATCCCGGAGAACCGCGTCTTGTCCTCTTCGCCGACGTACGGGCCCTGCTTGACCTCGAACATCTCGACTTCGTCCAGCACTTCGAAACCATGCCCACCTTCGATCAACAAGATTACATCGCCGGCCTCGAGAATCCGGCTCTGCAGGTAGTTCTGCCCTTCGTCATAGAAGTCCACGCGCAGGCGGCCGCGGCGGATGACCAGAACTTCCTGCGTGTAATGGACCTGGCGCGGCACCGGGTTATGCACATGCGGTGCAATTAACTTGCCGGTCGGGTGGTGCATGTAGGCAAGCTGCTGCGATAAATCGTCGGGCGTGAAAAAGTGAATACCGGCCTCGTTGAAGCGATGGCTGACGATGATCGCCAGATTCGTATCACCATGCTTTATCTGCTCGATCACGGGCGGCGCTCCGGTCTCCGCAGCGAAATCAAATCATGAGTATCAGAAGCATAGCAGTCTGGCGAGGACAGTACGCATCGGGGCTACACGCGGGCCAGGCCGCGAATTCGCCGTGACAGCCGTCCCAGCAGCGACAGGTCGCGATTCTTCTGGTAGAGCCGCATGATCGAGTCGACCGCCTGCGCGGACGCGTCGCCGCGCCGGCTGCCGAAGGCCCGCACGGCAAAATCGCGACGTGAAACTTCGAAGTTGTCCTCGCGGAGCGCATCGTCCACGGCCACCGCGAGCTGCTCGGGATCATTGATCAGCGGCCCGATCGCACGTATTGCCGGCCAGAAAGCGTTGCCGTCGAAGGGTGTCAGCATAATCACCGGCTTTTCCGGGTACGCCAGCGGCGCTTCCGATGTCGTGCCACTTTTTGCATCCGTAATCAACAGATCGGCAACAGCCATCGCGTCGGCCAGCGGCGCTGTCGACGGCAAGAGAAATTCGGGAGAGATGGCCTTCAGTGCCGCGTAGGCTTCACGTTCCTCGGTCCACAGCTCGGTGCAGGGATGCGGTTTGATCACAACGCAGAATTGCCTGGCCAAAGCCGCCAACGCCGTGCGGAACGGCAAGATCGACGAATGACCGTTCCAGTTCCAGGTAGGCAAATAGGCGATGACCGGCCGGTCCGTCGAGATAGCCAATTTCTCGCGAAGCTCCCCGGCATCGGGAGGACTCCGAAAAAAACTGTCATACAGTGGGAATCCAATTGGTTCGATCCACGCCGGATCGAAATACTGGCCGAAAATCTCCTTGTCCATTTCCCCGTGTACGAGCATCCCGTCGAAGCCTTCGAGAGCGTCGCGCGTGTAATGGACGTTCTGCCGAATGGTTGGCATGCCATAGCGAAATTTCAGCTTTACCGCCCGATCGTAGCCCTTCAGCTCTACTGCCCTGCTCGTCACCACGGCGATGTCGGCAGAGCGATCCTTGTCCAGCGTAAACGGGATTTGCCTGTCCTCGAGCAGAGCGAGGGACTTCTGGAAATCTGCGTCGTGACTCTGTTGCATGCCCGGATCGTCATGCGTCGCATGCCAGGGAACGATGTCCGACTTGTGGTTCTGGTGAATAAGCTCTGCCACGACCGGCGCATAGTGCTCGATCTCCAGTGGCGTCTCGGAAACAAACTGGATCTTCACGTCGCCGTGTCAATCCACCGTGTATCCGAGTTCGTCGAAATGATGGTGAGCATTGCTGAGGTCTTCTGGCGTGTCTATTTCGAAACACTCGACGGGATGGCAGCGCAGCGGCAGGTAGCGTTCCAGTTGTTGATAGACATATTGTTCGTTGCCGAAGATTTCCACGCCACTGAGCAAGGCCACACCCGACCATTCATACTCTGTGCGCGGCTCGCGGAAAAACTCGACAATTTCCTCCCCGCTTTCATCCCGCCTGACGAAAACCGCCTCCTCGGTCTTCGATGGCGTTACTCCGATTAAGGTATCGCCGGCTTCGGCTGCGGTGAGGAACTGGCGGAAGCTCTCCACATGAAGGATGAGATCACCATCGATGGTCAGATACGGGTTTCGCAGGTGCCGACTGCCGAGGTGCACGCTATAGGAGTTCGAGGTGGACAAATAGTCTGGATTACGCACGAAAGTTACATCGGGCCTGATCTGGCGGACATGGTCGATGACGGTTTCCTCCTGGAAACCGACCACGATGCGTACGTCCGGTATCGATTCGAGCATCTCGAGTTGATAGTCGATGATCCTCCTCGGGCCGACCGTGACCATGCACTTCGGCATGTCCAACCCGAGACGGGAACCGATGCCGGCGGCGCCTATGACAGCGTGTTTAATATGTTGCACAGGCCTGCCTTGTCATAGGTTACAAAGTCCGCGAGCTTCACCAGCGAATTCACTGGCGGGTGCACACCGCCGTACGCAATACCGATGTCGGCCTCTTCGAACATCGGCACATCGTTCATGCCATCGCCGATCACGACGATTTGTTCGTAGCGATCCCTGAGGCTTCTGACCGCCTTGCCCTTGTCCAGCATCTGGTCGATGCTGATGAGCCGGTCGTCTTCGCTGAGAGTCGAGGCGCTGAAGTATTGACAGCCGATCCGGTCTGCCAGGCCACCAATATAGACATCGAGATTGCCAGTCACGATGAAGCAGTCGTCGCTGTTCCGCTGAATGAAATCCACGACATCCTGCTGCAGCCTCACGCCGGACACGATGTCTCTTGCGGTCGACAGCGACAAATCGCGCAGCAGGCGGATGCGCAGCTTGAACGAACTCTCGAAGACGATCAGGCCTCGGATGGTGGCGTCCGTGAGGGTCCGGATCTCGTCCTCGATGTCCAACTCTCTGGCAAGGAGCGGCAGAATCTCCTCGGACGTGATCGTGCCGTCCAGATCGAAACAAAATGCGGTTCTAGCCACCGGTAGATCTGACAAAAAAGAAGTATTTGTGTTTGGTTTCCGCGCGCTGATGCAGTGCTTCTGGATAGAGAAAATCGGCATGCTGCAAACGAAAACCTTCGCTGTAGAGGTAGCGCTCGAAATACGCGGTTAATTCAGTCTCGGTACGGTAGATCGCGTTGTATTCCTGCTGCAGTTCTTCGGAGAAATGGTCCTTGAGAGTCAGCCGGTGCTGCATGAGAGAAATCGGTTCCCGAAGATAAATTGCTGCAGAGGGTGACCCGAGTTTCGCCAGCTGCGTGAACAGATGACCAGTAGAGTCTTCGTTCAAATACGCAATCAGCCCCGTGACCAGGATCAGGTCGAAAGGCGGTTTGACGATGAGAACCTCCGGCTCCAACTCATCGACCGACAGCACCTGGAAGCGAATGTGTTCCTCCGGGTTGCTGAAATTTTTCTCGGCGATCTCGATTAACGCATCGGAGTAATCAATGCCGAGATACTCGGCAGAGTGACTCTCGAAGAAACTCGCGAGGCGCCCTGCTCCGCAGCCGATATCCAGAACGCGTGCCCCAATCGTAATTGTTGCGAGTTCGCTGAGGACTTGCTGCTCCAGCTCGTCGCGCTGCCGCGAAACATCCGGCGCCTTGTCAGCATAAGATGTAATTACGCGACAATCACTGCCGGAAAAACCCGCAGCGCGGGATTGAAAAAACTCCTTGGTTTTTCCATAGTCGAGCGACACATTTTCCTTCTTGATTCGGGGCATGTCGAACGGCAACCGTCAATAGCGGTGAGGATATCCAGTTATATGGAGCGTGGCAAAGCTATCACGACGAACTGGAGGTTGCGCTCTTCGCAAACAGCAGGAATTTGTTGATCGTGCCCTCGTCGTCCCAAGTCTTCAACGGGTGCTGATCTATCAGCCGCAGACCGCGCGAACCGACCAATTCTTCAAACTGCGCGAGAGTGCGGTAGTAGGCGCAATAGTGTGGCAAGTTCACTGCGACGGGCTCGCCCGACATGCTCATCGATTCACGCAATAGCAAGAAGCCGCCCGAGCGAACTCGCTCCGCCGCGGCTCTGAGCAGAGCCGCGCAGGCTTCCTCATCGATAATGGTCGCCGCCACACCCATGCAGAGCACCCAATCGTAGTCCCCGTCGAGCGCGCCCGGTTCGAGACAATCCTTCACATCGAAGGAGATGTTTCTGACACTGTCCTCGCGCGCCCGATGCCGGGCCTGGGCAATCAGATCCGGAGACAAATCGACCGCGGTAATCTCGCTGCCCGGACAGGCCCGCGCAAACATGAAAGTAAAGTGACCGTTGCCACAACCGATATCCAGAATCCGACTTTGCTTACCGAGCCGCGGAAAGATATCCCGATGCAGTGAGTCTTCAACTGCCTGGTAATAGTCGTCGCCGCCCAGAAAAGAGTCGGAGCACGATTTCCAGTAAGCCTGAGAAAACGCATGGGGATCGGCTGGCTCCTGCGGCTCAGTCCGACCCTTGCGGAAAAGTTTCCTCAGAAGCTTCATGCCACCGGCGCGGCCTGTTTCTCCAGCACGTAGTACCGGCTGTCGGCCGTCAGTGTGTGTTGCTCGTGAAATTCATCGATCAGGGTGAGACCGCCAGCCTCCAGAAACTTCAGCAACAGTTGTCTCGGAATGATCGTGTGGAACCGATGCTTCGCGGCGATGGTGCGGGCGGCTCGAGCGTGGTCGAACTCGTCTTCGGTGTAGACATCGAACATCAGCAGGCCGCCGGGGCGCAGGACCCGGCAGCATTCCTGGATGTAGCCCAGCGAGTGCATCGGCGGGATATAGACGAAGGTAGCGTGACAGTGGACCAGATCGACGCTGCCATCCGTCGTCGGGGTCAAAGTCGACCCATCGACAGGCATTGGGCGAACCGAGAATTTTTCGACCAGGTAATTGGTCCAGTCATGGCGCGGCTCGTATATCTGGTAATCCGCGTCGGGATAATGCGTCGCGAATTCCTCTGTGAAGGCACCAGCGCCCGGACCAATTTCCAGTATTGTGGTGACATCTCTGCCCTGCAGACTCCGGGCCAGGCGGCGGTACACGCGATCGCGGCGGCCCAGGAAACGCTCGTCTCCGGTTTCGTCATACGCTTCACGCTCCCGGAATGCCGTGATGGATAGGCCGGCTGACTGCGCCGCCGCCACGGTCGACTCGGTATCGATGTAAGAGACCGTCTCCTTTGGCTTCTTCCCCCTGAACAACCTGGATAGCTTCATATCGTGCGGTTCAACCTCCGGGGTTAGCTGACCGCTCTCTTCGTCAGGACTATCATGGGATACCGGAACCGCCGCACGAAAAAGTCCGGGTAACGGTCTTCCAGTTCGAAGAGCTTGTCGAACATCCAGCGACCCAAATTGTTATCCGGAAACCAGCGCCTCTGATCAGTTGCCGTGAACGATCGCCACGGCAGTATCTGCACGTCCGCGACGTCGCCAAACCTGTTCCACCAGGCAACGGGATGGGGCCGAAAGTAGATTTTGTCACGCTTTTTTTTGCGGAGCTTGCGCAACGCCGCCCGGATTTTCTGCCGGAACGGAATCAGCACCTTGAGGGTCAGGGGAATTGCATCCGGGTTGCTGTAGACAATGATCACTGGACGGCCCGGACGGGTTACCCGCAGCAGTTTGCGCACCGCCTCTTCCTGCTGGTCCGCATCCATGTGATAAATGGTGTGCAGACTCACACTGCAGTCGAAGAAGTCCTCCGGCAAGTCGATATCGAAAAAACTGCCGCAGAGAAAGACACCGTGATCGCCAATTCTCTCGCGGGCTCGGGCCAGCGCATCCGCCGACAGATCCACACAGTAGCGCTTGTTGAAGTGTCGCGAGAATTCGAGGTATTCCGGGTACTGAATAGGGCCGGACGCCATGTCGAGCATCTTGTCTCCCGACGCAGGGATATGCCGCATAACGCGCAACCGGCACTTGCTGACGTACTCGCGAGCCGCCGGCCGCAGGTCCTCCCACTTCCTGGCATCCTCTGTGACGCCGTCAGTTTCGCGCCAACCGACCGTGTTGTAGAAGTCCGATACGCGTTGTTCGGCTTGTCCAGCCATGGAATTCTGATTCTTGTCGACCCGGAATGACTATGTCGATAATAACCGAATCGACCCGGCCCGCCCCCAATTCCGTGCTCCGGTAAGCCGCGCTAGAGCTTCTCGATTTCCCCGGTATCGGTATTGACGACAGGCATGCCGCGAATCACCGCCAGCCGTTCGTCACCAGCCAGCAGAGTCAGGTTGCCGTCTGCATCCCTGCTCTCCCGGTATTTCGAGGCCACAAAACCTGCCTCCAGCGAGATTTCCCGGACCACGTTGTTGAGCTTGTCCCGGCGCACGAAGTACGCATTGTTCCCGGCGCTATTGCAGCCGACAAAGCCATAGCCCTTGCTATCCGACAGGTTGTACAGAGCGCGCAGCGAAGCGCCGAAGTACAGATTGCTGTAATGCGCCGTCGTGCGGTAGAACGCATTATCGTACGGGATGGTAATCGCCCGTTCGGCTCCAAAAACACTATTGTATTCGAGCACAACGACGATCGGTGAAATCGTATCGATCGCTTGCCACACCCAGTAGTCGTTGCCATCGATGTCAATATGCAGCAGGCCAATTTCGCGATCGAAGGGCGCTTTCGCAATGAGGTCGTTGATGTTTTCCGTATCGACGAATGCAGCCTCCGCGAAAAGCTCGTATTTCCAGAAAGACTCCGATGTCTTCAACCGCTCGATATTTTCCTCCGATCCATCCATGACGAATCCAGACCAGTTATTGTTCATCATGAGGAAGCGGGTGTTGGATTCGCTGTAGTCCTCTACGCCGAATTCTATGAAAGTATCGTGCGGTATTTGCACGTGGTGAACGAGCCACTGGATGATTCCGTCGTCGCCGAACTGCGAAAACACCTTGAATTCGGCCTCGTGCAGCGAGCCGATCTGTCCGAGCGCGCGAACGTTCAGTGCCAGAAGCCGACCGAGGAGCAGTAGCTGCGGATCCGGACTGCCCGCCGGCCGGCGTGACTTTTTGGGGTGTTTGCCCTGCAGCACCCTCACTGTGTCTTTGAGTCTCATGTACCGAATGATCGCAGATTACGGTCACGATCGATTTCGCAGATCTGCCGTATCAAGTTGTCGGCAATAACGCTCACGAATCGGCCGGCGGTTTCTCGAGATCCGTCGCCGTCAAGTCGAGACAGCGCCGGATCAGGCCAAACATTTCGTCAATCTCATCGTTGCTGATGATTAGCGGCGGTGACAAGAACATGGTATCGCCGACCGCGCGCATGATGACGCCCTGCTCGAAGCAATGCGATCGACAGGTCAGACCAGCGCGTCCTTTCGGTTCGAATCGCGTGCGCGTGGCCTTGTCTTTGACGAGTTCCAACGCGCCGAGCAGACCAACGCCGCGCGTTTCGCCAACGAGCGGGTGAACCGCGAGTTCCGCCAGTCGCGCCTGGAAATAAGCCGCCGTGGCCTCACCGCGTGGCCCGATCAGATCATATTCCTCGATTAGCTGGATATTGCGGAGCGCCACTGCCGCAGCGACCGGATGCCCCGAGTACGTGTAGCCATGCGCCATCTCGGTTTTCGATGCGGTAATCGCCCCGCTGACTTTCTCGTCAAGCGCCACGGCGGAGATGGGTTGATAACCACTCGACATGCCCTTGGCCATCGTAATGACATCCGGCGTGTACCCATACGTCTCGCAGCCGAACCAGCTACCGGTGCGACCGAAGCCGCAGATGACTTCGTCGGACCACAGCAACACATCGTATTGCCGGCAGATTCTCTCGATGTCCGGCCAGTAGCCCTCTGGCGGGATCATCAGGCCGCCCGCGCCCATGACCGGTTCGCCGACGAAAGCCGCGACGTTGTCGGGGCCCAGTTCCAGGATTTTGTCCTCTAATGCGCCGGCACAACGCATCGCGAAATCGCGATCGCTCTCGCCCGGCTCGGCGTATTCAAAGCTGTATGGCACCGGCTCGATGTGATGAAAGCGCGGCAACGGCAGGTCGAATATGCCCTGCATGAAAGACAGCCCGCTGAGACTCGCTCCGGCGAGTGTCGAGCCGTGATAGGCGAGCTTGCGACTGATGATGGCTTTCTTGTCGGGTTTGCCCTGGAGGTTCCAGTAATACCAGATCAGCTTGATCGCCGAATCATTCGCCTCGGATCCCGAGCATGCAAAAAAGATCTCATCGAGACCCGCCGGTGTCTTGCTGGCAATCAAATCGGCTAGCTGCGCGGCATACGGTGTGGTCGTCTGGAAGAAGAGATTGTAGTAAGGCAGCGTCTGCAGGGTTTCATAAGCCGCATCGGCAAGTTCCTGGACGCCATAGCCGAGCTGCACGCACCAGAGCCCGGCCATGCCATCAAGTATCTTTCGCCCTTCGGAGTCCCACAGATATACGCCTTCACCTCGAGTGATGACTCGCGGTCCAGTTTCCCGCAATTCCGTATGCACCATGAACGGATGCAGGTGATGCTCGTTGTCGAGAGCCTGGATCTGTCGGGTTGTAAGCGTTTCTGTCATAAGGGTGCGCCCGGTAGCGTGGGCGCCCGTGTCTCCCGCGACCGCCATCCCCAAGCGTCGGACATTGCGAGAGCGGCAATGTCATGACCGCGCTCGTCCCAGTGACCATCCGTGCGAAAGTAGAACGGTGTCAAATCACGCGCCGGACGTTCTTCAGCCTGCCAAGCTGCGTACAGAGGTGCCGTGAGATCGAGAAACGGAATGCCAACTTGCCGGCTCACTTCCCCGGCGCGCCGGCCAATCCCGGAAGCTCCCCGTTCACCGTAATACCAGACTTCGTCACGCGTCGGAATATAGGCCACATGTAGTGCGCAGGCCGGTTGTCTTTTTTCGCAGGCGGTACGCATGTCCGCCAGTAACGCGCCGAACAACTGCCACTCCTTCTCCATATCAGGCGGCTCCGGGTTGGTAGCCGTTTCGGCTGCCGCGGATTGATCGTCTCCACCGGCCGCGGACCGGCGATCAGCAAATACTTGTTCAATACGCGCTTCCAGCAGGTAGTAGTTGTATTTCAGCGTCGAAATCGCCACCGAATGGCGCATCAGCGACTTCAGAGGACTAACCATCTTTCGGCGCACCGGGCGGTTACGGGAAAGCAGTTGACCGTCGACGAGTTCAAACCACGGACGGCGATCTTTCTTTCGGTCCCCGTTGTCCGTCAGGTCATTGCTAAAGAACATCACAACGACGATGTCCGGCGAGAATTGGTCCAAAAAAAAGTCCATCAGGATCCGTTGCTGACCCGTGCCGTATGCATTGACGCCCAAATTGCGTATCCGATACCCGGGCCCCAGATCTGTCGCCAGCACGTCAGTGAATACCGCGCCGCGCGGTACGCCCCAGCCCCAGGTAAACGAGTCACCCAAAAACGCTATGCGCGTAGCGTCCAATGCAGATTCACCCGGGGGGTCCGCGGCCAACCGGAACCCTTGGGCATCGTGCTGCACTTCAACGGTAAATCCGGGGGTCGCGAAGACACCACGGTAATCCGGCTCTCCTATCCAGCCGAGGTCCGGATGCGAGATATGAAAGCCGCTGATGGGGTTTTTGTGGACTGGCACCCAGTTCAAGAGCCGGAGCGCAACTTCGAGCAGCCCAACCGTAATGCAGACGATTAGAATCAGGCTGCCGAGCTGGCTGACCAGACGCCGCATGCTAGTCGGCCCAACCGGCGGCGAGAAACAGACCGATCACGCAGAAGAACCCGACCGTCCAGACGATGGATCGCGCCGTCGCTTTGTCCTGAATGTAGAGGATCCCATGCAAGATCCGCGTCACAAGGAAAAGTCCGGCGAGGCTGTCGACAAGAACCTGATTGGCGCCGACCATATGCGCGATGATGACACCTGCGGCAAATGGCGGGAATGCCTCGTAGGTGTTCGTCTGCGCCCAATTGGCACGCTGCTGCCACCCCGTCAGTTCGGCGAGGAAAACCCGCGGGCGAGCGTTGTCGTAACCTTCTGCCCCCGCTTTGGCAAAGCCGGCCCAGACCAACGGCAGGATTGCAACCAGCAATACCGTCCAGTACGCAAAAGTCATAATGGATCCTCCTTCAGGAGTTTCTTTTCACGCGCGAATAGATCAGAAACAGGGCAATCCCTGCTGCGAGAGCAGCGAACCACAGTTCCAGCAACAAGTCGTTTGGTGAATCCGGCAGATCCGCCAGCAGGTCGCGCAGAGTCAACAAGCTGAAATTCGCCAGAATCACCATCACAATAATGGTCAACAGCCAATAGGCACTGCGTGCCCAGTTGCCGAAACGTGCTTGCAATCGCGGGCCAAGATGGATGCGCAGCCGAACGCAGCCGTACAGCATCAGACCCAATCCAATGCCGATCAGTGTAGCGAGAATCCAGTGTTGCATTCCGGCAGATTGTCCGGAGGGAATCTGTTGCCACCTGGAGAGTCGAATTCCCGGCGGCAGGCTGCTGATTCAGACAAGGAGGCGTGTCAATTGCCGCCCTGGTCCTCTTTGTTCTTGCTCTTGCGGCTCGTGCGAACCAGAAAGATCAAGCAGCCAAGGGCAACGAGCACGGCGAACGCGGATACAACGACTTCCATTACCAGGACCTCCCGTCTGGTGATAACCAGGGCTTAGTATAACGGTCGGCGCAGCTGCTACAGGTTGGCCGGCTACAGCTCCAGCGACATGAAATAACGCAATACCTCGTTGGCGCCGTCATAAATAGGCGTAACCATCGCATCGCGCACGAGTTTCTCCGCCGGATAGTCCTTCATATAGCCGTAGCCACCCAGGACTTGCATCGCATCGACCGTGACCTTGCGCGCAACTTCCGATGCGTAGACCTTTGCCATCGACGGATTGACGTCATCGCCATGCTTGCCCTGGTCGCTGGCCCAGGCAATGCGCTGAATGAGGAGTCTTCCGGTCTCGATTGCCATCTTCATGTCGACGAGTTTGTTGCCGATCGCCTGATACCTGATAATCGGCTGACCCCAGATATTGCGCTCCTTCGCGTACTCGACCGCCATCTCGTAAGCGGCACGCGCGATGCCAAGCGCCAGTGAACCCATGCCGACGCCATTCGCGTGATAAGTCTGCAGCAAGATTTCGACGCCCTTGCCCTCTTCGCCCAGCAGGTCATCCGGCGACAGCTCCACATTGTCGAAAACCAGGGCACCATTGCTGGACGCGCGGTGGCCCATCTTGTCCTCGATCTTGCCAATCGAGAAACCCGGCGTATCGGACGGGAGGAAGAATATGGAGTTCGACGTGAAATTCGGCGCGTCCTTGTCCGTGCGAGCGAGGCAGCCATACAGCTTCGCCTGCCCCGCATTTGTCGTGAACTGTTTTGAACCGTTGATGACGTAACTGCCGTTCTTCTTCACGGCAGTGGTCTTCGTGCCGAATCGCGGATCACCCTCGGGATAGAAGATCTCCGTGCCGCCAGACGGCTCCGTGCCCCCAAAGCCAAGCGCGAATTCCCCGGATTTGTCGGCACAGAATGGCGCCAGCCAACGCTCGCATTGCTCGGGGGTACCGTTCGCCGCAATCATGCGTGAAATCGCACACGTGGCCGCATAACTGAACGCGACCCCGGCATCGCCGACTGCCAGCTCCTCCATCATGATGGAAAAGTCGACCAGCCCTCCGCCCATGCCACCGTATGCCTCCGGCACGAGTAGCGTGTGGAATCCCAGCTCGCAGCCCTTGCCGATCAGCTCCAGCGGAAACGATTCGCGCGGATCGACGATCGCATCGAATCCCGCGGCAACTGGTTTGATTTCCTTCTCCGCGAAACGCCGGCAGGTTTCCTTGAGCTGTTTCTGTTCGTCTGTCAGTTCAAAATCGATCACGGCCGTGCTCCCTGTGTCTCGATACTCGTCCGCTATTCGGGCAACGGGACCACAGCAAAGACGCCCAGGCTGGTGCTGATCATGCGCGAGATATGTCCCACGCCGGTCGTATCCTCGACCAGCAGCACGTCACCCGCGCCGAATACACGTTCCTCGCCGTCGGATACCTTGAACCACATCTCGCCCGATAGCGGGATGATGAATTGGCGTCGTGGCGCCGGGTGCCAGTCCCCGCCATCCCAGCCAGCCGGCATGGACACGAAGTGAAATCCGGCCGCATCCATGATGCCGTCCTGCGGAAACCAGACGGTTGGAATCTTTTTACCGTAGTCCTGGTAGACGAAGGTTACCGGCACGTCTTCGAAGTGGGTTTCATCGTCATCGCCGGTGTAAATGCGTGTGTAGCGCAGAAGTTCGGCGGTTTTTGGCGGTTCCGCCGACGCGGCTTCATGCGCACCGGCCATTGCAGCACCGCACATGAAGACCCCCAGCAACAATGCCGCAGACAACGCAAACTGTTTCCTCACAGACTTCTCCCCCGGTATTGGTTTTCAGTTGGGCGAATCACAGACGCAGCGGCAATGAGCGCAGGCGCTTGCCAGTCGCCTGGAACACGGCGTTGGCCACGGCCGGCGCCACGGGCGCGACTGCGCACTCGCCGACGCCGACCGGGTAATCACTGCTTTCGATGAAATGGATTTCCATGACCGGCGACTCATTGATTCGCAGCATTGGAAAGTCGTGGAAATTGCTCTGGATCACTGCGCGATTCTCGATCGTGACTTCGCTCTTAAGGGCGGCCGTCAGTCCCCAGACGATGCAGCTCTCAATCTGTGTCTTGGCGATATCCGGATTGATAACCATGCCGGGGTCGACCACGCAAACGACGCGCTCGACCTTGATCTGCCCGTCTTTCACGCGAACGTCGGCGACCTGGCCGCAAACCGCGCCCTTGATGACGTCGATCGCCACACCCTGGTAGACGCCGGGTGCCGCGTTACCCCAGTCGGCCGCCTCGACGACCCGGTCCAGCACATTGCGAGCCCTGGAACCCGGTTCCAGATGCTCGCGGCGGAAATCGATCGGGTCCGCACCGATGCGCTGCGCCATCTCATCGATGAAACCTTCCATGAAAAAACCGTTGTGCGAATGGCCCACGGATCGCCAGAAGCTGACCGGGATTCCGGGTTTCCACATCACCTGATCGGCATCCATGTCGCCGAGCTTGTAGGGACTGTCGTAGGCACCCTCAATATTCTCGACGTCGTCTTGCATCGCCTGTTTGACGATCTGGTTTAACGCGAAATCTGGCAACCAGGCCGGAAAGAGCCGCGCGCGAATGCCCGGAATCAGCGTTGCATGCAGGCTCGGCGTGCAAATCCGATACCGCCACTGATCGACACTATCATCGCTGAGCCCGGCACTCATCCGGCACTTCGTGGCTGGCCGATACATGTCGTGACGAATATCGTCCTCGCGGCTCCAGATCACCTTGACCGGTTGTCCCATACGCTGCGCAATCAGTGCCGCTTCGACCACGGCGTTCGGATAGACCCGCCGCCCAAAACCGCCACCAGCGAAGGTGCTGTGCACGGTGACCTGTTCGACCGGGCGGCCAAGAGCCTGCGCAGCCGCGGCCTGCATGATGTCCGCGGCCTGCGTGGAAACCCAGACATCGACGTGGTCATCCGCAACGGCGACCGTGGCATTCATCGGTTCCATGCAGGCATGCGCCTGAAACGGTGCCGTGTATTCCGCACTCAGCGCGCCATCGCCTGCCACGTACTCGTCTGCGGTGTCACGTTCATCCAGCAAGCGATCCTGCTCGATTGCAATGCTGTGGCTCGATTCCTGCGTGAGCTCGTCGGGCGACCAGGTCACCTGCAGCTGCTCGGCCGCGCGACGTGCATGCCAGTAGCGTTTTGCAACAACCGCAATACCCGGCTCGATTTCGAACACATCGACAACACCGGGAGATTGCAGCGCTGCACTGGCATCGAAGCTGTCCAGGCAGCCGCCAAAATGCGGACAGCGCACCACGACGGCTGTGAGCATATCCGGCAGCTCCGTGTCGATGCCGAATTCGACGGATCCATCAACCTTGCCGGCCGCATCCAGGCGGTTGTCAAAGCTGCCGATATAGCGGAACTCCGCCTGCGGGCGTAGCGTGACATCTTCAGGCACCGGCAAGCTGGCTGCCAGCTCGACGAAGTTACCGAGCGGCGCCTGTTTGCCGCTGTCGCGGGCGATGACGAATCCATCACGGGTGTCGAGACTGTCAGGCACCAGGTTCCACGTACGACCGGCGGCTTCGAGCAGCAATTGACGAACCGTCGCAGCGGCCTCGCGTACGGGCAGGTAGCAGGTAATCATGGAGCTGCTGGCATTGGTGATCTGCAGGTCAAACTGCGGGTTCAGGAAATCCGGATGCACGCCCGAAAACTGCGTGTCGATCCGCTCCGGGGCGAGATTCAGCTCTTCGGCGACGAGCGTCACGAGTCCGGTCAGGATGCCCTGGCCCATTTCCGTCTTGTGAATCTGCAATACGACACGACCTTCGGGTGTGACTTGCAGGAAGGCGTTCGGCTGCAGGGCGCCTTCGAGCTTGTGCGGAAAAGGCGGCGTGTCGTTCCGGCCGAGACTGAAACCGATGACCAGTCCGCCGCCGAGCAGTCCGCCGCCAATCAGAAGGTTCCGTCTGGAGATCGCCATGATCTACACCTCCTCCGGCTTGACTGCTGCGATTTCCGCGGCGGCCCGGTGAATGGCCCGGCGAATGCGCTGATAGGTCCCGCAACGACAGATGTTGCCCGACATTGCCTGGTCGATATCCGCATCGCTGGGCGCGCTATTTCTCGCGAGCAGCGCGGCCGCTGACATGATTTGTCCCGATTGGCAGTACCCGCACTGTGGCGCGTTCTCCGCTATCCAGGCCTGTTGCACCGGATGGCTGCTGTCCGGCGACAGACCTTCGATCGTCGTGACTGACTTGCCATCGGCTCCGGCCACGGGCAGCAGGCAACTGCGGACGGGCTCACCATCGACGTGCACGGTGCAGGATCCGCAGGTACCAATTCCGCAGCCGAATTTCGTGCCGGTAAGCTTCAGATCCTCGCGCAACACCCAGATCAAGGGTATATCCGGATCGCCGTCGAACTCGTGGAGCGTCCCATTGACTTTCAGTTTGACCATCGGGGTGAACCTCGGCAGGAATATCGTGCGATCAGAATCTGCTCGGCACCTGGCCGAACACTGCGTCGTTAGCTATTTCGGGAGACGGGAAAGCACGTTTGCTGTGCGCCAGTCCGAGATCCAGCAAGGTCTCGCACTGGTAATACCCGACGAGCGCAGGGTTGATCACCGGCACCGTCAGGCGTTCGGCCAGATATTGGTGTGACTGGTACATCGTCGTGGAACCCAGCACGATCACGTCGGCGCCATCCTCGTCCACCGCCCGTCGCGCGGCTTCCTCCAGCGCCGCAAACACGCTGTCTTCCTTACCCGTCAATAATTCATCCAGATCCGGCCTCGTATTGATATCGCGGATCGAGGCCAGCCTGTCGAGCAGTCCATGGCGCAGCAGCACTTTGCGGTAAGCCGGCGACCATTTATCCCACAGCGTGACGATTGACAATCTCGCACCGAGGCTCGCCGCCAGCAGGAAAGCGGATTCGCCGGCGCCGACTACCGGTATCGACAGGCGCGACCGAACCGCCTCGATTCCGGTATCCGTGACCGTATCGATGCAGAGCGCGTTGTAGCCCTCGTTTTCCGCCACCGTTGCGGCCTCGAGAATAAAGGCCGATGCCAGGACATCTTCGTAGTAGGAATCCAGGATCTGCGCGCCTTCGCGCGGGAAGGCGAAATCGACGGTACTGCCCGGCCGTTTCGCGGCCTCCGGGACCTGTGCCTCGAACAGACCACGAGCAGCGTCAGGCACAGGAACCGGCAGCAACATCAATATCTTGCGCGCCATGGACGACCCTGTTCTGGTTATTTCATTGAAATTACCATGATTCGCCGGGTTCTCGCGAACCGCCTGTTTCGCCGCGGCCCGGCCTCAATCAGCCGGCGGATCAACGCCTGCGTCGTCAACCGATGGCTCAGGCGCCCGTTAACTTGCCAGACGAACACCATGGAAACGCAAGAAAAAGTTTCGCTGCGGGCGTTGCAACGTTAAAGTCCGCCCTGCGAGCAGCGGGGTGCCGAAACCGGACACTCACGGCGTCGGCTCGGGAGGTGGCATATGGAAGCAGTGCAACAGGTAAAGCATCCCGCGTTCGTCGCTGACCGTGACGCCGCACTGGCGCCTGAAGGTATCGAGTTTCTCGATTCCTACACCGGCGACGGCACTGACATACTGAAGTGCCTGCACCGATGCTTCCGCGACACTGCCACGCGTCGCCATTGGCAGCACCTGTTTGCCGAAAACCCCGCGGGCAGTTCCATCATTTGTATTGCCCGGCATGGCGACCAGGTCGTTGCGCACCAGGGTCTCTTGCGACGCCGTGCGTCCGTATTCGGACACGACACCTGGATCGGCGCCCACGTTGACGGCATGACTGATCCCGACTGGCGGAAGCAAGGACTGAAGACCCACATCGCCGAGAACAGTCGGCGAATCGCGGTGGCCGATGGCGCATCGGCAATTTATTCATTCGCCAATGACTTGTCTCTGCCGGGAATCGTGAAGCATCAACGTCGGACCGCGATCGGCGCCCTGCCGGTGATGTTTCGTTTGCTTCGACCCGTGAGAGGTGCGACGGCGATTGTCGGCGACTGGCTATCGACCCATCTTCGAGGGCAAGTCTCAACCATGGCCACTTTGCCTGGATCCGCGACCGCGGGACCAATGCCGGACAATTGGCAAGCATCGCGAGATCTGTTCACACAGCTCGGCTGGTCCGACGCCCGGTTCAGTCCGGATGACACCGCGCTGTTTGCAAACGCTGCTGATCTGCCGCGCATCAATATGAAGCGGGACGGCGACCAGCTCAACTGGCGCTATCGCGATGCCATCGGCGCAACGTACCTGCGCCGCGATTTGCGAGATAAAAATGGCCTCGTGGCCACGCTTGTAATTCGCCCCTTACTAATCGCGGGACTGAAGGTCGTCTTTGTGATGGAGTGGCACTGGCAGCAGAAGGCGTCAGGGCAAGAGATGGTCCTTATGGAGGAGTTGCTGGATTCGGCCCGGAAGGCGGGAGTTCATGCTGTGGCGGCGCTCTCGATGGCAGGCACCCGGCAATCCGCCAAACTCAGGCGCAACGGGTTCTTTCAAGTTCCATCGGCGCTGCTCCCAGCGAACGCGACGCTTACCGTCGGTCCGGAAACAGACATGATTGAGCGCTATCACTGGTTCGAACCGGCAAACTGGTACCTGACCTGGGGCGACGGGTTTCTCATTTGACGAACTCTGCAATGAGCCACCTGTCGAACGCGAGTTAAGGCGTCAACGCGTATCGTCGAACGCCCAGACCTGCGTTTGTCGATCATCCACCTCTAACACCCCGATCTGCCGGGCGGAAATTCGGCGTCCGTATTGCTGTTCGGCGAGGCGCCGCAATCTCTCGATGTCACCATCCGCAGAAACCAAGTGCGCCACATCCGGTTGCACCAGGCCGCCATAGATATCCGCCCCGAATACGGACGTCAAACTCGCGCGCGGCCCCGGCAGCGAGCTATGCCAGTCAATCTGATGAAACCCGGCATCAAAGGCCAGCAGCGGCTCGAATGGCGATTGAAATTCCAGCGGTAGCGACGTTGACCACATGACCAATTCGTCGAATCGCTGGTAACGCTCCGTAAGTTCGCTCACGAGATTTCGATAGCCATCGGAGTGGCGGGAATTGAGCGAGATCTGGCTAATACCGATCAGTGAGCCCAGAACCAGCGACAAGACGCCAATGCCCACCGCGCAGGACAGCAAGAGCCGACGCCACTGGGGGAGCGCGCTCCAAGTCCCGAGGCGCTCACCAGGGAATACTGCAACTGATACTGCAAGGAGCGCAAAAATACACGGCAGGAGCACGCGAAAGACTGCGCGATCCATAACTACGGCTGTAAGAACGCATCCGAAGGCGACTCCGATCGCAGCGACTGCAACAAGAACGAAACCTCGCTTGTCGCGCAACGTCAGCATTCCCCCCGCTATGGCAACCGGCGTCAGCAGTACAGCGAAGAGAAAAGCGGTGAGACGCAGGTGCTTGAGGCTCCGACCTTCGAGAATCCCGGTAACTTTTTCAATCGTCGTCGACGCCGACCGACCCTGTGCCGACTCATCAGAAACGTGCGGCTCGGGCAGCCTTGTAGTGAGCTGCCGCAGAACCGACAGCGAGAACGGTCCCGAATCCATCGCCATGTACCGCTTGAGCATCGCGTCCTCGTTGCGGGACCACTGCAGGCCTGCTGCGTTTGGCACCGGCACCGATTCTGTGGACGGATTGTTCAGCTCGGCCCGGCGCTGCTGGTATTCCCATGCCCGTGCGAGTGCGGACTCGCCGCCATACGCGGCACGATCGATGAGCTGAGCCGACAGCGCCACCATCCCGGCAAGACCGAAATACAGCAGCGTGTGTAGCAGTCGACTCCTGTCGAAATTCATCAAGTGCGCCACGACAAGCGAAGGAAACATGCAGACGAGCACCAACACCGCCATGTTCGGGCGCACGAGACACCCGAGCACCATACAAAGGACGGATAAAACGATCACAGCCGGTGGTGGAGACCGCCCCTCATAGGCGGCCACAATCCAGGGCAAGACGCCGGCGACCATCAACAACCCCGCCACGATGGTGAATTGAAACAGCAACAGCGGCAGCAGCATGAAGCTGACCGCGAGCACAGCGGCAACCGCCGTGCGAACCAATCGAGAACCAGCGAAAACCGTATGGAGCTGGCAAGTCAGAACCGCCGCGAATGCGGCCACATAACCTGACGCGAGCAGCAATCCATACCAGGGCACCGTCGGCCACAATGCACTCAACCGGCTTACAGGCCAGCCAAGCAGCACGTTGATGAAGAGCGTCCGATGATCACCGTCGATCGAGGATCCGGGGCTCCCCTGTAGAATCAGGGCGATGTACAGGTCATCGTTGGTCTGGTAGACGACCGGCAGAATCGACAAGGACGCGCCGATGACGAGCGCGATAGCGAGAAAGGTCATGGTCGGCCGACCCGGCACCAGCCGGTGAGTTTGCGGATTTCTTCCGGCCATGACCCTGAGCCTACACTGGCACCGTGCCCCACGAGCAGGGCACGTGATTTCCGTTGACGCCTCCGAGCAACCGCTCATACACTCGCGCGGACGTCCGGAGATCTCTTCCGATTTTCATCCTACTTCAGATTGCCGCTGCTGTCCGAGAAGCCCGTCGCGCTGACAGACAGCAGGCGGCATTTTTGCAGTAACAGGGACGCACCAAGTCAGGATGCTGGACATGGACCGCACGAAAGCTACCGGCTCCAAACTCGGCGCATTGCCGGTCATGCTGGGCGCGGTCGCGCTTCAAGTAATCGCCGTGGTCGTCCTCAAGTCACTGGCCGATGGAGCATCCCTCGACAATCTCGCCTTCGTGGGCGCAGGAATCAGCGTCGTTTTCGTACTCAACGTCCTGCGCCTTTTCGTGTGGGGTTACGCCCACCAGCATTTTCCGCTAAGCAATACCTTTCCGTTATCCAGCCTCTTCTTCCCTTGCATACTGGCAGTTGCAACGGTCTTCGGCGATCCAATCGAGACACGTCAGGTTATCGGCGCGGCGCTGATCACGATCGGCAGCGTCTGGCTGAACTGGAGGTCCGAGTCATGATGTCGATCGCAAGCCTCGTAACCGCGTTGATCCTGGTCGCCGTGGCTCAATTGAATTTCAAACTGTTCGTAATGAACCGCAGCATCATCTCTCTAGTGCTGATGCTGGCCTGCTTTGCACTCGCGCAACTCGGGTTCTTTGTTGCATTGCTGGAGCTGCAGGTCGGGGTGGTCTATATGAGTACGGCCCTGACCCACGGACTCGTCATGCTGTTCGCCAAATACGTTCTTCAGGAGCAGGTAACGCGACACCATGTCGGCTCGCTCGCGGTAATCGTTACGGGTTTGGTGATATATGCCGCCTAGCGCACGGCAATTCACAAAATCACCGGACCACAGGCGCAAAGAAAAGCCCCTGCTGAGCAAACAGCAGGGGCTTAATGCTGTACACGGATGTACGAATGTCGCGGAGCACATGCGACCGAAGGAAGTACCTTCAGGTAGATGTGCGAGAGCGACGAATTAGAAGCCTGGCGATGTCCTACTCTCACATGGGGAGACCCCACACTACCATCGGCGCTGAGCGTTTTCACTTCCGAGTTCGGGATGGGATCGGGTGGTTCCCGCTCGCTATGTTCGCCAGGCAAAGCTAACTGGTTAATCTGGACTTGATGTACATGGATGTACGAATTGACGTTTTAGAAAGACTGCATTGACAAGTTGCTTGAGTTTATATGGCCAAGCCGCACGGGCAATTAGTACTGGTTAGCTTCATCCATTACTGAACTTCCAAACACAGCCTATCATCGTTGTAGTCTTCAACGGCTCTTTAGTGAACTCTAGGGTCCAGGGAAATCTAATCTTGTAGTGGGCTTCCCGCTTAGTTGCTTTCAGCGT
>JAAUXY010012526.1_pt1 | contig 26770 bp, 24 predicted proteins | sample 7278121 | NCBI WGS metagenome assembly JAAUXY01 (sample SAMN14350117, study PRJNA611818) | marine sediment metagenome | isolation source: surface marine sediment (1.8m) | place: French Polynesia: Moorea | collected 2018-08 | reverse complement strand
TGGGCAAGGCCGCACAAGGATTTGCGAGGAGGCGTACTGGTAGTACGTCGACGATGCAAATTCGCGGAGAACGCAGCCCAGCGGAAAAAGATCCATTCCTGAAAGGAAACCGATTAGCCGCCGAGATAGGCCTTTTTAACCTCAGGATCCTCCAGCAACTGGTCTGAGGATCCTTCTAAAACCAAATTGCCGTTTTCCAACACATAACCGCGCTGTGCAAATTGCAGGGCCAGTCGCGCATTTTGTTCGACCAGCAGTATCGTGGTGCCTTCCCTATTAATTTCCTTAAGCGCATCAAACATGCTCATCATCAACAGCGGTGCCAAACCCATGGAGGGCTCATCCAGCAACATGACCTTGCGGCCGCTCATATAGGCCCTACCAACCGCCAGCATTTGTTGCTCACCACCACTGAGCGTGCCGGCTTTCTGGACCTGTCGTTCTTCCAGACGCGGAAAAATGGAGAAGACCCGCTCAATGTCTTTATTGATCTGATCATTGTCTCTGCGGGCAAAGCAGGCCAGCTTTAAATTTTCCATTACCGTCAAGTTATCGAATAGACGGCGGCCTTCGGGAACATGCGATATGCCCAGCTGGCTGACCACTTTATCGGCCGCGTATTCTAGCAGGTCTTTGCCTTCAAATGTCATTCGCGAGCCGTCATCAGCCGGCACCATGCGGGAAATGGCTTTGAGCGTGGTGCTTTTACCGGCGCCATTGGCGCCGATAATACAAACGATTTCGCCTTCTTCAATTTCAAAATTCAGGCCGTGCAGGGCCTTGATATTGCCATAGGAAACGCGCAACCTTTCAACGGATAACAGCATTACTCTACGATCTCCTTGCCCAGATAGGCATCGATAACCTTGGGATTGTTTTGAATTTCGTCTGGTGTGCCTTCCGCAATCACTTCTCCGAAAACCAGAGTCTGGATGTATTCGCACAGCTCCATAACCACCTTCATGCGGTGTTCAATCAGAAATATGGCCGGTTTGAATTTTTCTTTGACCTGACGGATGATATCCATCATTTGCACCAGCTCTTCAGGATTCATTCCGGCGGTGGGCTCATCTAAGAACAGCACTTTGGGCTCCGTGGCCATGGCCCGAGCCATTTCGACCCGTCGTTGGGCACCATAGGGCAGGTTCGGCACCCACTGGTCGGCAAATTGATCGACACCAAACAGCTTTAAGAGGTTATAGGCCATGTCTTCGCTTTCGGCTTCTTCACGGTTACGACGCGGTGTTGCGAAAAATGCGCCGATGAGCCCGTAGCTGAGTTTGGAATAGCGAGCCATTTTGACGTGCTCTAAAACGGTCATATGCCGCCACAACAGCATGTTTTGAAATGTACGGCCGATGCCCAGCGCTGCAATTTCGTGCGGCGTGCGACCGTTTATTTTGTGATCTTCCAAAAAAACATTGCCTTCAGTGGGATTGTAAATGCCGGTAATCAGGTTGAAGATCGTTGTCTTACCCGCGCCGTTGGGGCCAATGAGCCCCCGAACCTCACCGGGTTTGATCTCCAGATCAAAATTGTGCACTGCCCGCAGGCCACCAAAAAAATGGGTCATGTTTTCAACCCTTAGCAGAGACATGCATTACCCCTTCAATGCTATCCCAATTAAGTTAAAAACCAATTGGGAGTTGTTTGTTACGGGTTATGGGTGAACGTAATGCTGCTGGTCACTGGTTACTGGCTGCTGGCTGAACATCAGGTATCAGATGCCAGGAGCCAGAGGCCAGAAGCCAGAAGCGGATAAGAATTATCGCCTGATTGAGGCGATGGCTCAATCAGGTAGATCTATCTTTTGGCTGCACCAACTTGCGCGCATCGAATTCCTTGAATGCAATCAGTCCCGTCGGTCGGAAGATCATGACCAGTATCAGCAGCAAGGGGATAATGATCCATTTGAAAATTTCCAAGGGTCGCAGGGCCTCTCCCAGCAAACTGATGCTGGTAGCGCCCACTATGGCACCGTATACAGAGTTCAATCCTCCAAAATAAACCATGGCCAGGACTTCGGCCAATTTTTGAATACCAAACGTGCCGGGATTAACATAGCGCAGCACATGTGCAAATAACCCGCCGGCAACCCCCGCCCAGAATGCGGCAAATAAGAAGGCGACAAATTTGGTGCGCCGGGTATTCACTGTCATGGCATCTGCCGCCATCTCGTTATCACGTACGGCGTTAAGCGCTTTTCCCAGCGTGGAACGCACAAAGTTATTGATCACCCAGATACAGATCACGGTGGTCAGAAATACCACCGGCAAGTTGGCCCAGTCCGGCTGACTGCCCAACCCGCGGGGTCCGCCAACGACCTCCAGGTTTTCAATCAAACTCTTAACAATAAACAAAAAGGCCAGTGAGATAATCGCCAGATAATCACCCCGGGTACGAAATGAGGGTATGGCCACTGCCATTGCCCCGATTGACGCTGCCACGCCCCCCAGAAACAGTGCGATGGGGAAAAAGAAAGGTCCGATGGCCGCCGGAAGTAAGGCTTCGCCAAAGATTTTATCGTTAACGAACAGGGAAACTGTGAAAACCGATGTGGCATAAGCGCCTAAAGCCATAAAGCCGGGATGCGAACAGGAAAATTCGCCCATGTAGCCGTTAATCACATTCAAACTCAAGGTGACCATGACCGCAATTAAGGTCAACTTGACCACCAGGACCCGATAATCGCTCATGCCCGACCACAAGTGCAGTATCAGATATAGCAATGCCAGGTGGATTAAAATGGAAAAAACGGTCGAAAAATCGGCTAGAACAGCGGTCAGTCGGTTTACAGCGGTCGCGCCGAAGCGTGCGATCAAGCCGATGGGTAAGAGATAAATCAGCGATATATACAAGGCCGCTCCAGGAATCAACAGTGGTTTTTTGAGCATGATGACAAAGCCGAACAGGACCGGTGCTTTGGGCAACCCCAGCCCTCGGGCTAAGGGGGTGCCGATGGCCATTTCGAGACCTACCGCGATCAGAGCCCCAATCAGCCAGCCCAGCAATGGCACCTGAGAGACCCAGACGCGTATGTTTAGCTTTGACCATATCGAGGGCGATGACAATTTTTCGCTGGTTCCTTCCATATCAAATCCTTGTTTCTGATGATATTTAACCGTTGAAACGGTTGCTGCAGCCCCGGTCCAACTTCTACAGTCTCAGGCGTGCACTGTATGCTTCCCCGAAAAATCCGTGGGGTCTAAAAACCAGAATAAGCAAAACTATCGAATAGGCGATCAGATCGCGAAAGGTTGAGGGTACAAACGGTATCATGGGTACAAAAATTTCAATAAAGCCGAGCAAAAATCCGGCTAGGGTGGCCCCAATGACGGATCCCCTGCCCCCTAAAATGGCTGCGACAAACGCTTTCCAACCAATCAAGATACCCATGTACGGATCCAGTACCGGATAGGCCACCCCGAATAGAATACCGGCGGCAGCGGCCAGCGCCGATCCCAGGGCAAATGTCATGGCTGCAATGGTATTGATCGGTACCCCCATCAAGGGCACTACCACATAGTCAAACGCCATGGCGCGCATGGCCATCCCGTAACGCGTGTGGCGGATAAATTGGTGCAGCGCGGTGGCCAACGCCAGTGAGACCACCACGATCATAATTTTTTTATTGGTGACGAAAACACCACCCATATCAAAGGTGACGGTGTTGATCAGAGATGGAAAGCTGACGCGCTGGGCACCCAGTAGAATCAGGTTGCCGGTCTCTAGGATGATACCAATCATCAATCCCGTAATGGCCGCCGATGCCCGCGGCGCATCCCGCAAAGGGCGGTAGCCGACACGCTCAACGATCATGCCCACAAAAGAGGTTAAGAACATGGAGAACAGAATGGTCAATACCAGGATCAACCAGTTGGGCAGAGCAAAGGCACCCATGGCGGTCAGGGCAATCAGGGCCGAGGCCACCCCAAACCCGATATAAGCACCGACCATAAAAATATCGCCGTGGGCGAAGTTAAACAGCATCAAAATGCTGTATACCATCGAATAGCCCAGGGCGATCAGCGCATAAAAGCTTCCCCACTGTAAGGCATTGATCAGATTTTGCAGCAGTATCATCTACTACTCCTTGTTTCTCTACCCTAAATTGAGCGTTTCAAATATAAATTTGAAACCCTTTGGTCTTCGCTTTCAGCTATGACCCAACAAGGCGGGATTACCGATCTTACTCCGCCTCAGGCGGATTAGATGTCATTCGCTTCTTTAGCATAGGCAACTATATTGGTCTTCGCTTTCAGCTTCGCCCCAACAAGGCGGCAACCTCGACAATCGCTCAATTTAGGTCTAAAAAGGCGGGCTCAGGACGCAAGGCCCTGGCCCGTCTTTTGTTACCACAGGTTCCAAGGTTCACGGTTCACCGTTCAGGGTTACCGCCCCTACGGATGCGTTTGGTTATATAAATCCCAAAGCTCTCTTGGTTTTTTAACCCTGAACCTTTGAACCTCTGAACCTTGAACCGTTTAGCTATATTTTACGGACACACCGATTTGTAGAACTCGAATTCACCGGCATCGCTGATGCGTACAACCACGGCACATTTAATCGGATCGCCTTCTTCGGTAAAGGTCATCTGGCCGGTAATACCGTCAAAATCTTTAATTTTGGCCAATTGCTCACGAACCGCAGCACGATCCTTTTTGATGTCGCCGGTCAAACCGCCGGTATTTTGTATCGCCTGTTGCAGCAAACGGATGCTGTCCCAGGTCAAAGCACCGACATCATCCGGCACGTACCCATGTTTTTTATTGTAACGATCAATAAATTCTTTGGTGGCACCCGTAGCACCGGCGGCCGCATAGTGAGTGCTGAAAAACAGCCCGTAGCAGTCTTTACCGCAAAGCTTGACGGTCTCGGCTGAACCCCAGCTGTCGCTACCAACTATGGGCTTATCCCAACCCAGTTGATGGGCCTGTTGAACAATCAGAGCGACTTCGTTGTAATACTGGGGCGTAAACAGTACTTCAGCGTCCGAATTGATGATCTTGGTCAGCTGTGAACTGAAGTCGGTGTCCTTGGTGGTAAAGCTTTCAAAGGCGACCACCGAACCTGGACCATTGTTTTTCTCCCAGGCCCCTTTGAAAAATTCAGCCAATCCTTTGGGATAGTCGCTGGCGACATCGTAGAGCACTGCTGCCTTGGTGAAACCAAATTCGTCGCGAATAAAATTCGCTGCCACCGGTCCCTGAAACGGATCCAGAAAACAGCCGCGGAATACATACGGACGTTCAAGGGTCGTATTGGGATTGGTCGACCAGGGGCTGATCATCGGTGTGCCCAGCTCGTTGGCTTTGCCACCGGCCGGTACGGCCTGTTTGGATGACTGCGGTCCGACAATAGCCAGGACTTCATCTTCCGTGATCAGTTTGGTGGCAACTTTAACAGCTGACTCCGCTTTGGATTCATTATCTTCGATGACCAGCTCCACTTTGTATTTTTTATCGCCGACTTGTAGCCCCCCGGCAGCGTTGATATCTTCCAGCCACATCTCAGCTGCAAACTTGCTGCCCTCGCCCACTTTGGGAATGTCACCGGTAATGGGGGCATTGACGCCGATCTTGATGGTTTCCGGTCCTTTCGGCCCGCAGGCATAAAACGCCATAACCACCGCGATGCATAAAATAATGCCGGCTAATAGGTATCCTTTTTTCATTGCAAACCTCCTTTTCACTTCGGTTAGTAATGGGGTTAACAGTTGATAAAGAAAGTACTGGAATGGACTTAAAAATGATTGGGTCCATAACACATGGTGCTATTTTTTTCAACTTTAATCCCTTGAAAAATAGGTCTTACTATAGACCCCGGCAGTTGAAAAAGGACCCATCGGTTGCATATCGTCGCCTATCGAATAGTAAGCACCGTGCGCGCCGCGGTCATCCATAAAATTCAACATTTCATGTATTCCCGGATACTATCGGTGGAGCAGATAATATCACTGTGGTTTTGAAGATATCATAAAAAAATTAAAAAATAATTGACAGAATCATCAATTTTTTTTAGATATTTTATGTTTCGGTGTTACCTTCGCAGAACAGGAGGCATATGAACATCGATAAAACCAACCTGGCCATCATCAAACATCTGCGCAACGGCCGCAAATCTTTCCAAAAGATTGCCCGCGATCTAGCGGTATCTGAAAACACGGTGCGAACCCGCGTTCAGAAATTAACCGAAGAAGGCATATTGGACATCAACGGTGTCATCAATCCGGAATTAATTGAGGGACACCGCGTCGTCATCGTGGGAGTCAAACTTCAAAGCATGGATCTGGTCAACAAGGGCGAAGAATTTAGCAAATTAAAAGGTGTGGTTTCGGTCAGTGTGGTCACCGGTCGCTTCGACCTGGTTTTAGTGGTTCTGTTAAAATCGGGATTCGGGTTACTGGAATTTTATACCGAGGAGGTATCGCGGATCAAAGAAGTTCAATCCGTGGAAACTTTTGTGGTGTACAAAAGCTATAATTTAAAGGTACCTTATGTGTTAGAATAGGTCTGCCGGGGTTGCAAAATTCGTTTTAAGATCAACATGAATACAAATGGTAGGCAAATGCGACAGCAAAATTTACCCAGATCAGGGTGCAACTAAGCGAGGAGGAACGTCATGAAAGAAATTAATGAACTTAATTTTCCTGATGATGTGCGTTATGCCAAATCTCATGAATGGGCGCGATCCGAAGGTGATACGATCAAGGTCGGTATCTCGGATTATGCTCAAGACCAGCTCGGTGATATTGTTTTTGTGGAATTACCGGAGGTCGGCGATACATTTGGCAAGGCTGAGGAATTCGGCACAGTGGAGTCTGTTAAGGCAGTTTCAGAACTGTATATGCCGGTTGCCGGTGAGATCGTGGCCATTAATGACACCTTGGAGGACGCCCCTGAAAAGGTGAACAATTCGCCGTATGGCGACGGATGGATGCTTGAAATCAAAGCAGAGAATCCATCTGAACTAGATGAACTTTTGGACAATAATGCTTATATTGATACGCTGAAAGGATAATTCCCATGCGTTACTTACCCCATACGCCAGAAGATATCACCAGTATGCTCAAGGCGGTGCAGATTGATAGCCTCGAGGGCCTTTTTGCTCATATCCCTGATGACTGCCGCCGCAAAGAAGCGCTCGATGTTCCTGAGGCACTGACCGAGTGGGAGTTAAATGATCATATGGATGCGTTGGCTCAAACAATGGCCGTCTCACCAGAGTATAAGGTGTTTTTGGGTGCCGGCAGCTATGCGCATTATATCCCGGCGGCGGCGTCTTTTTTGGCGGCGCGTTCAGAATTTGTCACCGCCTACACTCCCTATCAGCCAGAGCTGAGCCAGGGCACCTTGCAGGCCATTTTTGAGTACCAGACCTTGGCCGCCCGGCTGTTGGGCATGGAAGTTGCGAACGCATCCCAATATGACGGCGCATCAGCGGTGGCTGAAGCCATGTTGATGGCCATACGCGTTTCACGCAAAAAAACGGTTGCGGTTTCCCGCGCCGTACATCCAATGTATCGGCGGGTGCTGGCAACCTATTTTGAGCCCACCGGGTTTAGCATCGTAGAGCTGCCCTACCTTGAGGATGGCTCAACAGATATAAAATCACTGAAGGACATGGACGATCTGGGCGGCGTGGCGATTCAATCACCCAATTTTTTCGGTTGCATGGAAAGCCTGGAAGCCGTCCAGCAATCGCTGCCGGACAAAAAGACGCTTCTGGTTGCCTGTTTCAGCGAGCCCTTGGCTTATGGCCTCTACAAAAACCCGGGACAATGCGGCGCCGATATCGCCTGTGGCGAGGGGCAAAGTTTAGGCATCCCCCACACATTCGGCGGCCCAGGGTTGGGGATGTTTGCGGCTAAAATGAAATACGTCCGCAATATGCCGGGGCGTCTGGTGGGCCAGACCGTCGATAAGGAGGGCAACAGAGGCCATGTGCTCACACTGTCCACCCGTGAGCAGCACATCCGGCGCGAAAAGGCCACTTCGAATATTTGTACCAACCACAGCCTATGCGCTCTGGCAGCAGTGATGTATATGGCCTCACTGGGTGGTACCGGCTTTAAGGAATTGGCCCGTCTCAATTACGACAAAGCGGAATATTTTAAAGAAGCGTTATACCAAGCCGGATTCAAATTGCCGTTTTCCCGGCCGACCTTTAATGAATTTGTGGTCGCATTTCCAGACGGCTTTGAGAAAACCTATCAAAAGTTGTTGAAGAAAAAAATCATCGCCGGCCTACCGCTGGTCGAATATTATCCGGAGCTTAAAAACCATTATCTGCTCTGCGCAACTGAGACAACCTCTCGGGACGATATGGATGCCCTGATTAAGGAGATTAAACCATGAAAGATATCTTAGGTACTACCGGATTAATTTTCAATGAGCCTTTGCTGTGGGAAAAAGGGAAAAAAGGTCGATGCGGTTTTTCACTACCCCGGCGCGATGTGGAAGCGCATCCGGTCGACAAACAACTGGAGGGTTCTGGTCCGGATTTTCCAGATCTGAGTGAAGTTGATGTGGTCCGCCACTACATCCGTCTTTCGCAGTGGAACTTTTCCGTTGATTCGGGCATGTACCCTTTAGGCTCGTGTACGATGAAATATAACCCCAAGACCAATGAAAACCAATCCGCCCGGCCGGGACTTGCGCAGGCGCACCCGTTGTTGCCGCAGCATTTGTCACAGGGCGTACTTCAACTCATGTATGAGCTTGAGCAATATCTGACCGAAATCACCGGGATGGATGCGACATCCTTGCAGCCAGCAGCCGGCGCCCATGGCGAACTTGCCGGTATGCTTTTGTTCTATGCTTATCATAAGAGCAAGGGAGCTCCGCGCTCCAAAATCATTGTACCGGATACGGCTCACGGCACCAACCCGGCCAGCGCGGCATTGTGCGGATATCGCTCGGTTCCGATCAAGTCAAATGAAAAAGGCGTTCTTTCACCCGAGGCGGTTGAGGAACTTATGGATACGGACACCGCCGGAATCATGGTGACCAATCCCAATACACTGGGCCTTTTTGAAGAAAACATTAAAGCAGTGGCTGACATTGTCCATGCCAAAGGTGGACTGGTTTACGGCGACGGTGCCAATATGAATGCCATCATGGGCATCGTCAACATGGGAGAACTCGGTATCGACGTCTTGCACCTTAATCTACACAAGACCTTCTCCAGCCCGCATGGCGGTGGTGGTCCCGGTTCAGGACCTGTCTGCGTCCGCAAAAATTTGGAACCGTTTTTACCGGTTCCCCGTGTGATTAAGCAAAAAAACCGCTATGTTCTATCCGAAGACTTCCCTGAGAGTTTCGGAAAAATTCATGCGTTTTACGGCAATGTGGGCGTGATGATTCGTGCCTACAGTTACATTCTGAGTATGGGACCCGAGAATCTGAAAAAGGCCAGCCAGTTGGCGGTTTTAAATGCGGCCTATATCAAAGATCAGCTTAAAGGCACTTTTCATCTACCTTACGACCGGCCGTGTATGCACGAGTGTGTCTTTTCAGACAAACTTCAGGAACCTTATAAGGTCACGACCCTGGATATGGTCAAGCGCTTGATGGACTACGGATTTCACCCGCCAACCATCTATTTTCCGCTGGTGGTGCCCGGTGCCATTATGATCGAACCCACTGAGACAGAATCCAAGGAAGATATCGACCTGTTTATTGAATCAATGAAAACCATCGCCAAAGAAGCAAAAGAAAATCCCGATTTGCTGCACGCTGCCCCGCGTAAGACCAAACGCAAAAGACTGGATGAAACTTTGGCTGCGCGCAAACCTTGTCTGACGGGATAAACGTGTTGCGGGTTACGTGTTGCGGGTTACGCGTTGCGGGTCACGGGTTTCGAGTTACGAGCTGCGGGTTAAAGGATGTGTATTAATCAGCGAAAAATTTAATCATGACCATTCTAAACTCAAAGATAAAAGAACCGCTTCAAACACGAAACGCGAAACGCGAAACGCGCAACGCAAACGTGTGGTTGAGCCTTGATTTCGAGCGTGTGGATTACCGTCACACCTGGGATTTGCAAGAAAAACTCATAATGGCCCGTAGGGCCGGTATTTTACATAACGACATTGTGCTGTTTTTGGAACATGACTCTGTTTTTACCCTCGGTCGCAGAGGAGGGCGTGAATGCATGCTGGTATCGGATGCCTTTCTTGAAAACGCCGGCATTCCCATTATCCAGGTAGAGCGTGGCGGCAATATCACCTATCACGGACCGGGTCACTTGGTTGTCTACCCGATTGTGGATTTACAGACTGCCAAAATAAAGGTCGTTGACTTTGTCAACGCTTTAGAAGAGGTTATGCTGCAAACAGCTGCGGTCATAGGCATCCCTGCGGAACGCAATGATGCCAACCGGGGCATCTGGGTGGGTTCTAAAAAGATGGGCAGTATCGGAATTGCTGTGCGCAGGGGCATTAGCTTTCATGGTTTGGCTTTAAACGTTCAAACAGATTTAGCGCCGTTTTCCTGGATACAGCCCTGTGGGCTGCAAAATGTCGCAATGACCAGCATGCAGCAAGAATGTGCCCAGACGCTATCGATGCATCAGGTGCGCAAGGTTTTAAAAAAACAATTTGAGGTGGTATTTGGTATTACATTGGTTAAGACAACACGGGCTGATTTGGATTCAATATTGGATATCTCAACATTAAAAGCCGGTGTTTAGTATTTTGGGTTTCGTGATTTGTTTTTTGTGTTTCGTGTTTTGTGTTTAGTTTTTGAACTTATGGTCAGTTATCCCCACTAAACACCAAACACTAAATACTAAATACCAAACACAAATTTGATATGACCCAACAACCCCAAAAGAAGCCGCGCTGGCTAAAAAAAAGGCTGCCCACCGGCCCGACATTTGAAAATGTCAAGAATCTGATTGGCAAAGACCATTTGCACACCGTTTGCCAGGAGGCCCAATGCCCGAATATCTGGGAGTGCTTTTCACAGCAAACGGCGACATTCTTGATCATGGGATCGCGCTGTACCCGTGACTGCCGGTTTTGCTCGGTTGCACAGGGCCCCACAGGTCCACCCGATCCAAAGGAGCCGGCCCGCGTGGCCGCTGCCGCCCGGCAGATGGGGCTTAAATATATTGTCATCACTTCAGTTACCCGGGACGATTTAACCGATGGCGGCGCATCCTTTTTTGCCCATACCATTGTCGAAATCCGCCGACAGATCCCCGAGGCAGTGATCGAGGTGCTGATACCTGATTTTCAGGGCGATGCGGATGCGCTCAAAACCGTTCTCAAAGCCCGCCCGGATGTCCTCAACCACAATATTGAAACCGTACCCCGATTGTATTCCCTCGTTCGGCCGCAAGCCCGCTATGCGCGTTCACTGCAATTGCTCGAACAGGTGCACATTTATGACCCGCAAATACCGACCAAATCGGGGTTGATGCTGGGTCTGGGAGAATCTTCAGCCGAAATCCGTTCGACCCTAAAAGACCTGTTAAAAGTTGGCTGCCGCATTTTGACGCTGGGTCAATATTTACAGCCTTCAAAAACGCATCTGCCGGTCATGCGTTTCATCCCCCCTGAGGAATTTGAGCATTGGCGGCAAATGGCTATCGAGATGGGTTTTGCAGAGGTCGCCAGCGGACCATTCGTTCGCAGCTCATATCACGCCAAAGAGCTTTACCAGGCTGTCGGACCACTGATTATAAAAAGACATCACCATGAAATGACCGCTCCAGTGACGGGTCCAACAGAAGAGACAGGTTAAATGCCAAATCGAACGGACCACTTGACGATTTCCCCGGTTTGGGCAGAAATTGATTTAAAGGCCGTTGCCCATAATGTCAGCGAGTTAAGCCGTGTCACCCAACCCAACGCCCGCCTGATGGCGGTGGTCAAGGCGAACGGCTATGGCCATGGTGCTGTTGAAGTCAGCCGCTGTGCACTTGAAAATGGCGCTTCGGTTTTAGGTGTTGCTCGCATCGAGGAAGGCATTCAAATCCGAAAGGCCGGTATCAAGGCACCAATTCTGGTTTTTGGCTATACCCTCCCCCAGCTGGCCGGCGATTTGTTGCAATACGATCTAACCCAGAGTGTGGCCACCTCAGCAGCTGCTCGGGAATTATCACAGGCAGCCGCATCATTGGCAAAACCGTTAAAAATCCATTTGAAAGTCGACACAGGTATGGGCCGGCTGGGTCTGTTGTCCACACATGATCCATCCGGTAGTGCGGATAGAATTAATCCGGATACGGTCGCTGAAGCCCTGGCCATAGCCGATCTGGACGGACTTGTACTTGAAGGCGTTTTCACGCATTTTGCTGCGGCCGACAGTGCCGACAAGGCCTATGCTGATTACCAGCTTGAGCTTTTTTTAAATTTTCTCAAAAGTTTGCAAAAAGCCGGCCTGGATCCAGCGCTGAAACATGCTGCCAATAGTGGTGCGCTGATTGATATGCCCCAATCCCACCTTGACCTGGTCCGACCGGGTATTTCGATCTATGGGCTATATCCCTCCGATGAAGTCGATCGACAAAAGGTATCACTGCAGCCTGCCATGACACTCAAGACACAAATTATTCAGCTTAAAACGGTCCCTGCCGGCTTCAACGTCAGTTACGGCATGACCTATACAACCCCGCGTCCCACCACCATTGCCACTATCCCGCTGGGATACGCCGATGGATTAAACCGCCGGCTGTCCTCGCGTGGTCAGATGCTGGTTGGCGGGCAGCGTGTTCCCATCATCGGTCGTGTATGCATGGACCTGACCATGCTGGATGTGGGTCGCATCAAAAATGTCCACAAGGGGGATGAAGTTGTGGTATTCGGCCAACAGGGCAATGAAACCCTGACGGTAGACGAAATGGCTACCACACTGGATACCATCAATTACGAAATTGTCACCGGCATTTCCGCCCGCGTTCCGAGGGTCTATTTAAAGTAGTCAGGGGCTTGGTTCTACCTTGTGTGTTGACTGGACGGAATTTTTCTCACCACGAAGAGCACGAAGATCACAACTGCTCTGACGTTGGCGTAAAGGAATTGTGGAGTATTGTAGTGTTTCAAGCAGCCAATCAGCTTAACCATTGCTCCAATACTCCATTACTCCAACACTCCGACATCAAGAAGTGATACGTTTTTACGTAACGATCTTTATCGTTAATTGACCATATGCAGTCATGCACCGATTAAGGAGTTTTCTTTGCCCTACCTTACCACCCCCGACAACTGCAAGCTTTACTACACCATCGATAATTTCAAGACCGATCAACCGGTGGTAGTTTTTCTCAACGGCACTTGCCAGACCACCATTTACTGGGAACCGCATGCAGCGGCCTTTGCAAAACATTTCAGAGTGCTGCGCTACGATGCCCGGACCCAAGGCAAAAGCGACATCGGGGCCCAGCCCATTTCAGTCGATATCCATATCCGCGATTTGACACATCTGCTTGAGCACCTGAGCGTTCAGCAGACCCATCTGGTAGGCATCAGCCATGGCGCTTATATCGCCTTATATCTGGCAGCAAAAGCGCCTCAATGGCTCAAACGTCTGGTGCTGTGCAGCATCGGCAAGGATTCACAAGCATACGTCAAGCAACTTGTTCAATCATGGCTGCAAATCCTACAGCGCTCAGATCTAACCACGATGGCATGGGCGGTGATGCCGTTGGTCTTTGGTAAACGTTTTTTAGATCAGAACAGGGAAATTGTCGACAAAATCGTCGCGGCGATTGCCGTTCGCAACCATAAAGATGCGCTCATCGCCCATTTCAAGGCCATGGCCGATTATCCACTGCTGGAGACGTTTATAAACACCAGCCCATGCCCAACTTTAGTCATTTCCGGTGCCGATGACCCGATTGTCAGCCGGCCGGACGCCCGGCAACTGGCAGCGGATTGCCAGGCACAGTACCAAATGATTTCGGAGACCGGTCACAGTATCCCCGCCGAAGCGCCTGCCTTGTTCCAACAAGTGGTGTTGGATTTTCTCAAACCGAGATGACCTTCCGGAAAGATCGTCTGTATTGAGGTGGAAAAGGACCATCAATCAGGTTGCAACACGATCTTGGTTGTGCTTATAGTACCCATCTGCGTTTGCCGCATACACATAACGCAAATGTTTTCCAGGATAGGTCATCATGAGAGAAATTGTACTGATTAACGTTACCGGTAAAGATAAGCCCGGGCTGACCGCTAGTTTGACAAGCGTTTTGGCCAAATACAACGTTGTGATACTGGATATCGGACAGGCGGTCATCCATGATTATTTGTCATTGGGCATTTTGGTTGAAATCCCGGTTGAGTTCAAATCTTCATCAATTTTAAAAGATCTGTTGTTTGAGGCCCATAAATTGGGAGTTCAGATTCATTTCTCTCCGATCGAGGAACACCACTACGAAAACTGGGTTGCGCAATGGGGTAAAGAGCGCCGAATCATTACCCTGCTAGGCCGGCAGGTGACAGCCGCACAGCTTTCTAAAGTGGCGGCAGTCATCGCCAAATTCAAATTAAATATTGATATCATTCATCGGCTTTCCGGGAGGGTCTCGGTCAACTCCACCGATATTCAGCAAAAGGCTTGTATCCAGATAACAGTTTCCGGTGAAATTAAAGATCCGAGCCAGCTGCGCGGTGAGTTGCTTTATATCCATTCTGAAACGGGTATTGATATTTCATTTTATGTTGATGACATCTATCGCCATGCCCGCCGGCTGGTGGTCTTTGATATGGATTCAACCTTGATCCAAGGCGAGGCGATTGACCAACTGGCTGCAGCGGCCGGCGTTGGCGATCAGGTCGCTCAGATGACCAAAGCCGGTATGGAAGGAAAATTGAACTTTAAAGAAAACCTCAGCCAACGCGTAGCCCTTTTAAAAGGCTTGAACGAAAGTACACTTGCCACGGTGGCAGAGAATCTAACTCTGACGGAAGGGGCTGAGCGCATCATTGACAAACTCAAACAGCTGGGCTTCAAAATCGGTATCATCTCTGGCGGGTTTGATTATTTTGGGAAAAACTTGCAACAAAAACTGGGATTGGATTACGTTTTCGCCAATCAGCTTGAAATTGTAGACGGAAAAATTACAGGAAATATCAAAGGGGATATCATCGACGGCTATAAAAAGGCTGAGATTTTAAAAACCATTGCGCAGGTTGAAAACATCAGCCTTAAACAGACGATCGCTGTCGGAGATGGTGCTAATGATTTGCCCATGATCAATATCGCTGGCCTGGGTGTCGCATTTCATGCCAAGCCGCTTGTTAAGCAAAACGCCCAACGCAGTATCTCAAGCGTCGGGCTGGACGGCTTGTTGTATCTCATGGGAATCAGCGAAAGGGAAATCCGTCAGCGATAAAACCTATCCTTATCTATGATCTCCCAGAAATACCATCAATTCTTCGTTAAACGTATCGGCCTGCTCAATGTTTGAGAGATGGGCTGCCTGCGGTATCACCACCAGCTTTGAGTTCTTAATCTGTGCATGCATGGCTTCAGATGCTGCCACCGGCGTTCCAGGATCATCAGCACCGACCATGATCAGAGTGTTTATCTGCACCGTGTTGAGTTGCTCCAAATAATTAAGACGGCGAATCGCCTCACTGCAGCCGATGTATCCGGCAAGCGGCGTTGCTAAGATTTGTTGTCGAATTCGATCAATCCCGGGAGAATTCTGTTTTAGATAGCTTGGCGTAAACCAGCGCTCCAGGGTTGATTCGGCCACTGCCTGCATCCCGCCACTAGAAGCCGCATCGATTCTTTCCTGCCAGACCGGTTGCGCCTCAGCAGGGATGATGGCTGCGGTATCGGCCAGCACCAGCGTGTTAAGCCGGCCGGGATGATTTAAGGCCAAACCTTGTGCGATCATGCCGCCCATCGACAGACCGACCCAGTGAACCCGTTTGATTTCCAGCGCGTCGAGCATCCCGACAGCATCATCAACCAGCTGATTCAAGGTATATGCCCCCTGCGGTGCATCGCTGTTCCCGTGACCGCGGGTATCATACCGCAGAACCCGAAAATGGGCCTCCAGCAGTTCAAGCTGCGGCCACCACATCACCTGGCTGCAGGCCAGAGAATGACTCAATACAACCACCGGCGCCGGTTCTTTACCTGAAAACTCATAATTAATCTTGATACCGTTGGCTTCAACTATCATGACGTCCTCCCGTAAATCCTCTCATATATTGAAAGCATTTTGTTTTGAACAACCCTGATTTTACATCACTTACCTGGAAGAATGGAATACTGGAATAGTGGAATGCTGGATTAGAAAATGGCCTGACCTTCCGATCAAACCCATTGCTCCATTATTCCATCTTTCCGTTTTTCCATATGGGTGCAAAGCGAATTGGGCTTAATTGTAAATGAGTTTGGCATTGCTGAAACAGTCCCTACTCTGCAGCCGGCTTCTTTAAGTAAATCGAGAGCACCATTCCGGCCAGAGAGATAGCGCCGGCAATGAGAAACGGTAGCGTGAATGAACCACTGACATCGGCCAGATAGCCGCCGAGCGCTGGTCCCAAAGCCTGGCCAATACCGAAAAACAGGGTGATGAAGCCCAGACCGGCAGGCGCCAATCTGGGTCCGACAAAGTCACCGGCGGCGGCGGCCATAATGGTAGGAATGCTCCAGGCGGTTAGTCCGAATAAAATTGCAGACAGATAAAAACCAAATGGCACTTTAATCAGGGCATAGATAATATAGGACGATCCCAATACAAGATACGCCAAGGCGGCCCCTCGGTTCCTGCCGAGCAAGTCCGATATTTTTCCCCAGATCACCCCGCAAAAGATGCTTAACCCGCCCACAAGCGCCCACAATCCGCCGGCCCATTCTTGACTGACGCCGATCTCTTTTACCAAATAAGCCGCAAAAAATACCATATAGATAATATAGGAAAGGCCAAAGAAAAAATAGACAAATCCAAGATACCAGACCGATCCCATTTTTATGATGCGCTGAACGGTATCCGTCCATTTTTCAACTGACTCTTTTTGGGCAGCGGATGAATCGCTCTGCGCCGCTTCAACGCTATCGGATCCGACTTGCCGGAGCCCCTTTTCCTGTGGATTGCTGCGCACAAACTGGCAAACAATACCGGATATCAGTAGGACAGCACCCCCCAATATATACCATGAAAACCGCCAGCCATTGGTGGTAAAAGCTGCCAAAATGGGCGGTACCGCCAGGCCTGAGATCAGCGTTCCGGCCCCGATTCCGGCAGAAACGATACCGGTTGCAAACCCTCTTTTTTTCATGGTGAACCAAGCCGACCCTAAAGCCATTGCCGGAACAAAAGCCGCACCATTGCCCAGGCCGGTCAATAGCCGCATGGCAAATGCAAACCCAAATGATTTCGCCAAACCGGTTAAAATCATCGTCGTCCCCATCAATACCAAGGCGGCGGTGATAACCATTCGGGTTCCAAAATGGGCCGCTAAAAAACCACCGATGATGGCCATGGTCAAATAGCCGATAAAGTTGCCGGTTCCAAGCAGCCCCAGCTGTGTATAATTACAATCCAGGCCGTCTTTCATGGCCGGTAAAATGATCGTATAGGACATGCGTCCAAAGCCGTGGGCGGCGATGGTCGTTAACAGTCCCATAAAAATGACAATCCAACCGTAATGCAGTTTGCCGTCTTTCATATTTCTCCCCTCATTATCCCATTGCTTTAGCTGCGTTGTATTGCATTCACCGGTGAGAAGTCAAAAGAAATCAGAGATTCTCAGACCGAACATCAAAACGGATGCATGATTCAGAAACGCTAGTAGGTCCTTGCAGGTGTTGGTTTCTGCAACTAAACGTTAAGCCTCTGTGATCCTAACTTTTTTTTGACAATTTAAGCCATTTTATTTTATGCTTAACAGTTATGTTTAAGTTCAAGTACCATAAGCGTTTTTCCACCTATTTAATGACGGCCTTTGTGGTCCTCGTGAGCGTATCGGTCATTGTGATACTGGGAACCATTTACCGTTATTTCGGTAAAAAAGTGGAGGCCGAATTTTATGAGAAATTAAGGGCTCAAAAAGGTCAAGTCGATATCATTTTAAAAAACCGTATGGCAGGCATTCGCAATAATTTGGATGAGCTTCGCTCCGATAACATCATTCGCGTAACCGTTCTGTTAGACGATACATCCAATCTGAGCGATCGAATCACGCAGTCCTACCCGCCTAAAGATGGGGTATATCATTTTGTAAAAAAGGTAGGTGAAAAACAGATTGTGCCGCAAAAATACCCCAGACTTTCCGAACAAATGGTGTCATATGCGTTGTCGGAATATCCAGACGGAAAAATGATGCAAGATGAAGGAAAGACCCGATTATTGTGGATATTCTCCGCACCGGTCATGCATGAAACCGGTCGTATGGGGACGGCCTATGCGCTGTATGACATGCTTAAAGACCAAAACCTCAAAGAAACCATTGAGCACGCCGGGGGAATCAGCCTGGCGGCAATTTATCCCGACCAGGCCTTCGACCTCATGGCAGGCAAAGCCATATTAGTCGATCCTCAAATTCGAGAGCAAATAGCTGGTCAAACCGGTTTTGTTCCATTTGGTCAAAACCTGATCCTATCCAAGATTAGTGGATACAAGCATCTGTATTTTCAGTCTTCATTAGAAAGCCTTATTCAGGAGAAACGCAGAGTCACTGTCTGGATGCGGGTGTTTGCCATTGTCGTGTTAGCGGTGTCAACCCTGATGGCTGTTTTTTTAGCCAGAAAAATGGTGGCACCCTTACGCAAAATGACCACCAAAGCCATTCAAATTTCAGAAGGTCAGAAAGATCTCCTCTTTGAAACGAATCGACGAAATTATTGGGAGTTTAATCAATTATCGGAAACCTTCAACTATATGTTGGCCAACCTGAAAGACGCTGAGGAACATACGCGCTATAAAGAGCTTCTGGAAAAAGTCGATGATGCGGTTTACATCATCGATTTGGACGGCAATTTTTTGGAGGCCAATGAGGCCGCCTATTCCCCACTGGGTTATACGCTCGATGAGTTTTTCGAACTCAATCTGAATCAAATTATTCCAGAGAATCATTTTAATACAATACTTTACGAGCTAATCGAAAAGGCGCAGGTACAAACGCAACCCAAGCTGAACATCGAAACTGTACATTTCAAAAAAAATGGCCAGCGCCTTCCGGTTGACATACACTCACGGGCCATCACCTACCGCGGCAAGAAAGTCATCTTGAATGTCGCACGGAATGTCAGCAAAAGGATCGAAGCCCAAAAAGCCTTGCTCGAAAGTGAAGAACGATACCGTTCGGTGGTGGAGAATTCAAGAGATGGGATTGTTATCGTCAGCAAAAATTTAAACATTTTATATGCCAATGAGGTGTTTGCTCAAATCCTGAGTTGCCCGCGGTCTGAAATCGAGGGACATGCGCTTAAAGAATACATGGAACCCATCGATTACGGCGATGTTAAAACTTATCTTCAAGCCATTCAGAAAGGTATGGCAGCAAACTCGGGGCCGGTTTGCAGAATCATGCGGGCCAACGGAGAGGAGCGGTCCGTTAAAATTACAGCAAACCGATTTGAAGATTCGACTGAAAAGGAAAAGATTGTTTGTCAAGTTTCGGATATCACCGATCAGCTGCATGCCGAAAAGGAAAAGCAACATCTTGAAGCCCAGCTCATGCATGCCCAGAAGATGGAGGCCATCGGTACTCTGGCCGGAGGAATTGCCCATGACTTTAATAATATTCTGATGGGCATCCAGGGTTATTTATCCCTAATGCGTTTGCACCACGAATCTGACGATCCAGCGACGGATTCAGACATCAAATACATACAGGGTATTGAGGAAAATGTCATGAGTGCGGCGAACCTGACAGAACAACTTCTGGGGTTTGCCCGCAAGGGAAAATATACGTTGAAACCGACTTGTCTAAACGATATCGTGGAAAAGAGTACCCGCATGTTTATGCGCACCAAAAAAGAAATTATCTTGCACAAACGGTGTAATTCGAAACTATGGAATGTGAGGGTGGATCAGGGGCAAATTGAACAGGTTCTAATCAATCTATACCTAAACGCCTGGCACGCAATGCCAGACGGTGGCGACTTGTATATCCAAACCGAAAATGTTGTCCTCAGTGATGCCTACTGTGAACCATTTGAAGTCAAAGGCGGCAATTATGTTAAGCTATCGGTAACCGACAGTGGCATCGGAATGGATAAAGATACCATCGAAAGAATATTTGAGCCTTTTTTCACAACTAAAGAAATCGGCAAGGGCACGGGTCTGGGGCTGGCATCTGCATACGGTATTGTTAAAAATCATTATGGCATCATCCGCGTCTACAGTGAGCAAGGCCATGGAACGACATTCGTCATATATTTACCGTCTTCTGAAGTCGAAGAAACAGGCAAATCCGTAATAGATTTTACGTTGGTAAAAGGCAACGAGTGTATCCTGCTTGTGGATGACGAAGAAGGGCCGATTGAAGTTGAAAAACTAATGCTCAAAGAATTGGGCTACTCGGTTATCACAGCTGAAAACGGCATGGAAGCAATTGATATTTATGCTCAAAATTCTGAAAAAGTGGATATGGTTGCATTGGACATGATTATGCCGGAGATGAGCGGCAAAGCGACCTTTGAGGAATTGAAAAAAATAAATCCCGACGTCAAAGTCTTGCTGGTAAGCGGCTATAGTACGAACAAGCAAACAGAAGAATTATTTGAATTGGGCTGTAATGGATTTATTCAAAAGCCCTTTGACATCATTGAACTGTCGCAGAAAGTTAGAGAAGTTTTGGAAAACTGAAGATCTCGACTGCGCATCGACAGAATATTTTCCCATTTAAGCGACAGACCTACAGCGCAAGCTACACATGCCATTGTCAATTCGTAACGTTAGTGGTTATTCTTGGATGGGCTTAGGATGATTTCTATCCGCCGATTTTGGCGCCGCCCCTCTGCGGTCTTATTTGAAGCCACCGGTCGATAGAAACTGTATCCGCGAGCAGACAGCCTTTGGGGCTGCAACAGCCCCTCTTCTTGAAGAAAGCGGGCCACAGTTGCTGCACGGGCAACAGACAATTCCCAATTACTCGGAAATCTCGCCTTTAAAGATGGTCCCAGCGGCATATTATCGGTATGACCTTCCACTAGAACGCTCTGATCCTTTTGCTGCCGGATGGATTCAGCCAGCGCCAGCAGCAACGATTTGCCTTTCTTATTAATCTTAACGCTGCCGGAATGAAATAATATCTTATCAATGAAAACGACCTTAAGTGTATCTTCAAGCTCAACAAGTTCAATCTGCTGAGCGTCGATCTCATCTTTTAAGCTCGTCGATATGGTATTTTTGGTGTCGTCCAGTAGGCGGATGACCTTGTTTTGCAGTTTGATAACCGATTTCTTTTTTGTCAGATCGCTGTTCAAACGCTCGACTGTTTGGGTAAGCTGTTCGACATTTTGCGTAAGCGTTGCATTGATTTTCTGAAGGGAAGCATTTTTGGTTCTCAGATCTGCTTGTTTTTGGTTGCACCTGGTTTCAGCCTGCTGCAAACGTAACAGCTCGGCATTCTGGCTTTTAATTCGCTGGTCTGCCTCATACAGCTGTAATTGAAAATGCTTAAGCTCATCTTGTAAAAGCGCATTTTGGTTTCGCAACTGTTGATCGGCGACACAAGCCTGCAGCACAAATAAAAGCCACAATAAGATGCCAAAAAATGATCGATACCCCATTGGTATAATTCCCATGAGCAGTTTGGTAGATAAGTTGTTGATTCGTTATTATATTTTTATATCAAATATTTCTAAGTTTTCATAATCTTATTTTCACATCAGCAGGGTACAGCGCTTATAAAGTTGTCCCTCAGTAGTATGGCCCTAAAACAGACGCTGCATCCAATAATCGTTCTTCCTTCTTGATGTTTTACCGTTGATGCTTAAGTTGCACACATAAAAAATGAAATAAGTAACACAATGCGTTAATAAGATGCGGAAGGGAGTTCAAATGAAGGTTAAAAAATATGTTTTCGATATTTTTGAGCATGATGAAAATTTTAAATTTATTATGAAGCGATTGCTCGAGGCATCGATGGAGGAATCTTTTAATTCCATCGTGATTACCGAAGCCGGCAAAGGCTTTCCGATCGTATATGTGAATGCAGCGTTTTGCGAATTGACCGGTTATGGACCCCATGAGGTTATGGGCAAATCGCCTGCTATGTTGCAGGGACCCAATACGGATGAAAAGGTCATTAAAAGACTCAATGAAGATATCAGAGCCGGCAAGCTGTTTCATGGCAAAGCCATTAACTATCGCCGGGATGGATCCGAATTTATGATGGAATGGAAAATCGTGCCGATCCGAAATGATCAGGACGAGGTCACACATTACCTGGCCATCCAGCGCGATGTGACCGAAAAAACGGCGTAGTTTGGCCGAAGCACTCATCGGAGGATGTTGATGTCATACTTTAAAACGATATGGGCGTTGTTAATTGTTTTAGCGATACTGGCGTGTACGACCGGACCCCCGATTTATACCGTCGATTCGGTGGATATCGAGCGATTCATGGGCGATTGGTATGTTATTGCCAGTATTCCGACGTCAATTGAGAAGCAAGCGTATAACGCTGTTGAGTCCTATCGCCTAGCCGAAGATGGGACCATCGAAACGACTTTCTCATTTAACAAAGGCTCATTCGAGGGTCCACTCAAGGTCTACCGTCCCCGGGGATTTATCCAGGATACGCAATCCAATGCCGTCTGGGGAATGCAGTTTTTCTGGCCGATTAAAGCCGAGTACCGCATCATCTATTTAACCGAAGATTATTCGCAAACAGTTATCGGCCGGACCAAAAGGGACTATGTCTGGATCATGGCCCGCAAGCCAACGATACCGGATGATGACTACAATCGTATATTGGATTTTATCAAATCGCAGGGTTACGACCTTGCTCAGCTAAGAAAAGTCCCCCATCAGGTAAAATAATTACTGCCGCTTTTTGGTAACATCTACCTCAAATAATTTCCTTTTACCGGTCTTTCACATTCCGGCACAGAAACAGTTTATTTAAAGATCTGATAGCGATTTGCCATCGAATGAATCGGCATTAACTTACAATCTAAGTTTGTTCCTCAACGCCGTGTATCTTTTGGCTTAACGGTCTCGACGGCATACAGAGAATGTCTTTTCCATAGGATTAAAAATGACTCTCAAAAACGCTCTATCTGTAACGACAAGTATTGTGTTGGTCGCAATATTCTTTAACTGGCCCGGGAGCGAAGCAGCCGAAATTGAGGGGATCAATTTTGGTGATCGCTTTACTAAAGCAGACGTGTCCCTGGAATTAAGAGGTGCCGGCCTATTACGGGTGATGGTTTTTGCAAAAATCTATGTTGCCGCCCTTTACTTGCCGGCAGATGTTCCATCTAAATTGGCGCTTTCGGATGTGCCCAAGCGATTGGAGGTCGAATATCTCAGATCCATCGCCGGTGATGATTTTGGCCCAGCCACCCGCAAAAAAATGTCGGAAAATGTTGATCCACAGACCTATGAGCGGCTGCAGCCCCGTTTAGAATATCACAACTCACTGTACCAGGATGTTCAGGCGGGGGATCGATATGCATTGACCTATATACCCGGTATAGGTACGGAGCTGACACTAAACGGTGAACCCAAGGGCACGGTTGAGGGCGCTGACTTTGCGGCGGCTTTGTTTTCCATCTGGCTGGGGCCCAAGCCCATCAGCGAATCCCTCAAAAAAGAACTTCTGGATTTAAAGTGACAAAGCAGTCTTCCGATCATATTGCATTAGCAAAAAAGATAGCGTATTCAGCTCCGGCATTTGCTCTGGCAGTTGTCGGCATACCTGTTTACGTTTATATTCCCAAATTTTATACGGATGTCGTCGGGATCAATATTGCTGCTTTAGGCATCCTTTTATTCAGCGTGCGCATATTTGATGCCATTACCGATCCCGCTATCGGCTATATCTCGGATCGAACCCGAACACGATTCGGCAGACGTCGTCCATACATCGCCATCGGTTCGCTTTTTGTTGTTTTGGCTATGGTTTTGCTGTTTACCCCCCCTAAAGCGTCGGCCTATTTTGAAACCTGGTGGTTCGGCGTCTGTATTTATGCCCTTTTTTTATTCTGGACGGCTGTTACCGTGCCCTATGAATCGTTGGGGCCGGAAATCACTTTTGACTATCACGAACGTACATCGCTATTTGGTATGCGTGACGGTTTTCTGATCGCCGGCACGCTCATGGCCGCCAGCTCGCCGGCGTTGGTCGCATGGGCTTTTAGCCTGCCATCGAACGCTGAGGGCGAACGCGCCAAATTTTTCTGGATTGCCGTTGTGTATGCACCATTGTTAATTGGCTCCTGCTGGTGGTGCGTAACCTCTATCAAGGAAAAACAATCGGTAGCGACATTAAAGCCAACCACCATCTGGTCGGGTTTGCGCGATGCAGCCCGCAATCGTCCCTTTATCATTTTAATTATATCCTATACCATTGCGGCCATCGGCAGTAATTTGCCGGCGACATTGATTTTATACTATGTCGAATATGTGCTGCAGTCAAAAATGGCCGATGCCTTCCTGCTGCTTTATTTTGTAACCGGTATCATTTTCTTACCCGGATGGGTTATGCTATCGCGCCGCATCGGCAAAAAGGCAGCCTGGTTGATCTCCATGGCCATTAATACCGGCGCTTTTATCGGCGTTTTTTTTCTGGGTCCCGGTGACGCGCCTATTTACGGAATACTCGTCTTTTTATCCGGCATCGGTTTTGGCGCCACCCTGGCATTGCCGTCCGCCATCCAGGCAGATGTCATTGATTATGATGAGCTGCTGAGCGGGCAAAGACGAGAAGGGCAATACATCGGTTTGTGGTCGATTGCCAAAAAATTCGCTGCCGCCATCGGTGTGGGCGCCGGATTATCGATTCTGGGACTGGCGGGTTACACACCCAACGTCGCCCAAAGCGAACAGGTGCAACTCACCTTGCGATCATTATACGCCTTAGTGCCCTCGGTTTGTAATATTCTGGCCTTTATGATTGTTTTGGCCTATCCCATTAGCAGTCGGGTGCACAAACAAATCCGCAGCGCCATCGCCGAGCGCAAGGCCGGCAAGCCGGTGGCAGACCCGTTGCAGCCGAATCGAATGTTGCAATAAAAGGACATTTGGAGAAAACTGAATGGAAAATATATGGGTGATTTTGGTCTGGAATCTGGTCGCTGTGACCGGGATGATGGTTTGCGGTTGGTTGCTCAGTCTGGTTTATAAAAATGTCTCTCTTGTTGACAGTCTCTGGGGCCTGGGATTCGTTTTGATTGCTTGGATTACTATTGTCCTCAGCGAAGGATACAGCGGACGCAAAGCGCTGATCGTAGCGCTCACCACTATCTGGGGATTACGGCTGAGTGTGCATCTAAGCTGGCGCAACTGGGGCAAAGGTGAAGATCCCCGCTATGGAGGCTGGCGCCGGGCCAGCGGAGATCGCTTTTGGATTATCAGTTTGTTTAAGGTCTTTTTGCTGCAGGCGCTTTTTTTGTGGGTAATTGCATTGACCATCCAGTATGGCCAGATGGCATTGCAACCGGCGTACTTTACCCTTCTCGACTTGCTGGGAATCATCTTGTGGCTGATCGGATTTTTCTTTGAGTCTGTCAGCGACTGGCAATTGGCACGTTTTAAGGCCGATGCCGCCAACAAGGGTAAAGTGATGAACCGCGGACTTTGGGCGTATTCGCGACATCCCAATTATTTTGGAGAGAGTGTAATCTGGTGGGGATTTTTTTTAATCGCCTTATCTGCGCCCAACGGCTGGTGGACTGTTATCAGCCCAATTGTCATCACCGCGGTGCTGTTGAAGATGACCGGAATACCGCTGATGGAAAAAACCATCGTCGATACCCGACCCAAATACCGTGATTATATCCGGCGTACCCCGGCATTTATCCCCTGGTTTCCCAAAAAGGAGAAACCGTGAGGGTATTGACCGAAATGGCGGAGCGCGGATGGCTGCCGGATATGTTTATCCGGCACGCTATCCGTATGTTAGACAAAAGGCGCCTAAAGCGGCAAGACTATGGGGATCTTGAATCCCAGCGAGCCGCATTGGCGCAATTTATTGCCGATATGCGTCAAAACCCTATCGCTGTTCAAACTGAAAAACCAAAAGCGCAACATTATGAAGTTCCGCCGGAATTTTTCAAGATAGTGCTCGGTCGACATTTAAAATACAGTAGCTGTTTCTGGGATGCGGAGACGACAACTTTAGATGAAGCCGAAGCAAAGATGTTGGCTATCACAGCTGAACGCGCCCAATTGGATGATGCAATGACTATTCTGGAACTGGGTTGTGGCTGGGGGGCGCTTTCATTGTGGATGGCCGAAAAATATCCTGCCAGCCATATCGTCACGGTCTCTAACGCTCAAGCACAGGTCGATTTTATCCGCGCTGTCTGTCAGCAGCGCGGATTAACAAACGTAGATGTCGTCACCGCTGAAATGAGTGACTTTGATACGGATATAACATTTGATCGCGTTGTTTCGGTTGAGATGTTTGAGCACATGCGCAACTGGCCCAAACTTCTTGAACGGATCAATACCTGGCTGCGTCCGGGCGGCAAATGCTTTCTGCATATTTTCACCCACCGAAAATTTGCCTACACCTTCGGAGAAGATGGAAATAAGTGGATGAGTGATCATTTTTTCGCCGGCGGCATGATGGCCTCAGATGATCTGCTGCTGTATTTGCAGGATCATCTATTGATCGAGTCTCATT
>JAAUXY010028755.1_pt1 | contig 26819 bp, 28 predicted proteins | sample 7278121 | NCBI WGS metagenome assembly JAAUXY01 (sample SAMN14350117, study PRJNA611818) | marine sediment metagenome | isolation source: surface marine sediment (1.8m) | place: French Polynesia: Moorea | collected 2018-08 | reverse complement strand
GGTGGCCGGGTGGGGGGGTGGGCCGGTGCCGCCGCTTCAACGGACCGCTAAAAGGCCGGCGCCTTTTTCGCCATGACGTCGTCAAACGCCTTGATCGTATGACGGATACGCTCGGCGGCGCTTTTCTGGTCATGGCAAAAAACGCCTCCGGCAGAATGGGTCCATATGGTCGGATAGTGCTCTAACGGCCCCGCTTGCGGCTCGGGAACTTGCGCAGTTGCGCGCGGCGGAAGCGGCCCGTCTGGACGCCCTCGAGCGTCGCGACGGCGTCCGTCGGCAGGGTCGTGAAGCGCGCCGCGAGGGTTCGTCTTCCCGGGTCCATGCGCACCACCTGGCACTCCACCTTGTGGCGCAGGGTGTGGTCGCCGGCGGTGACGATCAACGTGATCGGCAGTACCGTGCCGGGCAGGACGAAGCCTTCGAAGGTGTTGACCTGAAAGCCGCCCAGGCTCCAGTCCGCGCAGGCGCAGATCTCGCCCTCGATCTTGACCTCGATGGGGTCGTGCTCCCGGCGCCGGTCCCGCCGGCGGTTCTTGAGCTGTGGCGCGATCACGCGAGTGATGGACATGCTTCGATATCTCGGCCGATTGCACCTCGATTATCGTTAAGGAGGGTCACCAAACCCTTAATGGTCTCCGCAGGCACGGAATCGCGCGCGGTTAGAGTATCGGTTTCCCAGAATTTCTAACTTTAGCTATATATTCATAGTTGCAGGACAATCCTGTTCGCCGAGGTCCGTCCGGCATATCAGGTGGCTCAATTTGTTGCGTGCATCGAGTTGCGGGACAGGCATATCCAGCGCTGGCACCGGCAAGCTTGAAATCGAGGCGCTCACGGGTCTCCGCGCGGTGGCGGCCTTCTGGGTGCTGCTCTATCACCTCCGGCCCTTTGTTGCCGCCGCCTTTCCGGACATGTGGAATGTCTTCGCCGTGTTTTCCCGCACCGGCTATCTTGGCGTCGATCTGTTCTTCATCCTGAGCGGCTTCATCATTTCGTACAATTACGCGAACCGGTTCGCCACCTTCTCCTGGCAGAACTACCGCCGCTTTCTTTGGGCACGCCTCTCTCGCCTTTATCCGGTCCATCTGTTCACTCTGGCGCTGCTGGCGGGGTGGATACTTCTGGCGAAGACCATCGACATGCGTGTGGTGGGACCGGCGCGATATACGGACGGCCTTCTCATCGCGAACATTCTGATGGTCCACGGCTGGTCCTTGCCGATCGTGAAGTCCTGGAACATCCCTTCCTGGTCGATCTCAGTCGAGTGGGCGGCCTATCTGTTGTTTCCCGGCTTTCTCGCTCTTGCGCTAGCCACCGAAAGGGCGAAGGCGCACATGCTGGCTCTGCTGACGGTCTTCTTGATCGCAGGCGGCATCTATGCGTCGACCGATTTGCGCGGAATTATGGCCTATGGGCTGATCCGGATCGCAGCGGGATTCTTCGCCGGCTGCATGCTCTATCGCCTGTATCTGCGAGGCCTAGGGCGTGGGATCGAGTGGAGCGCGGTGATCCCGGTGGTCATTGCGACGATCATGGTGGTCGGCCTGATCGGGCACCGGGCCGGATTCAACACTTTGACCTGGGCGCCGCCGCTCTTGTGCCTGGTCGTCTATGGGCTCGCATTGGAAACCTGTGCCGTAAGCCGCTGGTTGCGCCGGCCATCGATGTTGGCCTGGGGGCGCGTTTCGTTCTCCCTGTACATGATCCAGGCCGTGTACATCGAGATCATGTTCTGCTTGATTCCTTTGGGGGTCTGGGCGGGCGCCGACCTCGTTCCGAAGACGGTGGTCCTGGCGCTATTTGTCGCCTTGATCCTTACGTCTGCGGTGTTCCTCCATCTCTGGGTCGAAGAGCCCTGCCGTCGCGGCATGCGGGCATGGGCGCTGCGCCGGCCGACGCGAGCAAGGACCTGACGATCGGGGGCCGGGCCGGCCAGAGGAATTGCAAGCTCAAGCAACGGCCCACGCTCCGGTCTGGGCCGACGACCTCGGTTCCTTGACACCTGTCGGGGGACGCAGTACATGAGCCTCAGCCCGGGCGCCCGAGGAAGCGTCCTCCCCGGGGGTGTAGCTCAGTTTGGTTAGAGCGCTGGCCTGTCACGCCAGAGGCCGCGGGTTCGAGTCCCGTCACTCCCGCCATTTCCCCGGGTGCGTCCCATCCAGATCGCCGATGCCGCGCCGAACTGACGGCCGCTGACGTGGCTTTTTGCCGCTCCAATCCGGCCTTTCAATGTCATCCCTCTCGGCTTATCTTAGGCCGCGCCACGATGGGGGACGTGGCTGCCGAAGCGGGGGCCGAATGAACGAACTGCTGATCGAGTACTTGCCGATCCTGGTCTTTTTCGGCATCGCCTTGGCCCTGTCCGTGGCGATCATCGTCGCCTCCTACATCATCGCGCACCAGCGGCCCGACTCCGAAAAGCTCTCGGCTTACGAATGCGGCTTCGACGCGTTCAGCGATTCGCGCAAGCAGTTCGACGTGCGCTTCTACCTGGTCGCGATCCTGTTCATCATCTTCGATCTGGAAGTTGCCTTTTTGTTTCCCTGGGCTATCTCATTGGGAGATATTGGGCTTTTCGGTTTTTGGTCGATGGTTATCTTTCTCGTGATCCTCACGGTGGGCTTCATCTACGAGTGGAAGAAGGGAGCGCTGGAATGGGAGTAGAGCCGACTGTTGCCCGCGGTCCCATGCCCGGCCCAGAGACTGACGGTCGGCTGGACGGCTATTTGGTCGACGAGCTCAATTCCAAGGGTTTCCTGGTCGCCCAGCTCGACAAGGTCGTGAACTGGGCGCGCAGCGGATCGCTCTGGCCGATGTCCTTCGGTCTGGCCTGCTGCGCGGTCGAGATGATGCATTCGGCGGCCAGCCGCTACGACATGGACCGGTTCGGGCTGCTGTTTCGGCCGAGCCCGCGCCAGTCCGACCTGATGATCGTCGCCGGCACGCTGACCAACAAGATGGCGCCCGCCCTGCGCAAGGTGTACGACCAGATGGCGGAGCCCCGCTACGTGATCTCGATGGGCTCCTGCGCCAATGGCGGCGGCTATTACCACTATTCCTATTCGGTGGTGCGCGGCTGCGACCGCGTCGTGCCGGTCGATGTCTACGTGCCCGGCTGTCCGCCGACGGCGGAAGCCCTCCTCTACGGTATTCTCCAGCTGCAAAAGAAGATCAAGCGCGTCGAAACCATCGCCCGGTGATCCGCCGGCCGCTCGCAGCGTCAGCACGGAGTTTCAATGGACGAAGCCTTGAGAGAGCTAGGAGAGTATGTCGCGGCCAGTCTGCCGGACGACATCCTCGCCGTCGATCTGGCGCATGGCGAGCTCATGTTGCGGGTCGGCCGCGAGTCGATCGTCAAGGTGGCGACGTTCCTCCGCGACGACAGCAATTGCCAGTTCAAGGCGCTGGTGGACATCTGCGGCGTCGACTACCCGGACCGGCCGGAGCGCTTCGAGGTCGTCTACAACCTGCTCAGCGTGAGCCAGAACCTGCGCATCAGGCTCAAGGTCACGACGGACGAAACCACGCCGGTGGCGTCGCTGACGCCTGCGTTCAGCGCGGCCGGCTGGTACGAACGCGAGGTTTGGGATCTCTACGGCGTGCTCTTCTCGGATCATCCGGACCTCAGGCGCATTCTCACGGACTATGGGTTCGAGGGACATCCCATGCGCAAGGACTTCCCGCTCACGGGCTATGTCGAGGTGCGCTATGACGAGGAGCAGAAACGGGTCGTCTACGAACCCGTGAGCCTGACCCAGGAGTTCCGCAGCTTCGACTTCCTGAGCCCCTGGGAAGGGGCGCGGGAGATCCTGCCGGGCGACGAGAAGGCGGCCGGTGGTGATGGCGAGGCGCCGGACAAGGGGGCGTGATGGCCGAAGTCGAGATCAAGAACTTCAACGTCAACTTCGGTCCCCAGCATCCCGCGGCGCACGGCGTGCTGCGGCTGGTGCTCGAGATGGATGGCGAGGTGGTCGAGCGTGCCGACCCGCATGTGGGCCTGCTGCACCGCGGCACCGAGAAGCTTATCGAGTACAAGACCTATCTGCAGGCGGTGCCGTATTTCGACCGGCTGGACTATGTCTCGCCGATGAACCAGGAGCATGCCTTCGCCTTGGGGGTGGAGAAGCTCTTGGGCATCGAGGTGCCGGAGCGGGGCCAGTACATCCGCGTGCTGTACAGCGAAATCGGGCGCATCCTCAATCACCTGCTCAACCTGACCACGTTCGCGCTCGACGTCGGCGCGATGACGCCGCTGTTGTGGGGGTTCGAGGAGCGCGAATATCTGATGGAGTACTACGAGCGGGTCTCCGGGGCGCGGCTGCACGCCGCCTATTTCCGGCCCGGCGGGGTCCACCAGGACATGCCGGCGGGGCTGGCGGACGACATTCTCGCCTTCTGCGACCGGTTTCCCAAGTTCATCGACGACATGGAGACCCTGCTGACCGAGAATCGCATCTTCAAGCAGCGCACCGTGGACATCGGCGTGGTGAGCCCCGAGGAGGCGCTCGACTGGGGCCTGAGCGGTCCGATGCTGCGCGCCTCGAACCATGCCTGGGACCTGCGCAAGGCCCAGCCCTATGACGCCTATGACCGCATCGATTTCGACATCCCGGTGGGCAAGACCGGCGACTGCTACGCGCGCTATCTGGTGCGCGTCGAGGAAATGCGCCAGAGCCTGCGCATCATGCGCCAGTGCCTGGAAGAGATGCCCGCAGGCCCGGTCAAGACCCAGGACAGCAGGATCGCCCCGCCCAAGCGGGCGGACATGAAGCGGTCCATGGAATCGCTGATCAACCACTTCAAGCTCTACACCGAGGGCTACAAGGTTCCCGCCGGAGAAACCTACGCGGCGGTCGAGGCCCCCAAGGGCGAGTTCGCGGTCTATCTGGTGGCGGACGGCACCAACAAGCCCTACCGGTGCAAGATCCGCGCGCCCGGCTTCGCGTTCCTGCAAGCCTGCGACTTCCTGTCCAGGGGACATATGCTGGCCGATCTGGTGGCGATCATCGGCTCCATGGACATCGTGTTCGGCGAGATTGATCGATGACCGACCGATCCTCCCCACCGGCCGGCGTGGACCAGCCGGAAAGCTTCGCCTTTGCGCCGGACTATCTGGAAAAGGCGAAGGCCTATATCGCCAAGTATCCGCCCGGCCGACAGGCCAGCGCGGTGCTGCCGCTCTTGGATCTGGCCCAGCGGCAGTCCGGCAATTGGCTGCCCCAGGCGGCCATGGACCATGTGGCCGAGCTCCTGGACATGCCCCGGATCCGGGTCTACGAGGTGGCGACCTTCTACACCATGTTCAACCTGGCGCCTGTCGGGACGCATTTCCTCCAGCTCTGCACCACCACGCCCTGCTGGCTCTGCGGCTCGGACGACGTCGTGCGGGCTTGCCAGGATGAGCTTGGCATCGGCGTCGGCGAGACCACCGCGGATGGCCAGTTCACCATCGCCGAGGTGGAATGCCTGGGCGCCTGCTGCAACGCACCCATGCTGCAGCTCAACGACGACTACTACGAGGATCTGGACTACGACCGCACGCGGGCCCTGTTGCGCGCGCTCAAAGAGGGGCAGCGCCCGGAGCCGGGTCCCCAGGTGGACCGCCAGACCTCGGCACCGATTTCGGGGCCGACCACCCTCACCACGATCAAGGCGTAGGAGCGGGGCGATGTTGGACGACAAGGACCGCATCTTCACCAACCTCTACGGACTGCTCGATTGGCGCTTGCCGGCCGCCCGCAGCCGCGGCGACTGGGACGGCACCCGGGACTTCGTCGCCAAGGGCCGCGACTGGATCATCGACCAGATCAAGGAATCGGGCCTGCGGGGGCGCGGCGGCGCGGGCTTCCCCACGGGTCTCAAATGGTCGTTCATGCCACCGGAGGGCGGCGGCCGGCCGCATTATCTGATCGTCAACGCGGACGAGAGCGAGCCGGGCACCTGCAAGGACCGCGAGATCATGCGGCACGATCCGCAGAAGCTGATCGAAGGCAGCCTGATCGCGGGGTTCGCGATGGGCGCCCATGTCGGCTACATCTATATCCGCGGCGAGTTCTACGCCGAGGCGCAGCGCTTGCAGGCCGCAATCGACGAAGCCTACGCCGCGGGTCTTCTGGGCAAGAACGCCGCGGACAGCGGCTGGGACTTCGATCTCTACCTGCACCGCGGCGCCGGCGCCTATATCTGCGGCGAGGAGACCGGCCTCCTGGAGAGCCTCGAGGGCAAGAAGGGTCAGCCCCGGCTCAAGCCGCCATTCCCGGCCGCGGCCGGGCTCTACGGTTGTCCGAGCACGGTGAACAACGTCGAGACCATCGCGGTCACGCCCACCATCCTGCGCCGGGGCGCGGCCTGGTTCGCCGGGCTCGGCCGACAGAACAACACGGGAACCAAGATCTTCTGCATCTCGGGGCACGTGAACGCGCCCTGCAACGTGGAAGAGGAGATGGGCATCTCGCTCAAGGATCTGATCGAGACCCACGCGGGCGGTGTCCGCGGCGGTTGGGACAATCTCTTGGCGGTGATCCCCGGCGGCTCGTCCGTGCCGCTCTTGCCCAAGCACATCTGCGACAACGTGCTCATGGACTTCGACAGCCTGCGCGAGGTCAAGTGCGGCCTGGGCACTGCCGCGGTGATCGTGATGGACAAGTCGACGGACATCGTCAAAGCGATCTCGCGCCTCTCCAAGTTCTACATGCACGAGAGCTGCGGCCAGTGCACGCCGTGCCGCGAGGGCACGGGCTGGATGTGGCGGATGATGGAGCGTCTGGCGGTGGGCAACGCCGAGGTCGAGGAAATCGACATGCTCGAGGAGGTCACCTACCAGATCGAAGGGCACACCATCTGCGCGCTGGGCGACGCCGCGGCCTGGCCGGTGCAGGGCCTGATCCGGCACTTCCGGCCCGAGCTCGAGCGCCGCATCCTCGAGCGCCAGCAGCGGGACGCGGCAGCGGCGCCGGAAGCTGCATAGGAGCGGGGCATGCCGAAACTGACGATCGACGGCACCGAGATCGAGGTCGAGGACGGCATAACCGTGCTACAGGCCTGCGAGGCGGCCGGGGCGGAGATCCCCCGCTTCTGTTTCCACGAGCGCCTGTCGATCGCCGGCAACTGCCGCATGTGCCTGGTCGAGATGGAGAAGGCGCCGAAACCGGTGGCGTCCTGCGCCATGCCGGCGGCGGACGGCATGGTCGTGCACACCAACTCTCCGGTCGCCCGCAAGGCGCGCGAGGGGGTGATGGAGTTCCTGCTGATCAATCACCCGCTGGACTGCCCGATCTGCGACCAGGGCGGAGAGTGCGACCTGCAGGACCAGTCCATGGCCTACGGCACCGGCTTCAGCCGGTTCCACGAGAACAAGCGGGCGGTCAAGGACAAGGACCTCGGGCCGTTGGTCAAGACCATCATGACCCGCTGCATCCACTGCACCCGCTGCATCCGATTCGCGACCGAGATCGCCGGCGTCGAGGAGCTTGGCGCCACCGGTCGTGGCGAGCAAATGGAGGTCGGCACCTATATCGAACGGGCGCTGACCTCGGAGCTGTCCGGCAACATCATCGATCTGTGTCCGGTGGGCGCGCTGACCTCCAAGCCCTATGCCTTCACGGCCCGCTCCTGGGAGCTCAATAAGACCGAATCGATCGACGCGCTCGACGCCGTCGGCAGCAACATCCGGGTCGACGCCCGCGGGGCCGAGGTGATGCGCATCCTGCCGCGGCTGCACGAGGACGTGAACGAGGAATGGATCTCGGACAAGACCCGGTTCGCCTATGACGGCCTCAGGCGTCAGCGGCTCGATCGCCCCTATGTGCGCGAGAACGGCAAGCTGCGCGAGGCGGACTGGCGCGAGGCCTTCGACGCCATCGCCGCGCGGCTCGAGGGCGTGGCGGGGACGCGGCTCGCGGCCATCGCCGGGGATCTGGCCGATGCCGAGGCGATGTTTGCGCTGAAAGAACTGATGGCCGGGCTGGGCTCGCCGCATCTGGATTGCCGCCAGGACGGGGCGCAGATCGATCCGGCCGCGCGGGCCGGCTATCTGTTCAACACCACCATCGCCGGCATCGAACAGGCGGACGCCTGCCTCCTGATCGGCACCGACCCGCGCTGGGAGGCGCCGCTGGTAAACGCCCGCGTGCGCAAGCGCTGGCTGATGGGCGGCTTCAAGGTCGGCCTGGTCGGAGTGCCGCGGGAACTGGCCTATCCGGCGGAGCACCTCGGCGCCGGGCCGCAGACGCTGGGCGAGATTGCCGCCGGCCAGCACGGATTCGCCCAGGTCCTGAAAGACGCCGCGCGGCCGATGCTGATCCTGGGCCAGGGCGCGCTCGCCCGGCCGGACGGCGCGGCGGTGCTGGGGCTGGCCCGCGCGATCGCGGACACCACCGGCATGGTCGCGGACGGCTGGAACGGCTTCAACATGCTGCACACGGCGGCCGCGCGGGTCGGCGGTCTGGACCTGGGCCTCGTTCCGGGTGAGGGCGGCCGGGACGTCGCCGGCATCCTGGCCGGCGCCCAGAGCGGCGAGATCGAGATGGTCTACCTTTTGGGCGCGGACGAGATCGACATGCAGGGCCTTGCGGACGCATTCGTGATCTACCAGGGCCATCATGGCGACGCCGGTGCCCACCGCGCCGACGTCATCCTTCCGGGCGCCGCCTATACGGAGAAATCGGCGACCTACGTCAACACCGAGGGCCGGGTCCAGCGGACCAGCTTGGCCGTTTTCCCGCCGGGGGATGCGCGGGAAGACTGGAAGATCCTGCGCGCGCTGTCGCAGGTCCTGGGCCGCACGCTGCCGTTCGATACGGTCGGACAGCTGCGCCACCGCATGGCCGCGGCCAACCCGGTGTTCGGTGAGATGGACGTCGTTCAGTCGGCGCCGTGGCAGGCGTTCGGCGGCGATCCCAAGGCGGTGTCGGACGCCCCCTTCGGCCGCCGCATCGAGAACTTCTACATGACCGATCCGATCTCGCGCGCCTCCGAGACCATGGCGCAGTGCACCGGGCTTTACGTCAACACCGACAGCGGCAGGACCGGCACCGATGGTTGAGCTTTGGCAGGGCTACGGACTGCCCGCCATCATTCTGGTGGCGCAGATCCTCGTCGTGGTGGTCCCGCTCCTGGTCGCGGTGGCCTATCTCACCCTGGCCGAACGTCGGATCATCGGCGCCATGCAGCTGCGCAAAGGCCCCAACGTGGTTGGCGCCTTCGGCCTGCTGCAGCCTTGGGCGGATGCGGTCAAGCTCCTGTTCAAGGAGACGGTGATCCCTTCGGGCGCCAATCAGATCGTATTCATCGCCGCGCCCATGGTGACCTTTACCCTGTCGCTGATGGCCTGGGCCGTGATGCCTTTCGGCGACGGCCTGGTGCTGGCCGACATCAATGTCGGCATCATGTACCTGTTCGCGATCTCTTCGCTCGGCATCTACGGCATCATCATGGCCGGCTGGGCGAGCAATTCCAAATACGCCTTCCTTGGCGCCTTGCGGTCCGGCGCCCAAATGGTGTCCTACGAGGTGGCCATCGGCTTCATCATCATCACGGTGCTGCTGACCGCGGGCTCGCTTAATCTGTCGGACATCGTTCTGGCGCAAAGCGGCGGCTTCTGGAACTGGTTCTGGCTGCCGCACCTCCCGATGTTCGTGATCTTCTTCGCCTCGATCCTGGCCGAGACCAACCGCTCGCCCTTCGACCTGCCGGAAGCCGAGGCAGAATTGGTGGCCGGCTACAACGTTGAGTACTCGTCCATGCCGTTCGCCCTGTTCTTCCTGGGCGAGTACGCGAACATGATCCTGATGAGCGGGCTGACCACGGTGCTGTTCCTCGGCGGCTGGCTGCCGCCCGCGGAGATCGGATTCCTAACCCTGATCCCCGGGCCGGTCTGGTTCGCGCTCAAGGTCGCCTTCGTGCTGTTCTGTTTCCTGTGGGTGCGCGCGACCTTTCCGCGCTATCGCTATGACCAGCTCATGCGGCTCGGCTGGAAGGTGTTTCTGCCGCTGTCGCTGGCCTGGGTGGTGCTGACGGCGGGCGTGTTGGTCTATTCCGGGTCGCTCGGCTGATATGCGGGACGACGGGCTTGTGTTGCGGCGGCTGAGACGTATTGTACCGGCGGATTTCGGCGGCCCGTGGGCGGCCCGCCAGACAGAGGATTGAGCCATGGCGACGTTGGACCGGAGCGCCCGCACCCTGCTTCTGCTGGAACTGCTCTCCGGCATGGCGCTGACGCTCAAATACCTGTTCAAGCGCAAGGTCACGATCAACTATCCCTACGAGAAGGGCCCGCTGTCGCCGCGGTTTCGCGGCGAGCATGCCTTGCGGCGCTATCCGAACGGCGAGGAGCGGTGCATCGCCTGCAAGCTGTGCGAGGCGATCTGCCCGGCGCAGGCCATCACCATCGAGGCGGAGCCGCGCGAGGACGGTTCGCGGCGCACCACGCGCTACGATATCGACATGACGAAATGCATCTATTGCGGTTTCTGCCAGGAGGCCTGTCCGGTGGATGCCATCGTCGAAGGTCCGAACTTCGAGTTCGCCACCGAGACCCGGGAAGAGTTGATGTACAACAAGGAAAAGCTGCTCGCGAACGGGGACCGGTGGGAAGGGGAAATCATCGCCAACATCGCGGCGGACGCGCCCTATCGGTAAGACGGGCGCCGCCGGCCGATACCGGGCGGCGGCGCAGCGGCGCTGGGGCGAGAAAGAGGATGAGGGGTGAGCAAACAAGGCTCTAAGGAACGCGGGCGGTCCGCCGGGCCTGTGCGGGGGCGGGCATGATCATTCAGGCGCTGGCCTTCTATCTGTTTTCCGCGGTGGCGATCGCCGCCGGGGTGATGGTGATCTCCGCCCGCAATCCGGTGCATTCCGTCCTGTTCCTGATCCTGGCCTTCTTCAACTCGGCGGCCCTGTTCGTGCTCATGGGGGCCGAGTTCCTGGCCATGATCCTGGTGGTCGTCTACGTCGGCGCGGTCGCCGTGTTGTTCCTGTTCGTGGTCATGATGCTGGACATCAATTTCGTCGAGCTGCGACAGGGTTTCCTGCAGTACCTGCCGGTCGGCACGCTGATCGGAATCATCCTGCTGCTCGAGCTGGTGCTGATCTTCGGCGGCTGGGTGGCCGCGCCTGAGGCCGCCGCGAACGTGGCGATCGAGATCCCGCCGCCGGCCGAGCTGCACAATTCGGCCGCCTTGGGACGGGTGCTCTACACCAAGTACATCTACCTGTTTCAGGCGGCCGGCATGATCCTGCTGATCGCCATGATCGGCGCCATCGTGCTGACCTTGCGGGCCCGGCCCGACGTGCGCCGGCAAAGGATCGCAAGCCAGGTCGCGCGCCGGCCCGAGGACGTGCTGGAGATCAAGAAAGTCCCCAGCGGGGGAGCGGGGTGATGTTCGAGATCGGGCTGTCCCACTATCTCACCGTCGCGGCGATCCTGTTCACCCTCGGGGTGTTCGGCATCTTTCTCAACCGCAAGAACGTGATCATCATCCTGATGTCGGTGGAGCTTATGCTGCTCGCGGTCAACATCAACCTGGTGGCGTTCTCGGCGGTGCTGCACAACGACCTGGTCGGCCAGGTGTTCGCCATGTTCGTGCTGACCGTGGCGGCGGCCGAAGCCGCCATAGGCCTCGCCATCCTGGTGGTCTATTTCCGCAACCGCGGATCGATCGCGGTCGAGGACATCAACATGATGAAGGGTTAGCGGCGCCATGTTCTCGGCCGCCATCTTCCTGCCGTTCTTCGGCGCCCTGATTGCCGGTCTTGGCGGGCGCTGGCTCAAGGACCGGGGCGCCCAGTGGGTGACCTGCGGCTTCATGGTGCTCGCGGGTCTCCTGTCGATCTACATCTTCTACGACGTCGCCATCCTCGGCAACGAGCGCCGCGTCGAGATCTTCACCTGGATCGATTCGGGCGCGCTCGAGGTGTCCTGGGCGCTGCATTTCGACACGTTGACCGCGGTGATGGTCTTCGTGGTCAACGTCGTCTCGGCCGTGATCCACGTCTATTCCGTGGGCTACATGCACCACGACCCGGGCATCCCGCGCTTCTTCACCTATCTCAGCATGTTCACCTTCGCCATGCTGATGCTGGTGACCAGCGACAACCTGCTGCAGATGTTCTTCGGCTGGGAAGGGGTCGGGCTCTGCTCCTATCTCCTGATCGGCTTCTGGTACGACCGACCGTCGGCCAACGCCGCCGCGATCAAGGCATTCATCGTCAACCGGGTGGGCGATTTCGGTTTCGCCCTGGGCATCGTCGGCGTGTTCTTCGTGTTCGACAGCATCGTGCTGACCGAGATCTTCGCTGCGGCCCCGGACAAGGCGGGCGAGACCTTCGAGTTCCTGGGCATGGAGCTCGACGTGCTGACCACGCTCTGCATCCTGCTGTTCATTGGCGCCATGGGCAAATCGGCGCAGGTGCCGCTGCACACCTGGCTGCCCGACGCCATGGAGGGTCCGACGCCGGTCTCGGCGCTGATCCATGCCGCGACCATGGTCACGGCGGGCGTGTTCATGGTCTGCCGCCTGTCGCCGATCTTCGAGTATGCGCCGGTGGCGCTGATGATCGTCGCCGTGGTCGGCGCCTCGACCGCCTTCTTCGCGGCGACGGTGGCGCTCACCCAGAACGACATCAAGCGGGTGATCGCCTATTCCACCTGCAGCCAGCTCGGCTACATGTTCTTCGCCGCGGGCGTGTCCGCCTATCCCGCCGCGATCTTCCATCTGATGACGCACGCCTTCTTCAAGGCGCTCTTGTTCCTGGGCTCGGGCTCGGTGATCCACGCCATGTCCGACGAGCAGGACATGCGCAAGATGGGCGGGATCTGGCGCAAGATCCCGTTCACCTATGCCTATATGTGGATCGGCAGCCTGGCGCTGGCCGGCGTGCCGTTCTTCGCCGGCTACTACTCCAAGGACATCATCATCGAGTCGGCCTGGGGCGCGCACACGGCGGTCGGCCAGTACGCCTTCTGGCTCGGCGTGGGCGCGGCCTTCATGACGGCGTTCTACTCCTGGCGGCTGATCTACATGACCTTCCACGGCACGCCGCGGGCCAGCGAAGAGGTCATGTCGCATGTGCACGAGTCGCCGCCGGTCATGCTGGTGCCGCTGATCGTGCTGGCGGCGGGCGCGATCGGCGCGGGCTTCCTGGCGCAATCGAACTTCGTGGGCGAGGGGCTCGAGGCCTTCTGGCGCGACTCCCTGTTGATCCTGCCGGTGCACGGCGCGCTCGAGGCGGCCCATCATGTGCCCACGTGGGTCAAGCTCCTGCCGATCGTGCTGGGCATAGCCGGCATCCTTCTTGCCACGGTCCTGTATCTCTGGACCCGGGGCATTCCCGCGGCGCTGGCCGGACTGCTGCCGGGTGTGTACCGGTTCCTCCTGAACAAGTGGTATTTCGACGAGCTGTTCGACGCGATATTCGTGCGGCCGGCGCACTATATCGGGCGCGGCTTCTGGAAGGCCGGGGACGGCGCCTTGATCGACGGGGTCGGTCCCGACGGCATGGCGGCGGCCACGCTCAACCTGGCGCGCCGAATAAGCCGGCTGCAGACCGGCTATCTCTACCACTACGCGTTCGCGATCTTGATCGGGGTGGCGGCGATCGTGACTTGGTATCTGTTGGCGCGGGTGGGCTGATCCATGGAAGGCTGGCCGATCCTGTCGCTGACCACGTTCCTGCCGCTCGTCGGGGCAGTCTTCATCCTGTTCATTCGCGGCGAAAAGCAAGTCGTGGATCGCAACGCGCGGAGCGTCGCGCTCTGGACCTCGCTGATCACGCTGGCCCTGTCGCTGCTCATCTGGATCAACTTCACCCCGGGCACGGCCGAATTCCAGTTCGTCGAGCAGCATGTCTGGTTCCCGGCGCTGGGCGTGTCCTACCATATGGGCGTCGACGGCATTTCCATGCTGTTCGTGATCCTGTCCACCCTGTTGACGCCGGTCTGCATCCTGTCCGCCTGGGAGGCGGTGCAGGAGCGTGTGCGGGAGTACATGATCGCCTTCCTGGCCATGGAGACCTTCCTGGTCGGGACCTTCTGCGCCCTGGACCTGGTCGCCTTCTACATCTTCTTCGAGGGCGTCCTGATCCCGATGTTCCTGATCATCGGGGTGTGGGGCGGCCCGCGGCGGGTCTATTCCGCCTTCAAGTTCTTCCTGTTCACGCTGGCCGGATCGGTGCTGATGCTGCTGGCCATCCTGACCATGGGCCTGACGGTCGGCACCACGGACATTCCGACGCTGATGGCCTACGAGTTCCCGCCCGAACTGCAGACCTGGCTGTGGCTCGCCTTCTTTGCCTCCTTCGCGGTCAAAGTGCCCATGTGGCCGGTGCACACCTGGCTGCCGGACGCCCATGTGGAGGCCCCGACCGCGGGATCGGTGATCCTGGCCGGCGTGCTGCTGAAGTTCGGCGGCTACGGGTTCCTGCGGTTCTCCCTGCCGATGATGCCTGTGGCGAGCGAGTTCTTCACGCCGCTGGTGTTCGCGCTCAGCGTCGTCGCGGTCATCTACACCTCGCTGGTGGCGCTGGCGCAGGAGGACATGAAAAAGCTCATCGCCTACTCGTCAGTGGCGCATATGGGCTTTGTCACGGCCGGCATCTTCACGCTCACCGTCCAAGGCGTCGAGGGCGCGATCATACAAATGCTGAGCCACGGCGTGGTGTCCGCCGCCCTGTTCCTGATCGTCGGGGTGGTCTACGACCGTATCCACTCGCGCGAGATCGCGACCTATGGCGGTCTGGTCCATCGCATGCCGGTCTACGCCGCCGTCTTCATGCTGTTCATGCTGGCCTCCGTGGGCCTGCCCGGGACCAGCGGGTTCGTGGGCGAGTTCCTGGTCCTGGCCGGCGCCTTCCAGGCCAATACCTGGCTCGCAACCCTCATGGCCACGGGCTTGGTGCTGGGGGCGGCCTACATGCTGTGGCTCTACCGGCGGGTGATCTTCGGCGAGCTGACCAAGAAGCAGTTGATGAACATCCTCGATCTCAGCCCGCGCGAGGTCGCGGTGTTCGCGCCGCTGATCCTGGTGGTGATCTGGATGGGCGTTTATCCGTCCTCGTTCCTGGACGTGATGCACGCCTCGGTCCAGAACCTGTTGGATAACTACCAGGCGTCACTGGCCTCGGCCGAACGCCTCGCCATGGTGGCGGAGTAGGAGGCGCGCATGCCGGCCGAAATCGGATTCTTGTCCATGGCGGCGCCCGAGATCTTCATGGCCTGCGCGGCCATGCTGCTGTTGATGGGCGGGGTGTTTCTGGGCGAGCGCAGTGCACGGCTGATCACCTGGCTGTCCGTGGCCACCTTGCTGATGGCGGCGCTCTTGGTGCTGTCCGTGGCGCCGGGGGAGAGCCGGCTCGTGCTGCTGTCCGACCTGTTCGTGACCGACAGCTTCGGCGTGTTCATGAAGGTGCTGGTGCTGGCCGCCTCGGCGGTCACGCTGATCATGTCCTTGGGCTTCAACGAGCGCGAGCAGATTGCCCGCTTCGAGTATCCGATCCTGGTGGTGCTCGCGACCCTGGGCATGATGATGATGATTTCGGCGAACGATCTGATCGCGCTCTATATGGGGCTGGAGCTGCAGAGCCTGGCGCTCTACGTCGTCGCCGCCTTCCACCGGGACTCGCTGCGCTCGACCGAGGCCGGGCTCAAATACTTCGTCCTGGGCGCGCTCTCGTCTGGCATGCTGTTGTACGGCTGCTCGCTGATCTACGGCTTCCTCGGCACCACCAACTTCAGCGACATCGCGGCGGTGTTCGCCGGCGAGGCGGACGTCACGCCATCCGTCGGCCTGGTCGTCGGACTCGTCTTCCTGATGGTCGGGCTCGCCTTCAAGGTCTCCGCCTTTCCGTTCCACATGTGGACGCCCGACGTGTACGAGGGCGCGCCCACCCCGGTCACGGCCTTTTTCGCGGCGGCCCCCAAGCTCGCCGCCGTCGCCTTGCTGCTGCGCGTGCTGATCGGACCGTTCCAGGGTCTCGCCGGCGAATGGCAGCAGGTCGTGGTGGCGCTGTCGATCGGGTCCATGCTGCTCGCCGCCTTCGCCGCGATCAACCAGACCAACATCAAACGCCTGATGGCCTACAGCGGCATCGGCCACATCGGCTACGCACTGGTCGGGCTTGCCGCGGCGAACGAGGCGGGCGTGCGCGCGGTGCTGATCTACATGGCGATCTATCTGGTCATGGTGATCGGCACGTTCTGCTGCATCCTCTGTATGCGCAACGGCGGGCGCATGGTCGAGGGCATCGACGACCTCAAGGGCCTGGCCAAGACCAGTCCGGGCATGGCCTTGGTGCTGGCCATCTTCATGTTCTCCATGGCGGGCATTCCGCCGCTGGCCGGCTTCTTCGGCAAGCTCTACGTGTTCCTCGCCGCGCTCAATGCGGGCCTCTATGCGCTCGCGATCATCGGTGTACTGGCCAGCGTGGTGGCCGCCTTTTACTACGTCCGGATCGTCAAGGTGATGTACTTCGACGAGCCGGTGGGCAGCTTTGACCGGCCGGTCGGCCGCGAGATGGTGGCCGTACAGACCGTGACCGGCCTGATGATCCTGCTGTTCTTCCTGTGGCCCGGCCCGCTGCTCGCCGCGGCCGAGGCGGCCGTTCGGGCTCTGTTCGCTGCCTGAGCCCTTGGCCGTCGCGAGAGTGCGCCCGATCTCCGCTTCGATGCCCTCCCTGCCAGCCGGCCATCGCCTGGTGGCGATGGGAACGGTGACCAGCAGCAACGACGAAGCCAAGCGCTTGGCCTTCGACGGCGCCCCGGACGGAACGGTGGTGTGGGCCGAGGCCCAGTCGGCCGGGCGGGGGCGGCGGGGCCGAGACTGGGTCTCGCCACCGGGCAATCTATATCTGTCACTGCTGTTGCGGCCGGGCTGCGAACCCAAGACTGCCCCCCAGCTCGGCTTCGCCGCGGCGCTGGCGGTGGCCGAGGCGCTGGAACCATGGGTTGCGGGGGACGTCCCGATCACGCTGAAATGGCCCAATGACGTGCTGCTGGACGGGGCCAAGGTCGGCGGCATTTTGCTCGAATCCGCGATGGGCGCGAGCAAGGCCGCAATCGAATGGCTGGTCGTCGGTATCGGGATCAACCTGGTGAGCCACCCCGACGGCGCCGGCTACGGGGCCACCAGCGTTGCCGCGTCGCGAGAGGGACCCCCTCTGGACGCTGGGCAGATGCTTTCTGCGGTGGTAGAGCGGTTTGCCGCCTGGCGCGCCCGCTGGGTCGGCGAGGGCTTTGCGCCTGTGCGCGGCGCCTGGTTGGACCGCGCCCACCGGCTCGGACGGGAGATCGAGCTGCGCGGGCCGGAGGGTCCGATATCGGGCCGGTTCGCCGGGATCGACGATGACGGCGCGCTGGTCCTCGATCGGGCGGACGGGCAACGGCTGAGCCTGAGCCTGGGCGAGGTCGCGGCGAGCGGAGGGTAGGGCCGAATGCTTTTGGCAATCGATTCCGGCAACACCAACGTGGTCTTTGCCATCTATGACGGCGACGACCGGCGCGGCGAATGGCGCAGCGCGACCAACGCCAACCGCACCGCCGACGAGTACGCCGTCTGGCTCAGCCAGCTTATGGGGCTGAGTGGGCTCACTCGGGACGATATCGACGCCGCCATCATCGCCAGTGTGGTGCCGAAGGCGGACCACCCGCTGCGCAGCCTGTGCCGTCAGTATTTTTCTTGCGAGCCGGTCCTGATCGGCGCACCCGGCGTCGATCTCGGCATTCGGGTGCTGGTCGACAACCCGGCCGAGGTCGGCGCGGACCGCCTGGTCAACACGGTGGGCGCGCGCACGCGCTTTCCGGGACCGCTGATCATCATCGACTTCGGCACGGCCACAACCTTCGACGTGGTCGACGGCGACGGCAACTACTTCGGCGGCGTCATCGCCCCGGGGATCAACCTCTCGCTCGAGGCGTTGGACGCAGCGGCCGCCAAGCTGCCCCGGGTGGCCATCGAGCGGCCGGCCAAGGTGATCGGCCGCGGCACGGTCTCGGCCATGCAGTCGGGAATCTTCTGGGGTTATGTCGGGCTGATCGAGGGGCTGGTCGAACGGATTCGCGACGAGTTCGGCGCCGAGATGACGGTGATCGCGACCGGCGGCCTGGCGCCGCTCTTTGCCGACGCCACGCCGGCGATCGAACACCTCGATTCGGACCTCACGCTCAGGGGCCTGCTTGCGATCCATCGCCGCAACGCTGGGCCATGAGCGAAATGGCCCAGGACGAGCTCCTGTTCCTGCCGCTCGGGGGCGCCGGCGAGATCGGCATCAACCTCAACCTGTACGGTTGCCGCGACCAGTGGCTGATGATCGATCTCGGGGTCATGTTCGGCGACGACGCGACCCCGGGGATCGAGGTCATCGTGCCCGATCCCGGCTTCATCGTGGAGCGCCGGGACCAGCTCGTCGGCCTGGTGCTGACCCACGCCCATGAAGACCACCTCGGCGCGGTCCCGCATCTCTGGCCGCAATTGCGCTGCCCGGTCTATGCCACGCCTTTCACCGCCTGGGTGCTGAGGCGCAAGCTCGAGGAGTTCGATCTGGTCGACGACGTGCCGATAACCGAGGTGCCCCTGGGCGGGCGCTTTGCGGTCGGGCCCTTCGATCTGGAGCTGGTGACCCTGACCCATTCGATCCCGGAGCCCAACGCCGTGGTCATCCGCACGCCGCTGGGCACGGTCATGCACACCGGCGACTGGAAGCTGGATCCCGACCCGCTGGTGGGCGAGACCGTCGATGAAGCGGCCCTGCGGGCATTGGGCGCCGAGGGCGTGCTGGCCATGGTCTGCGATTCGACCAATGCGCTGACCGAGGGAGCCTCCGGCTCCGAAGCTGATCTGCGCGAGAGCCTGATCGAGCTGGCCCAGGGCTGGGAGGGGCGCATCGCCATCGCCAGCTTCGCGAGCAACGTGGCGCGGCTCGAAACCGTGGCCGCGGTCGCCGAAGCCCATGGCCGCTACGCCTCGCTGGTGGGCCGGTCGCTCTGGCGCATGCATGACGCGGCACGGGCCAGCGGCTATCTCAAGGGCGTGCGCCCCTTTCTACCGGAGGAGGAGATCCGTTCGGTGCCGCCGGACAAGCTGGTGGTCGCCTGCACCGGCAGCCAGGGCGAGCCGCGCGCGGCACTGACCCGGATCGCCGAAAACAGCCATGCGAGCCTGTCGCTCGACCCCGGCGACGTGGTGATCTTTTCCTCGCGGATCATCCCCGGCAACGAAAAGGCCATCTTCCGGCTACAGAACGATCTGGTCCGGCAGGGGGTCGAGGTGATCACCGAGAGGGATCACTTCGTGCACGTGTCCGGGCATCCCGCCCGGGACGAGCTGACCCGGATGTATCAGTGGGTGCGTCCGCAGATCGCGGTTCCGGTGCACGGCGAGCTGCGCCATCTCCACGCGCACGAACAGCTTGCCCGCGCCTGCCAGGTGGGCGAAACGGTCGTCGTCGAGAATGGCGGTCTGGTGCGGTTGGCGCCCGGGCCGGCCAAGGTCGTCGATCATCTGCCCACGGGCCGCCTGGGCGTCGAGGGCGATCTGCTGCTCTCCCTCGACAGCGAGGCGGTGCGCGTCAGACGGCGGATCATGTATAACGGCACGGCGAGCGCCAGCCTGGTGGTCGACGGCGCGGGCGCGCTGGTGACGGCCCCCAGCGTGGCCTATCGGGGCTTCCCCGAGGAGGAAACAGAGGCCCTGCAGCAGGCCGGGGCGGCGGCCATCGAGGTCGCCGTGGCCGAACTGCGGCCGGCGGCGCGGCGCGAAGACGAAGACATCCGCGAGGCGGCACGGCTGGCGCTGCGGCGGGTGATCAACGTCCGCTTCGCCAAGCGTCCGGTGACGGATGTGCACGTGACACGGCTCTGATCGATGAGGCTTGAAAGGACCAGAATGCGATGACCCAACCGACAGGGATCGGCCGGCTCAACCATGTGGCCATTGCGGTCCCCGATTTGGCGGCCGCGACCGCCATCTACCGCGACACCCTGGGCGCCCGTGTTTCGGACCCGGTCGACATGCCGGAACACGGCGTGACCACCGTGTTCGTCGAGCTGCCCAACACCAAGATCGAGCTGCTGCATCCCTTTGGCGAGGGGTCTCCGATCGCGGGCTTTCTGGAACGCAACCCGTCGGGCGGCATGCATCATGTCTGCTACGAGGTGGACGATATCCATGCCGCGCGGGACCGGCTGGTGGCCGCGGGCGCCCGCGTCCTGGGCGACGGCGAGCCCAGGATCGGCGCCCATGACAAGCCGGTCCTGTTCCTGCATCCCAAAGACTTCTGCGGAACCCTGGTCGAGATCGAGCAGGCATGACCTGGTCCACCGGGCTGTTCGTCTTCGTCATCATCTGGTGGCTGGTCCTGTTCACGGTCCTGCCCTGGGGGGTGCGTCAGCCCGAACCCGAAGAAATCGAACCCGGCGAGATGGCGGGGGCCCCGCGGCGATCCCGGCTTGTGCTCAAACTCGTGGTGACCACCGGCATCGCCGTCATCCTCTGGATCGGCGCCTACTTTTTGATCACCTCGGACCTGATCTCGTTCCGCGAAACGGCGTCCTGAATTCCCTTCCTTATCGCCGATCCTGACGCGGCCTACCATTTCTCCCGAAAGGGCCGTAGCTCGACATCGAACGACCAGACCGAGCGGGCCTGATGGGCGACGTGATAGACCTCGTCGGCGATCTCGTCCGGTAGGCTGAAGAAATCCTGCGGTTTGTCCGGGTGGAACGGCTCGCGGGTCCACGGCGTATCGATCACCGCATCAATGGTGATGTAGGCCACATGGATGCCCTTGGGTCCGAGTTCCCGCGCCAGGGACTGCGCCAGTATGCGCTGCGCCGCCTTGGTCGGTGCGAATACCGCCGTTCGAGGCAGGCCGCGATGGGCCGCGGTATTGCCGGTCACCATGATCGCTCCTTTGCCGGCTCGAAGCATGTCCGGCACCAGCGCCCGGGCGAGATACAGCAGGGACGTGGTGTTGACCCGGAAATTACGCTCGAGCGCTTCCGGATCCGCCTCGAGAAAGCTCTCGAAGGTCGCCGCTACCGCGTTGTGCACCAGAGTCGTTGGCTTTCCCAGATCGACGCGCACCTGATCCACCGTGGCCAAAAGCGTATCCAAGTCCCCGATATCGCAGCGATATGCCTTGGCACCCGCGAGTTCGTTCTCGAGCCGTTCGAGCCGCTCACGCTTGCGGGCCAGCATGGCAACTCTGTACCCGCCATCGCTGAAACGGCGTGCCAGTGACGCGCCTGTCCCGTCACCCACGCCGGTCATCAAACAGACCGGTTGATTCATCGCGTCACCTCATCGCTGCGCCTGCCGGTGGATTTTGAGTCTCGCCCGTCATTCTCAATCGCCCAATCCCGGATCGTTTTCCATGCCATCGGCTGCTCGTCCGCCGCTATTCGTGCCGGGACGGGATGTATGTGTTTGCATATATGCATTTGGCTGGTATGCATAACTATGTATACCGCGCGTCGCTGACCGTCCCCACTCTGCAATATCTGAACAGGCATGACTGGCACCCGTTTCCAAGATCAGCTCACCAACCCTGTCTTGGCCCAGTTCTACACGTATTGGCGCTCGCTGACGCGCGGCAAGAAGCTGCCGCGACGGGGCGACGTAGATCCGCGGGATATTCCCGCCTTGCTGCCGTACCTATTCATGATCGACGTCGGCGGCACGCCGGCCGATCCGACATTCACCTATCGCCTGGCCGGTACCGAACTCGTGGAAACCTACGGCATGGAATTCACGGGTAAGACGCCCCAGGAGGCGTTTCCTGGGCGTTCCGACGATCTGGTCGCGGCCTATCGGAAGGTCGTGTCCACCGGTGCCCCGATGTACGACAGCTACCAGGCGCCGGTGCCGGGCCGCGAGCATATTACCGTCGAACGGCTGATCTGTCCGCTGGCGGGAGACGGCCTGCGGGTGGCCATTCTGATCGGCGTCCTGGCCTTCGGCAGCTGACGGCCGCGGGCCGAAGGGCCACGGATGACCGGACCGCGCTCTGACGGCCCTTCACAGTTGGATGCCTGACGACAGAGCGGGCGAGACCGGGCAACCGATCCGAGGCGCAAAAAAAACGGCAAGATGGTCAGACCATCCTGCCGCTCCCAGAACGCTATGCGTCTCGTCATTTTTGGTCGGGTTATCTCGCTCTGGCCCCGGTGTTTAGCGGACCAATCCCGACTCAACCTCCCTAAACCTGAGCCGCATCCGAACGCTTCCGCCCACCCCAGTGCCTTCAACCTGAGGTTTATAAACCTAACTTAAGGGGTTTGCCCAGTCGATCGAAGCTGGCCAACAATAGCCGATTGTTTGGCCGTCGTCACGGAATTTTGCATATACGTCGACCAGCGGATGCAAGAGCGAGCTTTCAGATAAAAACAACGGCCAAGAAGGGGGCCAAGGAGGCGAATCGGTCGAACCGGCCGCGCAGTGCTGTGATGGTGGAGCGGCCAGTGACGTTAGGGCGAATACTCGTAATACGAGAAAAAATGCTCGGTAAGACGCCGGTGAGCAGTCGGCGTCGGTGCCGCAGCCATGAGGCTGCGGGCACCAGGAACCGGTGAAATCGTTACCGCTTTGTTAAGCTTGGAGTCGGAGGATGCGGCAATGTACTTCCGCCGCCGTTTTTTCTCGCTTGTACTCCTTGGCACCCTCCTGGGGGCCGGAGCGGCCGCGCTGATTGCCGCCGAGGTGCCCAGAGGTGCGCCCACCGTGGTCCAGACCGGCACCAAGGCGCGCATCTCGCGCGACGACTGCCGCCGGGTGGTCGAACATGTCGCGCGCGCAGACGTGGAGTACCAGCCTGGCGTGGACGTCCATGGCCGTCCCGTGGTCCCTGCGGAGACCGACGGGAGCATCCGCTTGGAGCCGCCCGAGGAATACGTCATCGACTTCGAGATCGATCTTCGGCTGCGGGGATTGGTTCCTCAGCCGGACAAAAAGCTCGACCTTCAGCTCGGCCAGATCGAGATCCGCAACAACCGGGCCTATCTGAACGGACAGCCCTTGTTCGACGAGGCGGAAGCGATCCTCGCCGAGAAATGCCGGGAGCGGCTGGCACGCTGAACGCGACCGAAGTCTTGCACGCCACGATTACCCGCTAGATCCCGCGTCGTTGCTATTGCCCCGGCCATTGCCTACATTTCGGCGCGAGGCCGCCGCTGACCACAAGCGAGAGACATTCCGCTGATGCGACTGTCCCGATACTTCCTGCCGACCCTGAAAGAAACGCCGAGCGAAGCGGAGATCGTCTCCCACCGGCTGATGCTGCGCGCCGGCATGATCCGGCAGTCGAGCGCGGGCATCTACAGCTGGCTGCCCCTGGGCTTCCGGGTGCTCAGCAAGATCGAGCAGATCGTGCGCGAGGAGCAGGATGCCAGCGGTGCCCAGGAGATCCTGATGCCGACCATCCAGCCGGCCGATCTGTGGCGCGAATCAGGCCGCTATGACGACTACGGCAAGGAGATGCTGCGCATTCGCGATCGGCACGAGCGGGACATGCTGTACGGCCCGACCAACGAGGAACAGGTCACCGAGATCTTCCGCGCCCATATCAAGAGCTATCGCGACCTGCCGAAGATGCTGTACCACATTCAGTGGAAGTTCCGGGACGAGGTGCGGCCGCGCTTCGGCGTTATGCGCGGGCGCGAGTTCCTGATGAAGGACAACTATTCCTTCGACGTCGACCACGCGGGGGCCATGCGCTCCTACAACAAGATGTTCGTCTCCTATCTCAGGACCTTCGCGCGCATGGGTCTCAAAGCCATTCCCATGCGGGCGGAGACCGGGCCGATCGGCGGCGACACCAGCCACGAATTCATCATTCTGGCCGAAACCGGAGAGAGCCAGGTCTTCTGCCACGGCGATTTCACCGACTTCGATCCGCTCGGCGAGGCGGTCGACTACGAGGGGGATCTGCAGCCGCTGGTCGATTCCTGGACCCAGCTCTACGCCGCGACGGACGACCAGCACGACGCCGAGCGCTTCGCCCGCGACGTGCCGGAGGACAAACAGGTGGTCACCCGCGGCATCGAGGTCGGCCATATCTTCTACTTCGCGGACAAGTACTCGAAGCCGCTGGACGCAATGGTCCAGACCCATGACGGCGAACAGGTGCCGGTGCTGATGGGCTCCTACGGCATCGGCGTCTCGCGCCTGGTCGGCGCGGTGATCGAGGCGAGCCACGACGAGGCCGGCATCGTCTGGCCGGAACCGGTCGCACCCTTCCAGGTCGGGCTGATCAACCTTCGCACGGGCGACCAGGCCTGTGACGCGGCCTGCGAAGACCTCTTCGGCAAACTGCGCGGGGCGGGCATCGAAGTCCTCTACGACGACCGGGAGGAGCGGGCCGGCGCCAAGTTCGCGGACATGGATCTGATCGGCCTGCCCTGGCAGCTCGTGGTCGGCCCGCGCGGGCTGGAGTCGGGCGTGGTCGAGCTCAAGCAACGAAAGACCGGCGAGCGCGCGGAGCTGTCCGCCGACAGCGCGCTCGCCCGGCTCGCGGGCTAGCCGTGTTCTCCGCCTTCGAGCGCATGGTCTCGATGCGGTATCTGCGGGCCCGCCGGCAGGAGGGGTTCATCTCGGTGATTGCCGGGTTCTCCCTGCTGGGGATCGCGCTCGGGGTGGCTACGCTGATCATCGTCATGGCGGTCATGAACGGATTCCGGCAGGAGCTGATGGGCCGTATCCTCGGCCTGAACGGTCATATGGGGGTGTATTCCACGGCCGGCGCCATGATCGAATTCGATCCCCTGGCCGAACGCCTGCGCCAAGTCCCGGATGTGGTCACGGTGACGCCAACCGTGGAAGGCCAGGTGATGGCGACCGCCAACGACGTGGCGTTCGGCGCCTTGGTGCGCGGCGTGCGGCCGGCTGACTTCGCCCGCCGCGACATCCTGTACAGCAACATCAAGCGGGGCGACATCGCGCAGTTCCGCGGCAAGAGCGCCGTCGTGCTCGGCAACCGGCTGGCCCAGCGTCTGCGCCTCGCCATCGGCGACAAGATCACGCTGATCTCGCCCAAGGGCAATGTGACCGCATTCGGGACAGTGCCGCGCCTGCGCTCCTTCACCGTGGTCGCGACCTTCGAGATCGGCATGTACGAGTACGACAACAGCTTCATCTACATGCCGCTCGAGGCCGCGCAACGGTTCTTTCAGCTGCCGGGCGCCGTCAGCATGCTGGAGATGGTGTTGCAGCGACCGGAGCTGGTCACCCAGGTGCGCGAGGAGATTGCCCCGCTCTTGGGGGGCGGTGCGCGCATCATCGACTGGCGTCAGTCGAACGCGAGCTTCTTCAACGCGCTTCAGGTCGAGCGCAATGTGATGTTCCTGATCCTGACGCTGATCATCCTGGTGGCCGCCTTCAACATCATCTCCAGCCTGATCATGCTGGTGAAGGACAAGGGCAGGGACATCGCCATCCTGCGCACCATGGGCGCCACGCGGGGCATGATCACCCGCATCTTCTTTTTGAGCGGCGCCAGCGTCGGTGCGATCGGGACCATTCTGGGCTTCATCATCGGCGTCACCTTCTGCCTCAACATCGAGGCGATCCGGCAGTGGCTGGAGGGCTTGACGGGCTTCGAGCTGTGGAGCGCCGAGATCCGCTTTCTCTCGCAGATCCCGGCGGAGATGGATCCCGTCGAGGTGGCCGCGGTGGTGCTGATGGGGCTGGGCCTGTCCTTCGCGGCGACGATCTATCCGTCCTGGCGGGCCGCCCGGCTCGATCCGGTCGAGGCCATCCGTTATGAATGAGGTCAAGCCGGTCCAGCAGGTGCCGCCGGGTCCCGAGACGCTGGCGCGGCCGATCCTGCAGCTCAGCGGCATCACCCGGACCTTTCGCCAGGGCGGCCAGACGCTCGAGGTGCTGCGCGGCGTCTCCTTCTCGGTGCGCGGCGGTGAGATGGTGGCGCTGGTCGGGCCGTCGGGATCCGGCAAATCGACCCTGCTGCATGTGGCCGGGCTGCTCGAGCGGGCGGATGGCGGCGAGATCTTCATCAACGGCCGGTCCTGCTCGCGCCTGTCGGACGACGAGCGGACAAAGCTGCGCCGCCGGACCCTGGGCTTCGTCTACCAGTATCATCACCTGTTGCCGGAATTCTCGGCGCTGGAGAACGTGGTCCTGCCCCAGATGATTGCCGGCATGAACAAGAAGCGGGCGCGGGACCGGGCCAGCAAGCTGCTCTGGGCGCTCGGCCTGGCGGACCGGGAGAAGCATCGCCCCGCGCAGCTCTCGGGCGGCGAACAGCAGCGCGTCGCCGTGGCCCGGGCGCTGGCCAATTCCCCCAAGATGCTGATCGCCGACGAGCCCACCGGCAATCTCGATCACGACACCGCCGATTCGGTGTTCAAGCAGCTCGAGATGCTGGTCCACGGCACCGGAATCGCCGGGCTGATCGCCACCCACAACATGGAACTCGCCCGGCGCATGGACCGCATCCTCGCGCTCGAGGGCGGCATGGTGATCGAGCAGCGCTAGAGCATTTTCCGACCATATGGATCCAATTCTGTTGCGGTTTGGGGGTGGCATGCCGCCAGGCGCCGCCCGCAACGCGATGCCGGAGCATCGGGTCAGGGCGGCAACGCCGCGGGTGCGCGCCCAACCGCAACCCTTTCGGCTGTGGTTCAATGCGGTCGCGCCGGCCCACACCCCCACCCGGCCACCCATAAGGATACTGGCTTTGGGTGGCCGGGTGGGGGTGTGGGCTGGTGCCGCCGTTTCAACGGACCCCTTAAGGGCCGGGGCCTTCTTCGCCATGACGTCGTCAAACGCCTTGCCCGTATGACGGATACGCTCTGCGGCGTCTTCCTAGTCATGGCG
>JAAUXY010026325.1_pt1 | contig 26878 bp, 17 predicted proteins | sample 7278121 | NCBI WGS metagenome assembly JAAUXY01 (sample SAMN14350117, study PRJNA611818) | marine sediment metagenome | isolation source: surface marine sediment (1.8m) | place: French Polynesia: Moorea | collected 2018-08 | reverse complement strand
TCTTCGTCACCAACGGCTTCGATCCCGGCAGCACGGCCAACGTGCTCTTCTTGAACAACGCCGACGGCACGTTCAGCGACGTGACCTCCGAGTTGGGCGGCGCCGACTTCGACGGCCGCGGCGTGGCATTCGCCGACTACGACAACGACGGCGACCTCGACCTCATCGTCACTGGCGGGCCGAATGACAACACCCGCCTATGGCGCAACGACACGGTCAATTCCCACCGCTGGCTCACCCTCGACCTTCGCGGCTCTGAGAGCAACCGCAGCGCGATCGGGGCGCGAATCGAGGTGACGACCGATCTTGGCACCATCGTCAAGGAAGTGAGCGGCGGCGCCGGCCGCGGCTCTCAGAACAGCCTGCCGGTGGAGTTTGGCCTCGGCGGCGCGTCGGCGATCGAGGAGATCGAGATCCGCTGGCCGAACGGATTCGTCGAGACCTTGACCGACGTGGCGATGGATCAGTTCCTGACTCTCATCGAGGCAGGGATCTTCGTCGACGGCTTCGAGAGCGGCGACACCTCGGCGTGGTCTGAAAGCGTGCTCTGAAGACCTCAACGCCGGGCAAAAGCCGGCTGTTTGAAGTCCGCGACGGCGGTATGGCGCCCGTGGACCGCAAGCTCGGCGAATTGATGAATGATTGCCGCGGTCGGTGAAAAGACCCAGGTACCGACGCTCTTCAACGACAGCGCCGGAACGCGAGGCTGTCCGGAAAACGGGATTCTGATCAGGGCGCCCGAACGACCGCAGTCGGCGAGCGGCACATGATAAACAGCGGCCACCTCTCCCGGATCGAGCTTCAGCGTTCCACCTTCCGCCCACAGCACCACCGGCTCGATGATGAAACCGGACTGGGTGGCGAAGTCGTCCAGCCAGCCGAGGATGGCGTCCGGCGACAGCCGCAAGCCGACCTCTTCCTCGAGCTCCCTCAAGCCGGCTTCAGCCGACGTCTCGCCGTCGTCGACCCGGCCGCCGGGAAGCGCGAACTGGCCGCTGTGGCGCCGCAGGCCGCGCGCCCGTCGAGTGAGCAGGATCGACGCCTGACCGTCGTCGTCGGGCACCACGGTCAGCGTCACGACGGCTTTCTTGCGCGACTCGAGAGGCAGCCGGCAGCGATCAAACCTGGTGAGTCGATCGCTCAAGATGGCGCGTAACGCCGAGGTGAAGGCAAGGTCGCCCAGGGCCGATTGCATCGCCGGACGGTACCATGGATCTCCCAGTACGGCGGTTTTGCTCTCGCTTATGTCAAAAACAGGTAGGCTTGCGTCAGACTTAGTGGAGAAATCTGTGGCAGAAACGACAGACAACATCTATTTCGAACTGACTGCCGATTTCAACGCCGCGGGCCGCATTGCGATCCTGGCCTCCGGCCAAGCCGTCGTCTGGTATCGACTGGCAATGATGAGCAAAGACGGCGACTGGATTCTGAAAGAGACCGACCAAGCTTGCCAACGAGTACGCGAAGTTCTGACGGCTCGTGGAGCGCGTTACCGCACCGGTGCGCCGCTCGCTCCGCGTTGGCTCGCGGGTGGTTGGTCGAGCCATTTCGAACTTCGCGATGAACGCGGCCGAAGAGTGCGATGCGACTTCTTCACCCGACCACCACGCATCGCGCCGGACAACCTGACCAAACTATTTGACGAGCCTGGTGCTGGGCGCGAGGATGATTTGCCTGTTGTCGATCTGGAACCGTTGATCCGGATGAAACAAACCCAGCGCGCCAAGGACTATCCCGTTATCGGCGAGCTGGCTCGCCTCTTGCCCGCCGAGCGCGAGATCGAGCTGACGACCGATCCGGATCGCGTTCTCGAGTTGGCCACGGAGTATGGCCAGGCCTCGCAACGGCCAGCGGTACGCGCGGCCGTTGAAGGACGCGGACGCCTGGCCGTGGTCGTCGCCTTGGCCGAGGAGATCGACCACCTGCAACAACAGGATCGCATTCGCGTCGAAAGCTTTGAGAAGGCTTCGGCTGCATATCGGCTGGCCCTACGACGCCTCGACCGCAATGATCTGCGACTACCTAAGGGGCATGACAGATTGCTGGAAATCGCAGACCGCTTGCTGCCAGTCACGGTGCCCGAAGAAGGAGAATCGGCATGAAGATGCTCTCGGACGACGATCTCAATCTCAAGGACATGAGCGACGAAGAGCTCGTCAAGGCGTGGGATCTGTGGTTCGACCTGGCACAATCTACCAACGATGCCGATCCGCCCTACACGCATGGCGTGTTCGTCAACCTGACCTGGGAGGACGTGGCGCCGCTGGAGGAAGGCCAAAGGCGAGAGGGTTAAGAAAGTAAGGCGCTGCGACGAAGCTGTGCACGTGGCGTGCCCGTCACCTGAGTCTGAATCCAAGGTTGCTCTCAGAGATGGCAGGCCTCGTCAGGAGAACGAGCGCTAAACCTGTCGTTGGGGCGACTCAGACGAAGAACGCGACTAGATCCGCCGATAGGGCAAAGTTGTCGCAGATTCGTGGCTTGGTCCGCCAGTCATGCACCACCGAAGCGCGATCCTCCCTCGTGCTCATCTGGACGTGATCGAGCAAGCGCCCCGACCGAAAACGCATCACTCAGGGTGGCTGAACGCCTTCTCGGAATAGTCGAGCAGATCGCGATGGCGGTGGACCCGTTAACGAGTAAGTGACCAGATTTGCTCCGATTCAACCTTTCGGTAGAATTCGGGTCAAATTTTGCTGAGGTCCGAAACACAGTAGTTTATATGGGCATTTTACTGACCATCATGGTGATCGCGATCTTCGTACTCGCCGTGCATCGGATCGCCCAACGGAACAAGCAAGTCGGGCGTCCTAATCGAGGCGGCGGCGCCGACCCGCCCAGAGAACCGGAAATCCAGATCAGCGTCACTATAGGCGGTCGGTCGCCGATCCGAGGAGAGCCCTCCACGAGCCAAGAGTGCTGGATACCTCCTGCCCGCAAAGCAAGAGTGGGTGATCGCTCTATTGGTGACGGATTCGTCTACGTCGGTAAGAACCTTCCAAGCGCATCCGAGTGGGGCGGGCTCGAGCCGGCGCTCATTGACCCCAGCTTACCGCGCGACGATGTCAGTCCCGATCTTCAAGGGCAGGGAATGACCTACTGGCCTGCCTACGACACGATTCCACCTGGTTGTCGTTCGGGTTATCTAAATTGGCTCGCAAACGGTCGGTCTGATCCCGACGCCTATATTGGTTATGTCTTTCTCTACTTTTACGGACTCGAGCGCCGAGCACTTTTCGACGCCGGGAGGCTGGACGAAGCTCGTGAAGAGATCCCTCTTATCGTGGCTGAAGTTAGACGACTGCTGTCGGTCTACGGAGGGAACCGTTCCTTCTCCAGCTACGCTACGCAGTTTCTCGAGTTTCTACGAATCCAATCAGGCAACTGGCAGCCGGAAGAGGAGCTGCCGGGAGAGCTGTTACGCGGAGCCTTTCCTCTTTCCCTTCAGGTCGGCGTCGGCCATATGGCTTTGCACGGCTCGCCCCTACCGCCAGCTTGGGCGTTGGCATGGGCAAAACATGACCCAAACATCAATCTGAGAACGCCAGCCCAACGGTGCCCTGAGGAATTCGAGCAGCTATTTCGTATCCTCTATAGCAAGAAGCATGGCGCGGGCCTCCGCCTCAAGGTCTGCAAAAAAACGATCTCGCCCCACTACCGCCCAGCCAGCGGATCGTTCGCAGGCGTCCTATCGGTCGATACGCGATATCCGGACGTCATGAATCTCGTAGGTCCACGGCGAAGGATCGCTGAGTTGGCCGCGGAATGCTGCGAGTCCCTGGATTCGTACAGTCGCTGGCTCGGACGGAATCCCGACGGGCGAGGTACCTTGGCCGCGGCCGCGGTGCTACCACCGGAACTGCTCCAAACGCATGCACCCAAAGAGTTCTCCCGGTTTCAGCAAGCGCTCCAGTCGAAGGTCGGTGAGAGCTCTAGCGTCCTTCTACCTGCCGACAAAGTCTTTGGCTACTGGTTTAAGAACGATCGGGACAAGCTTGTGAAGAAAGAAGCCGTAGAGGCCGCGCATTTGTTAGGCCATGCCGGGTTCGGATTCGAGCCAGACGTCCGTTTTGGCGGCCGGAGAGTAGGGCGCGGCGACAAGATCGTCGTCTTTCCGCTGGGAGACGTCGATCGCAGCGCCCCGTCGCCCGACTACTCAGCGGCTGCGATTGTTCTGCATCTTGCAGCGATGGTCTCAGCAGCAGACGGAGAAGTCACACGCGAAGAACGGGAGCACCTGCGAGACCATCTCGCGGCAGGCCTCGAGCTCGATGAATCCGAGGCCAGGCGACTTGGAGCACACCTTGATTGGCTCCTGGCTCAAACTCCCGAAACTCTCGGGGGCAAGAAACGGTTGGAGAAACTCGCGCCGACGCAAAGACGCACGGTTGGTGAGTTCCTGATCAGCGTTGCATGGGCAGATGGCCGCGTTGAACCCACGGAGGTCAAGATCCTGACCAAGATTTTTCGTTATCTCGGTCTCGATCCCGGGAGCGTGCATCAATGGCTCCACGACCACCAGACGTCAACAGATCTCGGACCAGTGCCGGTGACTGCGGGCGCGGCAGAACGACCCGGTTACGTTCTGTCACAACCCCCTGAAGCCGACCAGGCTGTGAGCAGCAGGCTCGAACTCGATCCTGCCGTGATCGCCACCAAATTGAGGGAGTCAGAGCATGCCGCAGCGACACTGGCAAGCATCTTCGCCGATGAGGATCAAGAGCCTTCTCCAGAGTTGGAGCCGGGCAACGAACCGGAGATCGGCTTGATAGAAGGGCTTGACCTGGCTCACACCCACCTCCTGCGGCGGCTCATCGAGCGGCCGTCCTGGTCGCGATTCGACTACGAGGAGCTTGCAGGTTCGCTCGGTCTCCTTCCGGACGGTGCGCTCGACCTTCTGAACGACTCCGCTTTCGAGCTCTGCGAGGAGCCTGTCGTCGAGGGCGACGAGCCGATGGAAATCAACGCGAGTGTCGCCAAGGAGATGATGTTATGAAAGCAGCTGAGGTCATTCACCCCCGAGACCGCGACGCGATCATCCAGTCTCTTCGAGCGGGCGTCGTGCCGCACCGTGGCTTTCGACATATCCAAGTCGGTAGACATCTGGAGTTGAAGGCGCTGGTACGCGACGTCGACGCAATTGCCGATGCGGGGTCGGCGATTCGGTTCATCATCGGCCCTTTCGGCTCGGGCAAGACCTTCTTTCTAAGCCTCGTCCGCGCCGTTGGACTTCAGCGCAAGTTGGTGACGGTCCAGGCCGATCTGGCGCCCGACCGACGCCTCTTTTCTACGGGCGGCCACGCACGCCAGCTCTACGCCGAGCTCATGCGCAATATGGCGACTCGCTCGCGGCCGGACGGCAAGGCGCTCCCAGCCGTGGTTGAGAGGTTCGCTTCCTCGGCAGTACGGGAGGCACGAGAGCGAGGCGTCGAGCCACTGGCTGTGATTCAAGAACGTCTCGAGTCGCTCTCCGAGATGGTCGGCGGCTACGACTTCGCTCACGTCATCGGGGCCTACTGGCAGGGACACGACATGGGCGATACACAGCTTCAAACGCACGCGATCCGTTGGCTGCGCGGTGAGTTCTCGACTCGAACCGATGCGCGCAAGGCCCTCGGCGTCCGCACCATTATCGATGACCGGAACGTCTACGACCACTTGAAGCTCTTGGCACGTTTCGTCCGTCTGGCGGGCTACAGCGGTTTGCTGGTTTGCCTAGACGAGCTCGTGAACCTCTACAAACTGGCGAACGGCCGCGCTCGCAACTCGAACTACGAGCAGATCCTACGGATTCTGAATGACTGCCTCCAGGGTTCAGCCGAAGGGCTCGGGGTGCTGTTTGGCGGCACACCAGAGTTTCTCACCGACACGCGGCGCGGTCTCTACAGCTATCAAGCCCTCCAGTCGCGGCTTGCGGAGAACACATTTGCGGATTCGGAACTTGTGGACTTGAGCGGCCCGGTGCTGCGACTCGCTAACTTGTCGCCGGAGGACGTCTTCGTCCTTCTCGGAAAACTCCGACACGTTTATGCCAGCGGTGATTCCAAGCGATATTTAATACCTGACGAAGGTCTTCACGCCTTCATGCACCACTGCGCGCGTCGCATTGGCGATCGATACTTTCGGACGCCTCGCAATACGATCAGGGAGTTCGTGAGCTTACTGGCAGTGCTGGATCAAAATCCCGGCGCCTCCTGGAGCAACCTTCTTCCCAACGTGCGGATCGAGGAAGAGGAGAACCCAGATCTGGCACCCCTGCCGGAGGACGCTGAAGTCGGGGAGAAATCCCCGAACGCGGCTTCCGGGAACGGCTCGGCAACGACCGCCGAGCCGACTCCTGAAAACGGGACTTCAGCGAACGATGACGAGCTTTCATCCTTTCGACTCTGAGAGCTCGCCAGGCAGACGCGAGCCTCGCCGCTCGACCTCGTTCGACCTGCTCGATGAACGCGTGCGACGCTGGGTCTGGGATGCGGGCTGGCAGCAGCTCCGGGACATCCAAGAAGCTGCGGTTCGCAGCATTCTCCAGGAACGCTCAGATCTGATCATCGCGGCGGCGACCGCAGCCGGAAAGACAGAGGCCGCCTTTCTCCCGATCTGTTCCGCTCTCGTTGGCGGGAAAGAGAAGACAGGCATCCGAGCCCTCTACGTTAGTCCCCTGAAAGCTTTGATCAATGATCAATTCCGCCGGCTCGAGGATCTCTGTGTGGCTTTGGAGATTCCAGTCCACCGTTGGCACGGCGACGTGCCTTCGAGTCGCAAACGAAAGGTGGTCAAGAGTCCGTCCGGCATTCTTCTGATCACTCCGGAATCGCTAGAGGCTCTCTTCGTGATTCATGGCCATCACATGGGCAGCCTCTTCTCGTCTCTCGATTGGGTCGTGATTGACGAGCTCCACGCTTTCATCGGCACGGATCGTGGACGTCAGCTGCAGTCGCTGCTCCACCGGCTGGAGCTGCGAGCCGCCCACCGAGTTCCTCGCGTCGGGCTGAGTGCAACCCTGGGTGACTTATCTCTCGCGGCGGAATTCCTACGCCCAGGCGCAGACCGATCGATCGAGACGATTGTCTCGAGTGCCGCAGGGCAGGAGGTCCGTCTCCAGATCCGTGGATACGTCGCGCCGACCCACTCGACGAAAGGCGAGCCCCGAGAAAGCGAAACCGTGCCAGGCCCGACGGTCGAGGAGAAGATCTCTGCACATCTCTTCAACACACTCCGGGGCAAGGATCACCTGGTCTTCGCCAACAGCCGACATAAGGTCGAGCAGTACGCCGATCTTCTGCGCCGTCGTTCAGAGCGCGAGCGCCTCCCCAACGAGTTCTTCCCCCACCATGGGAACCTGTCCCGAGAGATTCGAGAAGGCGTCGAGGCTCGTCTCAAGGACCCGACCACACCGACGACGGCCATCTGTACCTCGACTCTCGAGCTCGGCATCGACATCGGCCAGGTCGCGAGCATCGGGCAACTCGGGCCTCCCTTCTCCGTCTCGAGTCTGAGACAGCGACTCGGCCGCTCAGGTCGTCGCGGCGAGCCAGCCGTTCTACGCTTCTACATTCATGAGCCAGAGATCACGGTGGCGAGCCACCTCCTGGATCGCTTGCGCGTAGGTCTCATCCAGGCTGTTGCCATGGTCGAGCTCCTGATCGAGAGATGGTGTGAGCCGCCGACCGCGGGAGCGCTGCATCTGTCCGTTCTCGTCCAGCAAGTCTTGTCGATGATCGCCGAACGCGGCGGCGTGACCGCCCGGCAAGCATGGAGAACGCTTTGTGTTACCGGCCCGTTTCCATCCGTCGACCCGACTCGTTTTGCCTCGCTGCTCCGCAGCATGGGTCATGAAGAGCTCTTGGTCCAAACCGAAGACGGTACGCTGTTGCTCGGGGAAAAAGGGGAGCGACTCGTCAATCATTTCACCTTCTACGCGATCTTTCAGACGCCCGAGGAGTATCAGGTCCTGCACCGGGGCCGGCCGCTCGGAACCTTGACGTTCGACTATCTCCTGGCCCGCGGGTTGCACATCATCTTCGCGGGTCGCCGATGGCGAGTCGTCTCGGTCGAAGCGGATCAGAAGCAGGTCTCCGTCGAGCCTTCCCCCGGTGGCAAAGTGCCGACCTTCGTCGGTAGCTCAGGTGGCCCGATTCACGATCGGATCAGGATCAAGATGCGTGAGGTCTGGGAGGGCGGCGGCCTACCTCGATACCTCAACCCGTGCGCCGTGAGACTCCTGACGGAGGCCCGAGCCAATTACGCCCGGCTAGGACTGGATGCCAGACGCCTGGTCGCCCTCGGGGATGACACGATCTTCTTTTTCTGTCGCGGCGACACCATCATGAACACGGTCGCCCTTCAGCTTCTCAGGCGACGGTTGAAAGTCACGCTCGAGGGGCCAGCTCTCTTGATCGGCGAAGCGCGGCCAGCGGAAGTACGCTCGGTCTTGACAGAGCTCGTGCAAGAGGGCGTTGCTGATCCGGCCGACCTCGCTGCAAGTGCCGCGAACCAACGCTCAGGCAAATACGACTGGGTTCTGGGCGAAGAGCTTCAGGAAGCGGACTATTCTTCTCGCGCGATCAACACCAGCGAAGCCTATCTCGCGTTGCGCGACGCCTCTTACCCACGTCGCCCTGAGATTTCTAGGAGCGAGATGACCGAAGAGACCGTCGAACGATGATCCATCCCATCCACCGGCGCTACTACGCCGAGGACCTTGTCCGCCGACGGCGCGCCGGTGACGCCCGCCGCTATGCCGCATCCCAGCGCCGCGGTCGGATCGACGCCAACCCGCACCAGATCGATGCGGTCATGTTTGCTTTGGGTCGGATTCCTGACGGGGGGTGCATCCTTGCCGACGAAGTCGGGCTCGGAAAAACCATCGAAGCCGGGCTCGTAATGGCACAGATTCTGTCGGAAGGGGCCGAGAGGATTCTGGTGGTGCTTCCGCGCTCGCTGCTCGGCCAGTGGCAGGAAGAGCTCTATACCTTGTTCGGCATGAAGACGCTCGAGGCTGACACCCACGGCCTAGACATCAGTGGGCGAGGTGTGTACCTGGTGGGTCGCGAATGGGCCGGAACCGAAAAAGGCTCCAGCACGCTCAGGAATGGGCCTCCGTTCGACCTCGTGATCATCGATGAGGCCCACGAGATTTTTGCCGGGATCTACCGCCGGTTCGATCGACATGGCACATATCGCACCGACAGTCGATACGCGACGACCGCGCACCGAGTTCGGCGGCTTATCGGCCCCTCTCCCGTACTTCTTCTTACCGCGACGCCGATGCAGAACTCGCTCCATGAGCTCTGGGGCTTGGTCCAGTACATCGACCGAACTAATACCCTCCTAGGGCTTCAGCCGACCTTCAAAGAGCTCTTCTGCAAGGATCCCGCCGGCCGGCGTATCGCTTCGGGGCAGGCTTTCGAGCTTCAGCGCCGGCTCGGTTCCATCGTGCAGCGAACCCTCCGCCGACAGGCGCAGGACTTTCTCGATACGCCTCTGGTCGATCGCCACGCAAAACTTTTCGAGTACACGATGGCCCCCGATGAGCGTGCGCTTTACGATGACGTCACGGCATACTTATTGGAACCGACTCTTTTCGCATTCCGCGGCCGTGCCCGGCAACTCCTCCTCATCGGTTTCCATCGGCGCATGGCGTCGTCGACGGCCGCCCTCGCAAAGAGCCTGGAACAGGTCGTCAAGCGTCTGCGTGGCATCCTCGATGGAGTCGCTGAGGCCGACCTTCCGGATCTCCGCGCCGACTTTCTCACCGACCTCGAAGACGAGCTTGAAGGCGCCGAACCTGAGGACGTCGAAGCCGAGCCGTCGCCGGAGGCGGTCAAGGCCGAGCTCGCGCGAGTCGAGGACTTCGTGCGCCGAGCCCAGGCACTTCCACACGACAGCAAGGCGGAGAGTCTCGTGCGAGCCGTCCGAGCACTGGGCGCGCGGGAAGAAGGCAGCGACAAGATCGTGATCTTCACCGAGTCCCTCACAACGCAGCAATACCTCCGCACTCTGCTGACCGAAAAAGCAGGGCTCAGCGATGACGACATCACTCTTTTCAACGGCGCCAACGATTCTCCTCGTGCACGTGCGGCTCTCGAGCGGCGACAAGAAGAGGTAGGCAAGGACCCTGCGTCCTACGTTCAGCCCAGCACCAAAATCGAGATGCGCCTGGCGCTCGTGCATGAGTTCAAGACTCGATCACGCGTCCTCATCTCAACTGAAGCAGGCGCCAAAGGCCTCAACCTGCAATTCTGCAACACTATCGTCAACTACGACTTGCCCTGGAACCCGCAGCGAATCGAACAGCGGATCGGTCGCTGTCACCGCTACGGCCAGAAGCACGACGTCACGGTGATCAACTTTCTGGCGACCGACAACGAAGCCCAGAGGCTTGTCTTCGAAATCCTCAGCCAGAAACTGGAGCTCTTTGGAAGGGTCCTTGGAATGTCCGATGAGGTACTCCACGAGCCAGAATCCGGTGCCAATTCGCAGCTGGCTCTGGCGTTGGGACCCGACTTCGAGAGTGAGCTCAACAAGGTCTTGGACCGCGCACGCTCCAGGGAGGAGGTCGTAGAGGAGATACGAAGGCTCCACGACTCGATGGATGGCCGCCGGCTCGAGATCGAAGAGCTTCGCGAGCGGACCTTCGGCCTGATCGAAGGCCGGCTCGACGAATCGGTGTATCGCGTCTTTCGAGGCATTCGCGACAAGCTGTCAGCGACGCTCGCCGAATTGGACAAAGAGCTCGAGCGAGTGGCCTTGGGCTACCTCGAAGCGACCCACGTCCCACACGAGATTCACGAAAGCGATGGTCGTCGCATCCTCGAGATCTCACGAGATCCTCGTCTACCTGAGCACCTCGCCCATGGCCTCACCGTCGTTGTCGGCGGGTCTAGTAGCCTCGAGGATCTCGAGCCTCTTCACACCAGCCACCCGCTGATCGAGGCGGCCCTGGCTGAGGCCCGCAGGGTCGGGGAGGGCGACTTCCGAGTTCGCTTCGTGCTCGAAGAACGCGGTTCCGAGCCTCTCCGACGACGCCGGGGGTCGCGTGGCCGACTGGCCTTGACCCAGGTGTCCTATGACGGTTTCGAGCGGGAGGACCGCCTGATCGTGACGGCGATTTTCGAAGACTCCGAGGTCCTTCGTCCGTCGGAGGCTGCACACGAACTCCTTCAGCTCCCCTGTGTTGAGCTGCCAGCTTCTACTCCCGAGTGTGCTCTCACTCCCGAGGAGCTCGATGAAGTCGTCGATGAGGAGATCTTCCTCGACGAATCGGAGGTGGCGAAGCGCGACCAGGCGAGCTTTGAAAAGGCGATCGATCAGCTGGACCAATACATGGAGGATCGCGCCCTGCTTCTGCGGCGGCGGCGCTCCGACCTCACCAAGCGCATCGCGACGGCCGAGGCTAAGCGCGACCGTGCGCTCGGCGCCGACGCCCGCAGCGAAGCAGCCAAGAAGCTCGAGAACCTCGAGCTCCAAGCCGAAGAAGTCGACCAATCTCTCGATCGAATCGCGACCCGACAAGACGCCGATTACGAGAAATGGAAGAAGCACGCCCACAACCGGCGCTATCGCTCACCTAGCGTGAAACGCCTTTTTACTGTTGAGTTCGAACTCTCGTGAACAACTTGGAGACCCAAAACGTGGCTCTCAAGCTCCTCCACACCGCCGACTGGCACCTCGGCCGTCGGTTTTCCATGTTCACAGAAGACCAGGAGAAGCGACTCACGCGCGCTCGCCGCGAAGTCGTCGGGCGGATTCTCGATCTCGCCGAGCGTGGCGATGTCGATGCTGTCCTCTGCGCTGGAGATCTCTTCGACACGCCGACTCCAGCGGAGGACTGGTGGCGCTCCTTGCTTGACGAATTCCGCTCCCGCAGCAGTTGGACCCGCCCCGTCTTCCTTCTGCCCGGCAACCATGATCCGCTGCTACCCAACTCCGTTTACCGAATCGGCCACCCCTTTCGCCAGGGGCTGCCGGCCTACGTACACGTCGTCGATCATGACGACTTCAGTTACAAGATCTCCGAGCAAGCCATCCTCTATTCCAGCCCTTGCCACTCGCATGCGGGTCAGCAGGATCCGACGGCGAACATCCCCGAACGCGAGCCGGGCGACGAACGTATTCGCATCGGCTTGGTCCACGGCCAGACCTTTGATATCAAAGACCACCAGAACAACTTTCCAGTCGATCCGCAGGCAGCGAAGAAACTGGGCCTCGACTATCTCGCCCTCGGCGATACCCACGGTTTTCGTGAGCTCCAGGCCCAGGGGGAGGCTCCGGTGGTATATCCGGGCACCCCCGAGCAAATCAAATTCGGAGAGGCTGGTGCCGGTCACGTGGCAGTAGTCTTCTTCCCACTCGACCGCCGCCGCTTCGCCATCGTCAAGAAACGGCCTGTGGGTACCTGGCAGTGGCGCACGCAGACTTGCTCTTCGATCGAGGAGCTCCGCTCGGTGCGCGCCGACGACACACTCAGGAAATGCGTGCTGCGCCTCTATCTCGACATGACGGTTCCGGTGAAGGAATACGACGAGGCCGAACGAATCCTCCGAGAGCTCGAGGGTTCCCTCTCGGCCCACCCTCGCGTTGGCGTTCTCGAGATGGATCGAGAGAACCTACATCCTGAGATTCCCGGCATCGACGACTTTCCGGAGCTGCCGCCGGTCCTGGAGTCGGCGGTGCAACGTTTGAACGCTCATGCCAACATAGAACCCGAGAAGGCCGAACGCGCTCTTTACTATCTCTACAGGATCGTGAAGGAGGGCGCCTTCTAATGTGGTTTCGAAAGATTCACATCCGCTCGTTCGCTGGTATCAAAGAGGCCAACATCGAGCTCACACCGGGTCTCAATATTCTCCACGGACCCAACGAGCTCGGTAAATCGACTCTTGTGGATTCGATCCGGGCCGCACTACTTCTTCCCCACACCTCGGCAAAACACAAGTCTTTCATCGATTGGCACGACACCAGGCCACCGACGGTCGATCTCACCTTCGAGACGGAAGAGCAGCGTATCTGGAGAGTCCGGAAGAGCTTCGGAACCGGTTCCAGGGGTTCGAGTCTGCTCGAGCTCTCGCGCGACGGCGTGAGCTTCAGTCGTGAAGAGACAGGACGGGCGGTCGACGGCAAGGTTCGCGAGTTGCTGAGTTGGGGCGCTGGCTCACTCGGCGGTAGACGAGGGCGAGTCGCCGGTTGGCCCGACACTTTTCTAAGCACGGCCTTGATCGGATCACAGGATGAAGTCACGGCAATTCTCAACAAGGGGCTGGAGGACGATCTCGATGAATCGGGCAAGGACCTTCTCTCGCGCGCTCTCCAGGCGATTGCAGAGAGCCCCGTCTTCAGACGCGTTTTGTCGGCCGCTCAGACAAAAGTCGACCAAGCCTTTACCGCAACGGGACGGAGAAAGAGAGCGAAGGACTCACCCTGGGTGGAAAGTCAAGCGCGCATCCAGCGACGCCGGGAGCATTTCGAGCAGATTCAACGCCTTGGCGAAGACAGCAATGCGGCGAAGCTCGAGATGGCGGAATTGAAGACGCTGCTTCAGCAAGCCGAGGATCGGCACCAGGCGGCGGGAGCCGAGCTCCAACAACTCGAGACGGCTCAGTCACGGCAGGAAGCCAGAAAAGCTGCTGAGCGGACGTTGGCGGAAGCGACCACAGACCATGAACGCATCCTCAGCCTTGTCAAAGCCGTCGACGCAATCCAGGCTGAGATCGACCAGACCAAGAACAACCTCTCCAGCGCCGAAGAAACCAAGAGAGCGGCCGAGTCAGAGCTGCTCGCCGCCCAAGCGGCGCACCAGCAGGCTCAACAACGAATCCTGGATCTCGAGAGTGACGACGCCGAGCAGAAGCGCAGGATTCGTCGCCAAGAGATTGAAAAGACGCTCCTCGAGCTGGCAGGAAAGCGTAAAGATGCGCAGCGCGAGGCCGAACTGGCCAGGGACGCCTTGGATAAAGAGCGCGCGACCGTCGAGTTAGAGAACGACGTCTCGACCTTGGAGAAACAGTTGTCTGAAGCCAGATCTCTTGTTGGAACCGCACGGGAACGAATCGAGCAAGAGAGGCAGACGCTTCGCAATATGACTCTCTCGAAGAAGCTCAGAGATTACCAATCGTCAATACGGGCCTTAAAGAGTGCCGAGGCGGCCCGGGACACCGCAGCGGAGCTCCGAAAGCGAGCTGTCGAATTGAAAGACTTAGCTCGTACCCTGCGTCAAGATGTGGCGACACTCGATTTGCCGAGCGATGAAGTTCTTCGTGAGTTGGCCGAGCTCGAGGAGACGCTCAAACTCGCAGAGGCGAGGACCCAGATCGACCTCTCGCTTCTGGTTCGTCCTCTTCGCGAAATCGAAGTCCGCATTGAAACGGACGAAGGACCCGCTGAGACTCGGACGCTCAGTCAACCGAGAACGTTTGCCGCCCAAGGTTTTCTCCGCGCCCAGATCGACGATGCGGCCGAGATAGAAGTGTCCGGCAACGTCGATCATCGCCAAGCGGCGGTCGCCGCGAAACGGCGATGGGAGGACGCTTCAGTACCCCTCTTCGAGAAGCTCGGCGTCCCGAACCGAACAGCTCTAGAAGAATTTTGCCGCCGCGAAAGCGAGAAGCTCACCCAGGCCGCAAAGCTCGAAGGAGAGGCGGCAGAGCTAGAGGCGAGGGCTGAAGGGATTGGGGACGCCGAGGCCAGGCTCGAAGAGCTGGCCCTTGAGGCGGACAGAAGCAGGCGGTCCTTGGAGTCGGAGCTGCCAGACGGGACTTCCCTCGACGACCTCAGATCGCGTTTTGAGGAAGTCTCGCACGAAGAGCCGGATCGACATGCGCAAGAACGGCAAATCGCAATCCTGGAGGAGCAATCGCGGGGTCTCGAAACGCGGATCGCCGTCGATAGCGGACAGCTCGAAACCCAGAAAGCGGACCTTGAAGCTAAGAAACGTGAGAGTGTCGCAGCTCGCGCCAAGCTTGCCGGCGATCCACAACAAGTGCATGACCAGGCACTGGCCCTCCTCGAACAATACGAGCAGGCTCACCAGGCCAGCTCCGGCGAGCTTCAGAAGCTCGACGGATTCTCGGCGACTGAGGTAGCCGAGGCCCACGCAGCTCAGGAATCCGCCTTTCGTGCAGTTGACGCCGCTACCACTCGGGTCAAAGAGGCAGAGATGTCCAGAGATAAAGTTCAACAGCACGTTGCCCGCATGGAAGGCGAGCTTCGAGCGCGTAGGGCAGCTGTGGAAGCGGAGGACATTGAAGCGTCACTGGCCCTCGTCGAGGCTCGAAAGAAGGATCTCGCCGATCTACCCGAGCTCACTTCTACGGTTAGCGAAACGCAGATCGAAGAGGCCAGAGCGAACCTCGAGCTCGAAAATGGAAAGCTCGAAAGCCTGCGGCGAGATTACAGTAAGAAAGAAGGCGCTCTCGAGCAGGTCGGCGGCCAGTACATCAAAGAACAGATGGAGGATGCTGAGAAAGCTCTTGCCGCCGCACAGAAAGAAGAGCATGCTGTTGAGCTCGAATACGGCGCCTGGCACCTTCTACTCGAGAAGCTCAAGGAGGCCGAGGCCGAAGACGCCGTCCACCTTGGCGATTCCCTGGTCGCACCGATTAGCGAAAACATGAACCAGCTCACGGGTGGGCGCTACGTTAGCGTGTCTTTGGGTCCCGAGCTTTCCGGTACCTCGGTTTCGGTCGAGGGCTCGGATCGAAAGCTCGACGTCCTCTCGATCGGTACACGTGAACAACTCTCTACCCTAATCCGGCTCGCCGTCGCCCAAGCGGTGAAGAGTGCCCTTGTACTCGATGACCAGCTCGTCCAGAGCGATCCCAGACGTCTGGAATGGCTGACCGAGCTTATGTACGACTGCGCCGGAGAATTTCAGATTGTTGTGTTCACCTGTCGGCCGGATGAGTACGAATTAGCGGACCAGCCTTCGAAGGCCAACTGGGTCAACCTCGAGCAAGTCATTGAAAGAACGCAGCCTCTGCCGCTCACGATGGGCGACGAGTAGAAGGCCTAGCCGAGAATCCGCAGACCCGGTTGCAGGGCGGGCTTCTGGCAAGGCCGGCCCAGAATAGGCAGCCGAGCTGAAAGCTCGGGAGTAGGGGAGGGCCTCAAGCGATCCGACGTTTCTTCCGCTTGCGATCGCGAGCCAGGATCGACTTGAGGTATTTGCCCGTGTGGCTGCGCTTGACTTTGGCTACAGCCTCAGGTGTCCCCTCCGCCACCAACTCACCGCCGCCTTCGCCACCCTCGGGGCCAAGATCGATCACCCAATCGGCGATCTTGATGACTTCAAGGTTGTGCTCGACGACGATCACCGTGTTGCCCTTCTCCACCAGCTGGTGCAGCACCTCGAGCAGCTTGCGCACGTCCTCGAAATGCAGGCCGGTGGTCGGCTCATCTAACAGGTAGAGGGTACGCCCGGTGGAGCGCTTGCACAGTTCGGTGGCGAGCTTGACCCGCTGGGCCTCGCCGCCGGAGAGCGTGGTCGCCGGCTGGCCGAGATGGATGTAGCCCAGGCCGACATCATCGAGGGTCCTCAGGATGCGCTCGACCGGCGGAATATGCTCGAAGACCTCCCGCGCCTGCTCGACGGTCAGATCCAAGATCTCGGCGATGTTGAGGCTCTTATAGCGCACCTGCAGGGTCTCACGATCGTAGCGCTTGCCGCCACACACCTCGCAGGTGACGTAGATGTCGGGCAAGAAATGCATCTCGATCTTGTTCTGGCCGTCACCCGAACAGGCTTCACAACGCCCCCCCTTGACGTTGAACGAGAAGCGCCCCGGCTTGTAGCCGCGCATTCGCGCTTCGGGGGTCTTGGACATCAGCGACCGGATGTGGTTGAAGACGTTGGTGTAGGTGGCGGGATTGGAGCGCGGGGTGCGACCGATCGGGCTCTGATCGATCGAGATCACCTTGTCGAGCAGATCGAGGCCGTCCAGACGATCATGGTCACCCGGACGCTGGTTCGAGCGATAGAAATGAGACGCCAGCGCCTTGTGCAGGATATCGTTGACCAGGCTCGACTTGCCCGAACCCGAGACGCCGGTGACCACGGTCAAGCGGCCGAGGGGGAAGTGAACGTCGAGGTTCTTCAGATTGTTGTGGCGGGCGCCTCGCACTACCAGCACCCGCTCGCTCTCCTCGGGCCGGCGCTCGGGCACCGGAATCTGGAGCGTCCCCGCAAGGTACCGGCAGGTCAACGAGCCGTCGGGATCGGCCAAGTCCTCGGGCGTGCCCGCCGCCACCACCTCGCCGCCGTGAATGCCGGCACCGGGGCCGAGGTCTATGACCCAGTCAGCAGCCAACATGGTCTCCTCGTCGTGCTCGACCACCAGCACCGAGTTGCCCAGGTCGCGCATGCCCTGAAGCGTGCGGACCAGACGCCCGTTGTCGCGCTGGTGCAGGCCGATCGAGGGTTCGTCGAGAACGTAGAGCACACCCATCAACTTGGAGCCGATCTGGGTCGCCAGCCGGATGCGCTGGCTCTCGCCGCCCGACAGAGTCGCCGAGGACCGGTCCAGGGTCAGATAGCCGACGCCGACGTCGGCCAGGAAACGCAGGCGATCTACGATCTCTTGCAGCACCTTGGCCACGATCGACTTCTCGCGCCGGGTGAGATCCAGGCCGCGCACCGCCTCGAGCATGCGCGTGACCGGCATGCGCAGCAGTTGGTCGATGGTGTAACCACCGACGGTCACCGCCAGGGCCTCGACCCGCAACCGCTTGCCGTCGCACGTCGGGCAGGTATGGATCGACATGTACTTCTCGATCTCCGCGCGCACCCCCGCCGACTCGGTCTCCTTGTAGCGCCGCTCGAGCCGAGACACCACGCCTTCGAACACACCCTGCCACTGATAGCTCGAGCGCTTGCTCTTCATGCTGAACGAGATCTCGCGCTTGCCCGAGCCGTGCAGCAGGGTCTTGCGGATCCGCTTCGGCAGCTTCTTCCACGGCGTATCGAGGGAAAAACCGTACTCGTCGGCCAGGCTCTCCACCATGCGCATCTGAAACGAGGCTGAGCCCGGGCGCCAGGGGCCGACGGCACCCTCGGCAATCGACTTCTCCGGATCAGCGACCACTTTGTCGGAGTCGACGCCCATCAGCGTGCCCAGGCCCGAGCAATCCTGGCAAGCGCCATAGGGGCTGTTGAACGAGAACAGACGCGGGGTAATCTCGGTCAGGCTGGTACCGCAGTCGATGCAGGCGTAATTCTGCGACAGCGTCTCCTCGCGACCGCCCTGGGGCGCCAGCACCACCAGGCCTGAGCTGACCTTCAGCGCGGTCTCGATCGACGACGACAATCGCTTCTCGATTCCGGGCTTGACCACCAGCCGGTCGACCACGATGTCGATGTTGTGCTTCTTGCGCTTATCGAGCTCCGGTGGTTCTCCGGACAGGTCGATGATCTCACCATCCACCCGGGCGCGGACGAAACCCTCGCGCGACATCTGCCGCAGCTGCTTCTTGTACTCGCCCTTCTTGCCTCGAATATAGGGCGCATAAAGTACCAGGCGACTGTTGGCCTGGAGCGCCATGACTCGATCGACCATCTGCTGCACGGTCTGCGGCCGGATCGTCTGCCCACAACTCGGGCAGTGGGGGATGCCGATCGAGGAGTACAACAGCCGCAGGTAGTCCTGGATCTCGGTCACCGTGCCGACCGTCGACCGCGGATTGCGCGACACCGACTTCTGTTCGATCGAGATCGCCGGCGACAGCCCCTCGATCGAGTCGATGTCGGGTTTCTCCATCTGCTGCAGGAACTGCCGAGCATAAGTCGACAGCGATTCGACATAGCGTCGCTGGCCTTCGGCGAAGAGGGTGTCGAAGGCCAGTGACGATTTGCCCGAACCCGAGACCCCGGTGACTACCACCAGCTGGTTGCGAGGGATCTCGACGGTCAGGTTCTTGAGGTTGTGCTCGCGCGCACCGCGCAGAATGATCTTGTCCATGGTTTTATCGGCGCGCGACGGCGCGCACTACTGCTCCGCGCACGAATAACGCGCGGCCTACTGCTTTGTGTACGAACTTCCTTCGCCTTGATCGCTTGACATGCCGCAACGACAGGGCACGAAACAATAGCAGAAGGGCGCCCAGGCTGTCCCAGTTTGCCTCTCCTGGCTCCGCCGCGGGTCAGCGCCAGGAACAGTGCCCTCCGAGTCGGCTCCCTCCGGGCTCCGGCCAACTCGCTTCGCTCAAACAAGCGCCTTCGCTTTTCCTACGGGAGCCGATCCGTGCACTCCGAAGATGCGTGCCCGCTGACCCCAGGCTGCGCCATGAGAGGCAAACTGGGACGGGCAGGACGTCCACTTGGGCCCAGCCACAGAGTCAGCTCAGGTGGGCCAACAGATCACGGAGGCTAAACCGCGGTTGTTGTCCGCCCCTCCGGACAACAACCGCAAAGGAGGGGCTGGGCCGGAGTCCGTGCCTGGCGCGGTACTCGGGCATCGTAGATGACCCGAGTACCGTGTCACTGGCACGGGTTCTGGGGCCTCACCATTTGCGGCCAATCGTGAATCCGAACAGGGTGATACCCGAATCGTAGTCGGCGACGATCACACCCTCTTCACCGCGCACCGACGTGATGTCGTCGAAGATGAAGGTCTGAGCATAAGCGTCGAAAACCCACTTGCCATTGTCGTAGCCATAGCCGATCGACGGGGCGGTACGATCCGCGTCGGGAATCGACGGTCGCAGGGTCTCTTCCGGCACCACGCCCTCCTCGAGGTTGAGACCGAATCGCAGCTCGCTGTTGCCCCCCACCTTGCGCGACACGCCGATACGGATAGCCAAAGAGTCGTCCCAGTCCTCGGCCAGGTCAATGTCTTCGACAAAGCCCGGAACGTTGTTGTCAATATCGACTCTCAGACGATCGAAGACCGACCAACCGGTCTCGACGGCGTCGATCCCGAATCCCCATTTGCCAGCGGTCCAGCCGATGCCGATCGCGAGGACTTCAGGCAGTTCCAGATCGGCCGTGCCCGAGCTGTCCTGGAAGAACGGCGACAGTGGACCGAAGTCAGAAAACGCGATGTTGCCATCGATGCCGACGGTGATGTCGGATCGGTAGCTGGCGCCGAAGGAGAAGTTGCCGCTCTTATAGTGGGTGGCGACGTTCCAGCCGAATTCATCGCCGTCGCCCGTGAGGTTGGTGAAACCGATCACCTCGAAGCCATTCAGCGGATTGGAGTCGAGGTCGATCGGCACCTCACGGGAGAAGTTCTCGAGATCGGCCAGCAGGTAGTCGATCCCCACCGCGACGCTCCACTTCTCGGTCAGGCGAAACGCCAGGTTGGGGTTGACGACGAAAGTGACCAGCTCTGACTTGGCAGCAGAAAACGTGATCGGCCGGTCAGTCCATTCGGTCACCAGGCCGAAGGGATTGTTGACGCCGATGCCGAAGGCGACATTGGGGCTGAACTTATGCCGGTAGTAGAAGTGCGACGGCGTCACCAGGTTCGATTCCTGAGCGAAAGTGGTCGGCTGAAAAAGGCCGAACGCGGGATCGCTCGAGGTCAGTTCCGACTCGCCGGTATCGATGATGTTGGTGCCGAACTGGAATTCGCTGCCCTCGAGCCAGACCAGTGCCGCCGGGTTGTACCAGTTGGCAGAGGCGTCGTCCGCCCGGGCGACGAAAGCGCCGGCCAGACCGGAGGCCTTGGCACCCTGTTCGTAGATGCCGAAACCTGCCGCCAAGAGAGTGCCTGGTAACAGGGTCAAAGTCACAACGGCCAGGACAGTGCTTCGCAAAAAAGTGCTTCTGAGACCGGTATTCATGGTGCTCCTTGCGCCCTTTCGGGAACGAAGTCGAGATCGTGAGGTGAGAAGAATAAGAGGATGAGGGGATAAGGCTCTGAGCTGCGGCCGTGGCAGGATACCCGAGGGGCAAACGGACAAAAGAACAGGCGGATGGTCGCTCGCAGCACCCGGCGGCAACTTATTCCATGCCTAGAAGACTGTCAACGCCCCCAAGGGACGGTGGAAGCGCCTACCCGGGTAGGTGTTGGGGGAGTTGTGCGATAGAGTGGCTTTGAGGGATGTTCTGGAAACACACCCTGGGGGGCAGCATGCAGTTCGAGAGCGATATACAAGCCAACACCTACGACAACGTCAAGGTCTACCTCGCGGAGCTCTTCGAGGGAGATCTCCACGAAGACGAGAGCGGGCATTTCTACGTCAGCTATGGCAGTACCGTGATCGAGATTTCGATCGAGCCCTATGGGCCAGAAGAAATCGCGGTCACCGTCATGGCCTACTGCGTTCAGGGAGTCGAAGTCGACGACAATCTGCTTCTGGGTTTGCTCGAGCTCAACCATACTTTGCCGTTCGGCGCCTTCTCCCTGGTCGGCTCCGACGTCTTCTTTTCCTACTCCGTGTTCGGCCGCACCCTCGAGCGCAGAAACCTGCTCAACGCAATCGCCGCGGTCGCCAACATCTCCGACGACTACGACGATCGCATCGTGGCCAAGTTCGGCGGCGCGCGAGCGCTCGACCGAATCCGCACCACCGGCGGCCGCAAGCGGCGAGAACAGGCCCTGGTTCTAGACTGAGGGCAAGGGCAAGTCAGTCAAGCCACGTGCTTGCCTGACTTGGCCATCTAGTCAGCTTTGCGAGTGTAGGTCGCCTTCTGGTCGACGAACCAATTCTCGCCTCCGTCAACCGACTGCTCAGCTTCCATCTTGAAGCCGTCCGGCGTGATGTCGAAGATCGACAGACGCTGGTGGAAGGTGCGGCCGAAACCCTGCCATGAGGTGTTGGTCTCGGTATTGGAGACGGTCAGCCTGCCGTCTTCATAATCGCCTTCCTGGACATCGAGATGAGAGGTGAAGCTGTTGATCTGGGTCAAGCGGAAGCGCTCCTTGAAGCGGTCGTAGGTGAGACTCCGCACAATCTTGATCCCCTGGTCGGAAACGAACGTCTCCTCGAGCAGGGCACCGCCCATTCTCGCGGTGACCGTTGAAACCATCTCGATCTCTTGCCACGGTGCCTCCGGGCTCTGCCGCTGCTCGGCCCCGACGTTCCAGGTGCCGACCATTGCCCGCATGAGGCCCATCTCGCCGGGTAGGGGCATATGGAACAAATCGTCATCGATTTCGAGGTTGGTCTCGACCTCTGCGATCTCCATGGTCCTCAGACGGGTGTACCACTGCTTCTCGACGTAGTGCGGAATCATCACACCGTCGACCTCGCGAAAATCTTCGATGAACGCCCGCTGAGGCACCTGACGGCCAAAGTCGGAACCCTCGGAGTCATAGCCGATCTCGAGGTATGTCTTGGGATCGAGATACCAGGTCTCGACCGACTGGTCGGGGCGCGTCAGCTGCAACCTGAGCGCCTTCTGGCCGTCCAGATCGCCTTCACCCAACAAATCCACCTTGTAGCCCTTCTCCCGGTAGTAGAAAAAGGGACTCTCGAAGTCGAGATCCTGCATGAAGACTTTGAGATCCTGTCCGCCCATTTGCTGTGCCCAGGGGACCTGGTACCAGAGGTTGATCCACCAGGCGGTCTCGCCGTCGAAGCCGATGGTCACCTGCTTGTCGTCGAGGATGTGATCCAGGTGGTATTTCGCGACCTTATCGGTCGAATCGCCGACGCGCTCGCGGTGCAGGGTAAAGGGCGACACCTTGCTGAAGCCGGTATAGGAGCCCGTGGCCTTGAGGTTGTGGATCCTGGCCCAGGCATCGAGCCCGCCACGGGCCTCGATGTGCTTTTCGATCACCTCGTCGACGGTCATCGCCGTCGTCACGGAGGCCCAACAAAGAGCGAGGCCGGAAACAGCCAGCAGCGAAAGAGTCCGGAGAGCCAGCCTCGCGGTCTTCAGGAGATGAGTTGAAGCCATCATGATGATCTCCTTCATCCGTTCAGATCGTAGCTGACCATCTCGGTCTCGCTACGCAGGTAGAGCTTGCCGCCAGCCAGGCTGGGGGCGGTCCAACATTTACCCTCGAGCGCCTGGACGCGACCCTTCTCGTTGTAGCCTTCCGGCGTCGCCTCGACTTGGATCAGGACCCCGCGGTCGGAGAGCACGATCAGATGCCCATCGGCATAGATCAGGGAGCCCTTGCCGAAGCCACGCTTGGCCCACTTCTGCTCGCCCTCATCGACCGAGATCGACTTGAGCGTGGCGTTGTCGAAGCCGTAAATATGACCGTCATGAAGGACCGACGAGCTGAAATGGTTGCGCATCACCCGGCTCTTCCACACCTCCTCGGCCTTCATGCCCTCGCCGTCTTTCTTGACCCGGATCAACGCCGCGCCGACACCCTCGGTGCCCGAGGCGAAAAACAGGTCCGGCTCGATATAGATCGGCATGGCGTGGGACTCACCGGGAGGCCAGGGGTGGGACCACAGCTCGTCGCCGCTGGCGTCGATCGAACGCAGGACCTCGTTGCCGATGTAGACGAACTGGCGTTGGCCACCCATGGTGATTGACATCGGTGAGTTATAGCTGCCGCCGGCTGGCGGTTCACCGGACGTCCAGCGGACGTCGCCGGTGGCCTTGTTGAAGGCGGTGTAGGCCTTGCCCTCAGGGCCGAGGGTCTCGACCAGCAGCATGTCGCCTTCCACCAGAGACGACGTCGAATAGCCCCAATAGGGCTGAGGGCTGCCAAAGGCCTCGGAGAAGCTGACCTGCCAGCGCACGGTGCCGTCCTTTGTCGCCAACGCCACGAGCTCACCGTGAGCCCCCAGGACATAGACGGTCTCGCCGTCGACGGTCGGCGTCGAGCGCGGGCCGTTGCCAAACTGGGTGACGATCCGCTCACCGATCACGGTTCGCCAGAGCTCTTTGCCCGAAGCGGCGTCGAAAGCCGCCGCGTACTCGGTTTTGGGTTTCTCCGCCTCTTCTTCCCCTTCAGCCGGCTGCTCACCTTCGGCCTGCTCCGGCGGCGCTTCAGCATACATCGTGTAGAGCCGGTCACCGACGACCGAAATGCCGGAGAAGCCCTCGCCGATAGGCTGGCGCCAGAGCTCTTTCGGGCCGCCCTCGGGCCACGTATCAAGCAGTCCGGTGGCCGGTGAAATACCGTCACGATCATGGCCACGAAATTGCGGCCAGTCCTCGGTCGCGCTGGCAGCGCTCTCAGCAGATGAGGCGGCTGCGCCCGCGACCGACAGGGTCACGGCGGCGAGCACGATCAACAGTCGTCGTTCCATGGAGATCTCCTTACAGCTTTTCTTGGGAACTACCCGTTCGAATACGGACGGGCAGTCCCAAAGTTTAGCAGCCGATTCCGGACTCGAACGGAGCGCCCCTCAGGGCAACGGCCGAACCTGGATATCCTCGAGACGCACGGTCGAAACGTGCCGCATCGAGTCGCGGACGTAAGCGGCATCGATCGCGTCGACCGAGAGGCCCGGCCCGTCGGCGCCGAAGTTCTCCTGATCGAAGAACAGCAGACCGCCGATCCGTCGATGGCGCACGGCGCGGCGAAATCTCAGGCCGCCGCCATTGTCGTCATAGCTATAGGCCAGGTATTCCAGGCGGGCGGTCTCGGGGTCGAACCAGTACATATACTGATCGCCGGCGTCGGTGCTCGAGCCAGCCTCGAAGGTCACTTTCACCTTGTGCAGCGAGCGCCCGTCCCAGTCGACCAGCCCGAGATCCTGTTTCAGGACGCTCGGGTCGTTGAGCCTGAAGGGCAGGAAGCAGAAGTAGACCCGGGCCATCGCCCAGTCGCGAAAGCCTTGTTCCTGATCGGCCGCGACCGTCACCTCCGATCCGTCACGGCGGACGGTCAGCCGGTCGTGGGTCGAAATCACCTCCTGGTGCGAGTCTCTCGACTTGCCCGAGACCTTATAGGTCCACGCGTCACCGTCCATCCGGGCGACGACCTGGAAACAACCCGACTTCGAGCACAGATCGAGCTCCGTCTCGCTGTGGCGGTAGATCTCGCCACCGTGATGCTCGATCGCCCGATCGACGATCTCCAGTCGGTGCTGCGCTGCATCCCGGCCTGAGGCCGGGATCGAAACCAGCAACAGAAGCCACGCGGAGAGGCAGGTTCTCATCGGCTTCGAGAGTCACTCGAGCTTGGCGCGGATCCGGGCCAGAACGTCGCTGACGGGCTCACCCCGCACTTCGCCAGCTCTCATCTCTTCGGCACGCCGCTCCGCTTCGTGGATCCAGCGCTCTTCTATCTTTGTCTGTGAAGACTTCAGACGATTGAGCAATGTCGTCAAAGCTCCTTCAGCTCCTTGGTCATCCCCTGCACCGCCTGCTTGGCGTCTTCGAACATCATCATCGTGTTGTCGTACTCGAAGAGCTCGTTCTTGATGCCGGCGAAGCCCGGCGACAGGCTGCGCTTGATCATGATGACGCTGGCGGCGTTCCAGACTTCGAGCACCGGCATACCGTAGATCGGGCTGCCGGGGGTCTCGGAAGCCGGGTTGACCACATCGTTGGCGCCGACGATGATCACCACGTCGGTGTTCGAGAACTCGGGGTTGATGACGTCCATCTCGAGCAGCTGCTCGTAGGGCACGTCAGCCTCGGCCAGCAGCACGTTCATGTGACCCGGCATGCGGCCGGCCACCGGGTGGATGCCGTAGCTCACCTTGGTACCGTGCTTCTCGAGCAGGTCGGCGAGCTCGCGCACGGTGTGCTGCGCCTGCGCCACCGCCAGACCGTAGCCCGGCACGAAGGCCACCGAGCCGGCGCCGTCGAGCAAGAGCGCCGCTTCCTCGGGTCCGCCCGAGCGCACCGGGCCGTAGTCGCGGCCGCCCTTGGGGCCACCGGCCGCCGGCTCGGCACCGAAGCCACCGAAGATCACGTTGCCGAGCGTACGGTTCATGGCGACGCACATGATCTGGGTGAGGATGAGGCCGGAAGCGCCCACCAGGGCACCGCTGATGATCAACACGTTGTTCGACAGCACGAAGCCGGTCATCGCCGCGGCGATTCCCGAATAGCTGTTCAAGAGCGAGATCACCACCGGCATGTCGGCGCCGCCGATGCCGATCACCAGCGCGATACCGAGGATCAGCGACAGCGCCAGCACCACCACCAGCAGGATCGTGATGAGCCCCGGATCGGCGGCCGCGAAAGTGGCCCAGCCACCGAGCCCGAGGGCGCCGCCGAGCAGCAGCACGGTCAGCACATGGCGTCCGGGCAGCAGCAGCGGCTTGTCGAAGAGCTTGCCCGAGAGCTTGCCCCAGGCCACCACGCTGCCGGAAAGGGTCAGCGCGCCGATCAGCATCGACAGCACCGTGGTCACCGCAGGAGCGAGCCCCAACGCGTCGGCGACACGGCCGCCATCGCCGTCTCCCTCGAAGACCTTGAGCCACAGGTTCGACGTCGCCACCAGCGCCGAAGCGCCGCCGCCGAAGCCGTTGAACAGCGCCACCAGCTCGGGCATCGCCGTCATCTGGACCTTGAGCGCCGCCACCGCGCCGATCAGCCCCCCGACGACCAGGCCGGAGACGATCCACAGCGGATCGAAGCGGCCGATCTCGATGAAGGTGGCGACGATGGCGATCAGCATGGCGAGCGACGCGATGGCGTTGCCGCGGCGCGCCGAGCGCACCCGGGTCAGCCCCTTCAGGCCGAGGATGAAGAGAATCGCCGAGACCAGGTACAGCACCAGGACGATCGGGTTGTCGGGAGCTCCGTTCATTTCTTCTTACCGAACATTTTGAGCATGCGGTCGGTGACCATGAAGCCGCCGACCACGTTGATGGTCGCGAAGATGATCGCCAGGAAGCCGAGGATCGACGACACCTCGGTGTTGCTGGTCTGGGCGGCAACCAGCGCGCCGACGATGGTGATGCCGGAGATCGCGTTGGCGCCCGACATCAAGGGCGTATGCAGGGTCGGCGGAATTTTGGTGATGATCTCGAAGCCGACGAAAATCGCCAGCACGAAGACGTAGATTCCGATCAGTAG
>JAAUXY010001450.1_pt1 | contig 26892 bp, 30 predicted proteins | sample 7278121 | NCBI WGS metagenome assembly JAAUXY01 (sample SAMN14350117, study PRJNA611818) | marine sediment metagenome | isolation source: surface marine sediment (1.8m) | place: French Polynesia: Moorea | collected 2018-08 | reverse complement strand
CGCTGGCTCTGGCCGGTCATCGAGACGCCGCCCAGCCACAATTTAATGTCCTTGCCGCCACTGATGACCGATGCCTCCTGCATCGTCACGCACGGAGAGCACGGCGAGTACGGGCACCGGCACCACAAGCAGGTCAATCAGTGGGTCAATGAAATCTGGGCTGGCCCGACGATGACCTTTGGCGGCAAAAGCGGCGCCAACCTGTTTGCCCTGGATAAAGACATCGCCGAGCAGAAGCTCAGCGCGCTGAAGTGCTACGTGCACAACACCCCCTACAACGGCACTATCATGCCGAAATGGCAGGCATTGCTAGACCGTTACATCGACAAAGGGGGATACAAACTAGACGAAGAAACGTTTGACATCTGGGAGAGAAAAGATGAGGACCGAATATCACTGGTTGGGGAACACGGTGACTGAGAAATTCCACTGGCACGTGCTGGAGGACATGGTCAAGGAACACGACTGGACCCGGGGCGCCGAGCTCGGCGTGCGGTGGGGGCAGACCTCGCTGTATCTGCTGGAGAACTGCCCGCGGCTCACCATGATTGGGGTTGACCTGATGAAGCGCCAACCCCAGAACATCGGGCCAGGCAAGGAGACCTACCAAAAATGGCCTTGGGACGTTTACGAGTCGGCCATTTGCAAGATCGAGGACGACTACCCCAAGCGGTTCAAGATGTACCGCATGCGGATGTCACAGGCATCTCAGCTGGTGGCAGACGAGTCGTTGGACTTTGTGTTTATCGACGGGGACCACTCAACGGATGGCGTGTCCTGCGATATCCGTTGCTGGGCTCCGAAGGTCAAGCCAGAGGGCATGATTACGGGTCATGACATCAATCTGGAGTCCGTCAAAGCGGCAGTCGACTGGTTCTTCGTCGACAAGTGGGAGACCGAGGGCCAGCGCTGGAACTGGATCTGGTGGGGGAAGAAGGCCGACATGATTGAGACGGGTCCGTGCGATGCTTGCTGATTATCAGGACTATGAGATGGATCAGGACGGCTGCATCTCGAGCTATGGCCAGCGCATGGCAGACAAGCTTACCGCCTTCGGCAGAATCTGGAGCCCCTATGGCAAGTCAGTTCTGGATGTCGGGTGCGATTTCGGGTTTTGGTCTTTTTTGGCCAGCCAGGAAGGCGCTACTCAGATCTTGGGCTTGGACCGAAATCGGTCGGTTCGGGACGTTGGCTGGATGGACCTCGTCAAGCGAAACCGAGCCGTCTCACGGCAATTCCCCATGCATAACCGAGTGGGTTTCCGGGAAATCAACCTCGGCCGACAGTGGCACGAGTTCGGAGAGTTCGACATCGTCCTCTGCTTGAGCCTGTACCATCACATCTTTGAGAACTGCGGGGAGCACGAGCCCGTGTGGTACTGGCTCTGGCGGCATACCGCGGAGCAGCTGATATGGGAAAACCCGGTTGATACGCGCGATGTGGTGGTCCAGCACAACGTGCGTAAGGAATACCATCATATATATATAAAGGAGTGCATACTCCGTGCCGCCAAGCTCTATTTCAACGTCGAGGTCCTCGGGCCGGCCGTTCATTCGCCGACTCGCGAGGTCTGGGTGTGCACGCCGCTGGACAAGGAGGCGCGTTCCATGTGCGGCGATGCCATTCCCGGTGCTGGTGGCGCGACGAAAGCTTTTGAGTATGCCGAGGGCCGACGCATCAAGGAGATCGAGACCATTCTGGGTATCGAACCCTATTCGGGGTCTCTGAACATCCGCCTGGACGATCCGTTTAACTGGGACCATGCCTACTATCCTGGGCACATGCTAGATGTGAAGGATCGCAAGAAAGGGCTGGAGTCGGCTTGGCGGGGGCGAAAGGTGCGGTTTTATCCTGTCACAGTCGGCCGACTCGGCAGCATGGATTTTGCCATTAAAGCCTACGGCATGCGCTTTGTCGGCGAGCACTACCCCGAGGACTTTCTGGAGCTGGTGAGCCCCATCCGGCTGCGCAGCAAGCTTTCTACACCCCGCGAGGACGTGTTCCCCGTGGAAATCTATCGCTGAAAATCCCGACGTCGGGATACGGAGACCCTATGAAGACAATCTACGTTACAGACGACGGCAAGGAATTTGCCGATCAGGACGACGCCCGGCGCTGGGAGAATGCCCTCGGCGTCGAGGACCAAGTGAGAATGTATCTGAATCAGCTAAACCCGGAGCTGACGCCAAAGGCCATCACCCAGCGCACAAACATCATTTTGGCATGGGAGAGAGACCGAACTGACGTTTTAATGGCCGAGGGGCCGGTGAAATCGGTTGCCTGAATAGAAAAGCTTATTGAAATCCCCTAATCTATGGGGGTAAGTAAGTGCTTACTTATCCCCCATGGATGTCCTGGCCAAAGAATTTGATGCCATTGTCGCTGAACTGGTAAACCGCCAGAACACCGACAAGCTCGCCAATTACAAGCCTTACCCCTTCCAGCGCGAGTTCCACAACGCGCGCGGCGAAGACACCACGCTCCCAGCTGTCCAGAAAGCCCTGATGGCCGCGAACAAGGTCGGCAAGACCTTCTGCGGCTGCTTCGAGGACTCCTGCCACCTGACCGGCCGTTATCCCGACTGGTGGACCGGCTACCGCTTTGGCGGACCAATTCAACTGCTCTGTGCCACCCACTCCAACGAGATGACGCGGGACAACCTGCAAGCCGAGCTTTTCGGCGATCCGCTGGATGAGGAGGCGTTCGGAACCGGCACCATCCCCAAGAACTGCTTGGGTCGTGCGCTCAACAAGGCCGGCGTTCCTGCCGCTTTAGACTCAGTCTTAGTCCGCCACGAGACGGACGGCAAGTTTGACGGCTGGTCACGCTGCGTCATGCGCGCCTACGAGCAGGGGGAGAAGAAGTTCCAGGCCAAGGGCTACCACGTCATTCATTTCGACGAGGAGCCCCCTGAGGGCATCTTCTCCCAGGCCAAGCGAGCGATGACCGTGACCCGCGGGCTCATCATGCTGACCTTCACCGCCGAGTATGGCGTGACGGAAATCGTGGATGGGTTCATGAACGAGCGGCGCAGAGGCCAAGCATTGGTGACCGCCACCCAGTTCGATGCCGAGCACATCATGGAGGATGACGAGTACCGGCAGCTGCTGCAGGGCAGCTACAAGGAGCAGGAGTACGACAAGCGCGTTCTGGGCAAGCCCGAGATGGGCTCTGGCGTCATCTTCCCCATTCCTGACGAGCGCGTGTCTTACGAGGTTGGGGACCTTGGGGATATCCCGCCCTACTGGCCACGCATTGCCGCTATTGACCTTGGATACGACCACCCCTTTGCCGCCGTTTGGATGGCGTGGGACCGGGACACGGATACGGTGTACTTGTATGACGCCTTCAAAGAGCGGGGCATGTTGCTGCCGGTGATGGCCGATGTCATGAAGCGGCACGCGGCCTGGATCCCGGTGGCCTGGCCGCACGACGTGGCGGAGCACGACCGCCAGTCCGGCAAGCGCATTGCCGACACGTTCCGGGAAGATTACGGAATTAACATGCTGCCAGACCCTTTCACCAACCCCCCGGGACCGGGTGAGGACGAGGGGGAGGGCGGCAGAGGCGTTGAGACGGGCTTGTGGAACATGCACGCCGCCATGACCGAAGGACGTTTTAAGGTGGCCAAGCACCTCAAGGAATGGTTCCGGGAAAAAGGCTTGTACCACCGCAAGGACGGTCGGGTGATACGCAAGTTCGACGATCTGATGTCCGCTTCCCGCTACGCCTATCAATCCCTACGCTTTGCTGACGTTCAGCCGGTGACGACCACCAGACGGGTCAAGCGGGCTGTCGGAATGAGAAACTGGTAATGGCTGAAGTCAAGAAACGCCGAGTCCTGAAACGCGATCAAGACCACATCGCGACCTACATCAACGACGTCTACCAGACGCGCAAGAACTCAAAAGAGCGGCGCATGCATCTGGACATTTGGAAAGAGGTGGATCGGCAAATCAAGATGCAGTCACCGCAAGTGATGAACGAGTCCGGCAACATGGATGAGGACTGGACGGCGGCACTGCAACTGGGCGACTTGGCCGATGCGTCGGAGACCATCACCGCCGATGCCATGCGCCTTCTGTTCCCGATAGACCGGCGCTGGTTTCATCCGCACGTCGAGCTGCCGGAAGACATGCCAGAGCGCGACGACCAGCGCACCGCGGACAATCTGTTGCGCAACCTCATGGCCCAGCAGATGAAGGATTTTGGGTTTCGGGGACGCATCAAGCTTGCGGTCAAAGAGATTCTTCACCATGGCTCGGTGGTGGCCACGGTGGAGAAGCAGACGATTGCCAAGTACCACGACGGCAGCCGCAAAGAGACGCTGACGGCGCCGACGTGGGTGACGCATTCTATGCACCGAGCCTATCCCGACCCATCTCCTGCTATACAGGGGACTGAGATGTTCTATCAAGGCTCGATGATTATCGAGTCGTGGATCCCGCTTTCCAAAGCCAAGAAGGTCAAACCGTGGGTTAACCGCGACAGACTGACTGAGTCGAAGCAGTTCAAGGGTCATGTCCACTTGCTGACCTATTACGGAGATATCTTCATCCCGCGGCAGGACGGAGATATCTGGGTGCCCAACCGCAAGGCCGTGGTCAGCGATGGAGTGTTTCTGTTCTCGGAGACCAACGAGACGCCGTATCTGCCCGTGATTTATACCGGCTACGAGCGTGACGATGTCACAGATCCGTATTACACCTCGCCGCTCGTCAAGATGGCGCCCATGGGTAAATTTGTCACGGAGATGGCAAACAAGACCATGGATGCGGTCGATTTGAAGGTCAAGCCGCCTACCCAGTGGGACAAGCTTGACAGCCATCTGGCCGGTAACGGTGGCCCCAATATAGCCCCGGGAGCGCACAATCCGACTCGAGGCGGCAAGGGCATTGCCATGATTGATATCGGCTCAGAGACAGCCTCTACAGGGCTTGCCGCAACCCAGTGGGGAAAGCAGGAGATGGCTAAGGGCGTCTCGGTGGATCCGACTCGGGCCGGCGTCTCTCCCGGCACCGAGCAGACGGCCACTGAGGTCGTCAAGACCGAGCAGCGGGCCGAGGTGCGCGAGGTGGAATTTGTCGGCTCATTGGAGCCTCACGGCATTCTCCCGTATCTCTACATGCATCACGATCTGAACAAAAAGCATCTGGAGTCGTATCCGTTTTACAACGACGACATCCGCACCAAGGATTTCGTCCGCGCATCCAGAAGAGACCTACCGAAAGCTGTGACGTTCGAGATTGTGGGCTCGCGCTCGCTGCTGGGCGAGGAGCAGCGTACGGCACGTTTTGTCAACGCGGCCACGTTCGTAGCCAACATCCCCCCACTGGCGGCTCAAACCGACTGGGCCGAGGTGGGGCAGCAGATTTGGGAGGATACGCGCATCAAGGATCCGGCCCGATTCATCATCGACCAAGCCGACGACAAGCTGCCGCGCTCCGCTTTTGAGGAAGCGGCTCAGCAGGCCCAGCAAATCGTCCAGGAGCTTCAGCAGCAACTCCAGCAGATCGGCGAGAGACTGCAGCAGGCCGAGGCGCAGGTGCAGGCGGACAAGGCCGAGAAAGCCAGACTTCGAACGGACATCAACTCCCTTGAAGAGCAGAAGAAGATCCAGGCGCAACTCGAGCAGGCGAAGGACGAGCTGGAGGCGTTGCAGCGTCAGATCGAGCAGGAGCAGGGTCAGGGCGCGCAACTGGTTCGAGAGCAGACCCAGGCGCAAGTCGGGGCGCTGGAGCAGGCCACCCGGGTTGCTCAGCAGGCCATTGACCAAGTGGCAGGCGACATGGACGAGGAGCGCAAGGACCGCGAAGAGCGAAACAAGAAGATTCTGGATTTCATCGAGAAGAACGGGACGGAGCCGATGAAAAAGCTGGCGAGGGATTTGAAGTGAGGATGCGCCTCAACGTGCCTGACGGCGAGCTGCTCTGGAATGTCCAGCAGAACTGCCGGCGCGGGTGCAAGCAGGTCTTCACGCATCTGCCCAATGCCCAGGAGTTAGCCATTGTCACGGGGGGGCCTTCGCTTGAGTCGACTTTTTCGGAGCTTCAGGCATTGGTGGACAACGGCGTCAAAACGGTGGCAGTCAACGGCACGCACGACTGGCTCATTCGCCGAGGGCTCCGGCCTTCAGCCATGGTGATGTGCGATGCCAGGGAATTTAATCAGCGTTTCGTAGCAAACCCGGAGAAACAAACCAAATACTTCATCGCTTCGCAGTGCCACCCAGCCGTCTATGATGCGCTGGAAGGGTTCGCTGTCTACCAGTATCACCTCTACTTGGGATTGGGTGAGCGTGAGATTGTTCACGAGGCGTTAGGTGCCGTGCCCTGGATCGTGGGCGGCAGCACGGTGGGCTTGCGTGCGATCCATCTGATGCGCGTGCTTGGATTCCAGCGCATGCACATCTTCGGCATGGATTCCTGCCGCATGGATGGCAAGCACCACGTCTACGAGCAGAAGGAAAACGATTTCGAACAGGTCCAGGAGTTCACCATCGGCGACAGAACCTTTGTCTGCGACTTCTGGCATCTGTCACAGATGGACGGTTTTGTCCGGCTGGCCAAATCTCTCGGGGACTTGTTCCAGCTTGAGATTCACGGAGACGGGGCTATCGCCCATCTCGTCAATACCATCGCCGAGACCGGCGTTAACCCGTTAGAGGAGAAAGAGCATGGCCGCGAGTGCGTGGGTCATTTTTGATACGTTCAAGGGCTACATGGCCGATGGCACAGTGAATTTGAATGCTGATGTCTTCTACCTGAAGCTGATGAAGAACATTGCTGACTTGTCTGCCGGCAAGGCGACGGCATGGACGCAGCTGACGGCAAGCGAGGTAACGGCGGCGAACGGTTACTCGGCAGGCGTCACGCAGCTGACCGGGGTGACGTGGGCGCAGGGGGCTTCCGCGGGCGAGCAGCGATTCGACTGCACGGCCACGCAGTTCTCGGCTTCAGGTGGCGCCATCTTGTCGATTCGCAATGCGATGATTGTCTGCTCTACCGGAGAGCTCGTGTGCTACTCGCAGCTGTCAACGGCGGACTTCTCCATTGCCGACGGCTCCAGCCTGACGCTGACGCCGGCCGCGACGGGGATTTTCGAACTCAACTGAATGAATGTCGACTTCCCGGCGATTATCAGAGCGTTCGAGACCCATGACTGGATTGGGCTTCTTCTGCTTGCGTTGGTGCTTTATGGCCGGCAGCAGGCTTACGACGATGCGAGGGCGGTGATTCGATGGCTGTTTCGCTGGCTGGCTCGCGTATTCGTTGGGGCTTGGTCGTTGTTACTGCGGCTGGTCTGGCGATAGGCATCATGCTTTCTGAGCGACTAGGTGAGCGGCTCAACTACCGAACCGGCGAGCGAGGGCAGGCGGCTGAAAGTGCTTCGTCGGGTTGCACGGTGAACTGGTTGGACACGTTGGCCTACAAGAAGCCGGTTTGCATCGATTTGAGCAAGCCGACTCAGGAAACCGACCTGAGTCACTGCACATCAGAGGGCGGCACGACGCCGTGCTGGTGGGTGGATCTGAGCAGCGGCAGCGGCTCCACGTGCACGCAGGCAAGCCCCTGCGACAGTATGGACGATGTCATCGGCAAGGCGGGCACCACGGGCGGACCCGCGATTATCTACGTCAAGGGGACAGGCGGGATGTCGTGGTTTAACGACACCGTTTACGGTGCTGGGGCAGACGACTGCCGAACGGGAGACTGCACCGACTACGTGCTGATTCGCACCTGGCCGGCCGGCACGACGGGTTGCACCAGCGAGTGCACGGCGACGTTCACCGGCAACTCAAACATGAACAGCCCGACCAACGTGCACCATGTGATGTTCGACGGCGGCGAGGATTTGAAGATCCGCTTTGATTCCAACAGCGCCAGCAACTACGCGCACAACATCATGGCGGACAACGTCATCGTTTACCGAACTCAGATGTACTGCACGGCCGATTCCAACGAGCTCGGCTGGCAGGTTGGCGCAACCAATCCAAGCGATAACGTCTGGTTCATCAACAACGAGTTCTACGACTGCGACGGCACCGGCAATCAGGCGTCTGCTGTCTACGTTGGCCCGGGTGCCGGGGGCGGCTACACCGACGTGTGGATTTTGAACAACATCATCCGCAGCTGGGGCGGAGAAGGATTAGAGGTCAATCCCCGGGTCACCTCGTCAGGGCTGACGATTGCCGGCAACGCCATGCGGGACAACGGATACATCACGTGTCCGCTGAGCTGGCAGTGTCGCCCGCACATCGTGGTCAGCGTGCAGTCTGGCGGCGGCAACAACGGGACCGAGATTTACAACAACCTGATGTGGGACAGCGCATCGGGGTGCATCTGGGACCGGGGCGGCGGCACGCCGGTTCCACTCATTTACAACAACACGTGCTACGACTACGGCAAGGGGACGGGTGGTGGTGGGCCTAATCCTGAGGGCATTGCCGGGTTCGCGGACGGCGGCACGGCGACGGTCAGAAACAACATCGTCTATGCGCCGAATGGCACCGATCCCTTTGACGGCTCGAGCTACACGGCAACGAACAATCTGTGCGGCTCCGGGGAGTCTTGCGGCACGTCGAGCCAGACATGGAGCGCCAACACGGTCGAATCGACCAATGAGAACACCGTCACTTACATGACCATCGATTCGTCGTCTGAGGCGTATCAGAACGGCTTTGATACCACGGGCACGGTAACGGATGACTATCAGGGCAACACGCGCGCGGTTCCGGTCGACATAGGGGCATTTGAGCTTTAGCCATGGCAAACACTTTCTCAGACGCCTTTGCCGGCACCCTCGGGAACTGGACCCAGGACCAAGACTCGCCGAACTGGACCATCACGGGCGGCGACGAGCTCCAGCACGACCCGAGCGGCGGGTGGACCGAGGGCGTCATTCGCTACTCGAACCAGTCCACGGGCGAGCAGATCCAGTACGCCAAGATTGACCCGACCTACTACTACCAGACCAGCAACGAGATTGGGCTGGTGCTGCGCTCTGAGGCGTCAACGGGCTACAAGTACACGCTGACGCTGAGCTACAACGGCGCGCTGACGTGGAACCGACGCTCATGGGATTTGACCGGCTCCGACCAGATCGACCAAGAAACCGGAACGGGCCTGAGTCAGGGCGATACCATCGCGGTGACGGTGCAGGGCACCGGGACATCAACGGAGGTTAAGGTCTGGGCCAATCCGACCAATGACACGCCCTACGACAAGGACAATTGGGACGGGGCGAGCGATGCAGCCGATTACACCCTGACGGACGGTAGCAGCGTGCTGGCCAGCAATCCCGCGGATGACGGTCAGTTCGTTGGCTGCTACTCGTATTCTGACAGCTCAGGCGGCGCGAATCGGATGGACAATTTCTTTGGCGGCGGTATCGCATCCGGCGCTGGTGCTGTCGCGCCTACTGGCGGGCTTGACGGCAGCTTAACCGGGCCTTTAGGAGGGCCGATTTAGATGGCAGTTCCTTATCTTGGCGATTTCGCTGAAGACCAAAGCGTCTTTGTTGCTTTCAACACGTTCAGCTCAGACGATCCTGCCGCCTCGGTGACGATTACCAACCTGGCCGACACGGACATCCATATCCACAAGGACGATGGCACCACGCAGCACTCGTCGGCGACCGATGTGGACGTGCAGATAGACTTCGACTCCATCACCGGCAATCACATGGTGGAGATTCGAACGACCAATGCGTTCTTTACCACGGGAGCTGATTACTTCGTCAGGATGGAAGGAACGACAGTTGATGCGGGAACCATCAATGCCTGGATTGGGCATTTTAGTATCGAGAACCGCTTCACCAATGTGACCAAGGTCAACGGAAGCTCAACGGCTGCCAACAACATAGAGGTGGTCTTCGATACGGATTTCGCCACCGCCTACGACACGACGAACAACTACTGGAACGCGCTGCTTGCCGATGATGCGAACCACGGCGGCTCCAGCATGGTGGTCACCGGCAACCGAATGGCCTGGACCAGCACGTCCGGCGTGGCGGCTGATTTCACCGGGCAGGGCGCCAATGCGGGCATCAAGACGACGGGCGGCTCGGGCGGTCCTGGATTCCACTGCATCGGCACCAACCACACCGGAATTTACTCCGTTGGCGGCAGCAGCTTCCCAGGGTTCTGGACGGCAGGCGGCCCGACTAACGGCAAGGGCATGAGCATTGAGGGCGGCGGCACCAACGGCGGCGCGCTGGAGTTGGTCAATTATGGCACTGGCAAAGCGTTTGCTGACGGCAGCAACAACTGGATTGGCGTGGACGTGCAGGCTATCAGCGCTGACGAGACGGCGGCAGTGAACGCCGAGTCCGCTTTTGACGGCACCGGTTACAACGTCGGGAACGGCAATATCGTGGCGGCCAGCGTAACCGGCAATGTGGGCGGCTCTGTGAACTCGCTGAACACGCAGGCAAAAGCGGATGTCAACGCCGAGGTTAAGGACGTGTTGGACATTGACACCTATGCTGAGCGGGCTATTGCGGCCGGGCCGCCTGCGGCCAATGCGCCGTTGTCCGACAAGATTGTGTGGCTGGCCATGCTGGCCCGCAACAGGACGACCAGCGACGGGTCGACGCAGACGCTGTTTGACGATGAGGGGACCGGGACCGTGTCCACGAGCTCGATTTCCGATGCGGCTGGCACAACGACCCGCGGGGAGTGGTCCTGATGCCTGATCTAAATCCTTGGGGCCAAATTGACCCGTTCCCGTTCCGCATCACCTTGAACGGCGATCCGGTCAATTTGACCTTGGACACGGACATTGTGGACGGTGACATCTATCTGGTGACTCAGACCGAGGCGCAGATGGCTGTCGATACCTACACGACGCGGCAAGTGGATGTGTCGGCAGAGGTCACCAAGATAACGGCCGGCAGCCACTATGCCTACTACTGGAAACCGGCCAGCAATGCCGAGATGCAGGTCAACTGGGCCATGCTGTTGATTGAGGATGTCAGCGGCGGCGGTCTGTTCGACGCCAATTCCATTGTGATTTTCTCCGGGGGCACGTCGACAGCGCGCTACTCCGGTACTGTTGTGACGTAGTGGCTCTTGATACCAAAAACAAACGACTGGCGGTTATCTCGTTCTGTCAGCCTCAGAACGTCACGGTCCCCGATCCAGACAACGAGCTGGATGCGCAAGACCGGGCTCACCTCCTTCATCTAGCCCGCAACATCCAGGCAGAGGTCCTGAACAAGGCCAAGCGGCTGGCCTTCATGCAGTTCTGCCAGCTGCCGATTATTACTTTTCCAGATCCGGACGGCTCGTTTGACGTCAATGACCGGCGTCACATCCTGTCTTCCACGCGTTTCGAGGGCGTCATCATCAGCATGGCGTCTCAGAACGTGTCGCTGTCCAGTGCCGCACCGACGCTATCCTGGCTGAACCACGAGATTTTCATCCCCACTGGCTCGCTCTCAGCGTCCTCTGCTGCGCCGACGTTGACGCCGAACTGGGTAGCCAATAATTGGTTCAACCCGTTCTGGGTCTTGCCGTTGGCCGACTTCTCCTCGAGGCAGGGCGACTGGTGGGGACCGCCTGATGAAGTCAGCGACATTGAGATTCCGACAGCGCAGCTAGCGCTGGTTTCTGAGGCGCCGGCTTTGGTGCTGGAGAGCGCACTGGAGATTGTGGTGCCCACGGCGGCATTGGCGGCAAGCATGCAGGCGCCATCCATGCTGTGGGGCGTGCATGCGGTGGCGAATGTGCCCTCGGTCGAGTTGGCCTTCTCTTCCGAGCCTCTGCAACTGTACTACGAGTTCCAGAACGAGGTTATCGTTCCGAGTGCCGACGTGGCCTTGGACACGGCCGCGCTGACACTGACGCATTATCCAGACCACCGTTTTACCCCGCCCGCGGCGCTTGCTGTGTTCTCGAGCAGCGCGCCTGCAGTAGTGACGCGACAGAATGAGATCAGCATACCGTCCGCTGATTTGACGCTGACCGGCAGCGGCATTGTCGTGGAGGGTCCGGGGATCTTCGATGAGCTGACGGTGCCGAGGCCAGCAGCCAGCACGGGCGGGCGTTATGGCCGGCCTTTCGTCGTGCCGCCCAAGAAGAAGAAGGTCAAGCCATTGCCCGAGGGACCGGGGATTGCCGCGGTGAGAGTGGGCGATAACGTGCTGGTGTCCAAGTCGCCCAATGTGCTGGTCTTCTCCCCGCCCGTCACGCTAACCGACACGCTACGCATGATTAAGCGCATGGACAGCGAGTTGACGCAGACCCGCAACAATCTGACTGCTGAAATTAAGTCATTCCGTGAGGCGTTCGAGGCACGGGAAGAGCGTCGAGCGCAGGCCGAGAAGCAAGCCGAGATTGACGCGCTTGAGGCAAAGAAAGCTGAGTTAGAGCAGCAGATCGCCGAAAATCAAGAGCTGATGACGGGTTTGCTGCTGCTCATGGTTGAATAAGGAACCGCTAATCGTCTACCCTTCTGGATTAGTAAGTACTCACTTTGCTAATTCAGTGTCCACTTATCTAGTTGAGCTACACCAAGATCCGCGTTACCAGAACGAGCTTCTGAGAGCAAAGCGCGAGACTCCTTCCGCTCCCGAATACACGCCCGGCAGAACGTTGGAAGAGATTGCCTATGAGTCCGGCATGCGTGCGGGTTGGATGGCGTGTGCTCAAACCTTCGGAGTTGATTATGAGCGAGACCCAGGATAACGCCCCTGAGGCAACCATCGATGAGCTGTACAAGACGGCTATGAATAGCCTGCCAGCGCAGCAAACCCCTGCCCAGACCACAGAGCCGGTCAGGTCCGAGAATTTACCGGACCCCGTCACTGACCCTGATGCCCACGTGAGAGCTGTCGATCAGCGTCTGCAGACTCTCCAGCAGGAACTCACGCAAGACCGACAGGAGCGCCAGGTCGAAAGACAGAGACTCCAGGCGCAGACGGACGAGCGTGACTTTCGGGACGCTGTTTCAAGACTTGCCGAGAAAGCGGGTGTGCCTGAGCATCAGCGCGAGCTGGCGGAAGGTTTCCTGCTCATGAAGGCGTCGAAATCCGATGCCTTACAGGGCCTGTGGAAGGCGCGCGGAAACGATAGAGCGCCTTTTGACAAAGCTCTGGATGCTTTGGTGAGCCCATTGCGGGACGCTCTGAGCATCAAGGAGGACTCGCAGGTTGCGGAAAATCAGCGTGCACTTGACGAGGCACAAAAGTCACAGACCAACTCTGAGCCAACAGCAGAGAAGCCGGAAGATCGCTTGATGAACCTGAGCGATACCGAATTCGAGGCTGAGTGGAACAGGATTCAGGGGCGCGTCTGGTAGGAGTTAACTCATGGCCACTGCGGTCGAAACCTCAACCTATGTAAGCTTACCGATCAACAACGTCCTCTACCGGGGACTTCTGAGCGCCGCTCGGCGTGTCCTGCCGTTCTTCCATGGCACCCTGCCCGGGACCATCGAAGAGCAGTCAGGCACCAAAACCATCAAGTGGCAGCGGCTCGATAACTTGTCACCGCGTACCAGCACCCTGCCCGAGATTACCTCGGTGATCTTCGGGATGGGTCGCACGCCGGTCACCCCGACTGAGACCAACATCACCCAGGCGCTGAGCCATTACGGCTCGTTCATGTACCTAAGTGAGCAGGTCGACCTTTTCAACATCAACGTCCGGGCGGCCCAGCTGCTGGACAACCTTGGGGAGAATGCCGGCGTCAGCCTGAATATTCTGGCAGCCACCGAGTTCCAGAATATGACGGCTATTTACGCTAATGGCGTCAGCTCAACCAGCTCGGTTATTACCTATCTGAAGCCGGCTGACATTCGCGTGGCGGTGAACACGCTAAACCGGAACTCGGCGATGAAGTTCTATCTTCAGAGCACGGGGTCGACCAATATCGACACCAAGACGGTGCGCTCCAGCTACTTCGGTATCTGCCACAGCGACACCGAGGAAGACATTCGCGCCGCAACCGGCTTTATTCCGGTTGAGCAGTACGGCGGCTACACGTCGGTGCGCATGAACGAGTTTGGCGCATTGGGCGGTGTGCGTTGGGTGTCCACGGAGATTGCCCCCATCAACACGGGTGGCTCGGTGAACACGGCGTCTGACGCGACGTTGGGCCGGGTGTTTCGGGCCGGCAACGGCACCACCGAAGGCAGCGCCATCAACAACTCGGTCTATAGCTCGTTCATCTACGGGCGTGAGGCGATTGGCACGGTGGCTCTCGGCGACGAGTACCACCAAGACATCACCATGGGCGGCGATGTGATTCCGGCCATTGAGGTGGTTTCCTCGCCGAAACAGGTGAGTGTCGCCGATCCGTACGGGGAAATTTCGGTGCTCACGTGGAAAGCGTGGTTCGCAGCGAAAGTCCTGAATGCGGGCTGGGGACGCGAAGTAGAGCATCTGGTTCGCAACGCTCGATCTGCCAGCTAAGGAGCAGGGGCACTGGGGGCTTAGCCCTCAGTGTCCCGACGTCGGGACATGAGCTTTACGTTTCTGCAAGCCGTCAACGAGTGCCTGATTCTCGAGGGCATCATCTCCGGGGACGATGACGAGCTCAGTAGTTTCACGGATACTCAGCACGTCATCTCGTCGAAGCTGGCTCAGAAGGCGATTCAGCAAGAGCTTGCCTCTCTGGTCTCCGAGCAGATTATCGACAGCGAGCGCACGAGCGCTTTGCTGACCGCCGCAGAAGGCACTCGAGTCTACACGCTGGCAACGGGGTTTATTCGCTTCCGTACCACTGACCGCAATCCTAAGGCGATCTTGTGGGAGTCCAACGCCAGCGGCATTACCGATGGGCAATACGTCATGGAGTGGCCCGGGGGCGAGGAGTCCCTTATCACGGCTTATCCCCGGTATCGTGACCAGCAGGCAAGGCCGATTTACTGGTATTGGGTGGGTGGAGATACCCAGGACATCGGGCTTTACCCCATCCCGGACGCAACCCGTTATTACCGCTATTTCTACGAGAAGGACGTGACGGTTACCAGCGCCACGGATACGTTGCCCTTTGCCGTAGACACGCAGGCACGGACGTTTATCCGCGGCGCCGCACGTCGCTTCAAGTTTCTGCGCTCCAGCCCTGTTGAACGAGAGACCTTCTACCCGAAGGGGCTGGAAGACGACGAGCAGCTAAAGAGCAACCGGGCTGTCCTGATGTCGTTGTTAAGGCACAAGCAACCGGCCAGCCATTACGGGAGACGTTACGCATGAGTTCCTCCATCAATGTCGCCTATCCGCAGCAGGGCGCTGCCAGCACCGCCAATGTCAGGAGCAATTTTGCTGCCGCAGTCAGCGAGATCGAGGCGCTACAGAATGCGGTTGGGGTTGGCGGGGGAAGCGGCGGCACAGTGAACATCGACGGCGGTGCGATTGACGGCACGGTGATTGGCGGGGCGACGCCTGCGGCGGTTACTGCGACGACGCTGACGGCGACGACTATCGATGGACCAGTGGGCTCAGTCACCCCGGCTGCGGGTACCTTTACGACGCTTGTTGGGACAACCATTGACGGCGTTGTGGGTTCGGTCACGCCAGCTGCCGGCACATTTACGACGTTGGCCGGAACGACTATCGATGGTCCGCTCGGGTCAGTCACGCCTGCTGCCGCAACCGTGACCACGTTGGCGACCACCGGCGCAGTTACCTTTAACGATGCGGGTGCTGACGTGGATTTCCGGGTTGAGAGCACCGGCAGCGCTAATATGCTGACCGTCGATGCCGGGAACGATCAGCTGCTGGTCGGGGGCAACGTCGGCATCGGTGTGACGCCGGAAACTGATTGGGAGTCTACTCAGTCAGCAATTCAAGTAGGTGGCTTAGGGTCGGTGTGGAGCAGCACTACGCAGGCTGCTGGCGGCACGATCAACATTGGCACGAACCACCGAGTGACATCTGGCAGCGTCTACAAATACATCGTCAATGATGAAGCCGCAAGGATGATGGTCAAGGATGGTACGTTTAAGTTCTACACTGCGGCGGCTGGAGCGGCTGACGCGTCCATCGCGTTTGGGAATCCCAAAGTTGAGATTGACCTTGCTGGCAATGTTGGTATTGGCGTGACGCCTGAGACGGCTTGGAACTCGAATTACAGCGTGCTACAGATGGGCGGCTTGATGGCGCTGTGGTCGCAAACAGCGCAGGCGGCGTCAAGTCCCGCCTTCTTTACTTACAATGTCTATTTGGAAAGCGCTGATTATAAGTATTTGGTTACAGACGAGGCGTGCAGACTCAACTTCAACAACGGTAACTTGGTTTTTTACACGGCAGCGAGCGGGACAGCAGACACGGCGATTACGTGGGGAAACGCAAAGTTTACGGTTGACGTTGCTGGCAATGTCGGCGTCGGTGTGTCGCCTTTATCCAGCTGGGAGTCAACTTATACGGCTTTACAGGTGGCTGGTCTTGGTGCGGTGTGGGGTTCAACCTCACAAGCAGCCAACGCAATCACGATGCTGAGCAACAACGTGTACTTTGAGTCGCCAGACTTGAAATACATCGTGACCGATGAAGCCAGCATGATTGCCATGCAGGGCGGTCAAATCCTGATGAGGGTGGCGACTTCGGGAACGGCGGGCACGGCCATTTCGTATACAGAAGCATTCAAAATCGCTGCTAACGGCGACATCTTTTTCGGCACCCATTCAGCAATTGGTGCCGAAACCGTAACCGGCTACATCACGATAAAAGATGCCGGGGGTACAGAGCGGAAATTAGCGGTAGTTTCATAGGAGCGAGTAAGTGGCGAATAAATCAGATTTTGTGTATGACGTCATCCTGAGGATGCGTCGACTGGCCGAAGTGGCCGACGTGGGCGACTCCCTGGCCAAGGAATGGTCGGACAGCGGGTTCGGCTCGGGCGGCGGCAACGAGATTGTGGACGGTGATTTGACAGACTTTCAAATTACTGCGGCCGAGCTGACCTCGGCCATCACACTGCTGCAGCAGTTCAACAACTTTGTCGGTAACTCGGCCGTTCTGCAGGGCGACTACATGGCGACGCTTAACAAGGTGCGCAGGGGCCACAGTGGATAAAGACACCGCCAAGCTGACGTTCGAGTTGCTGAATTCGGCAAGCGGCACCGGCTGGGAGTTTGTCAAGCGCATGAATCACGTGGCGGACAAGCTGACTCAGATATTGGCCGAGCCGGATAAGCCGGAGAAGCCGCTGAAGGCCGTGAAGGATGGCAACGCTTAGGTTCTTCGGCGGAATCAACGAACGCGACGACTTCAACGTTTCTTCGCAGGAAGCCACGGAAGGCTACAATTTCCAGCTTGATTTTCACCGGGGCACGCTAAAGCCCCGGCTGCCGCAGCAGCTCGTCACCACAGTTCCCAATGCCGGCGAAGTGACCGGTATTATGGAGCTGATTAAGCGTGACGATTCCCAGACCATCCTGATTGCCGCAGGTACTGACGTTTACAGCTACACCGGGGCTGTCCATCAGGACGTGGGCAATATCACCGCGGATGGGCGTCTGCGGTCCACCTATTGGTCCCTGGATGACATTCTCGTCATCACCGATCTGCAGAAAAATAACGTGGTAAAGAAGTGGGACGGGTCGACGTTTGGGAACCTGACTCATGGGATCGGCGGCGTGACCAACTTGTATGCCAAGTATGGGGTGGTGCACAACGGGCGAGTGTGGCTCGCCAACATCACCACCGACAGCACTGAGCTGCCGCACATGCTGCTGGCCTCTGAGTTCGAGAATGCCGAGTCTTACGACTCCACGACGCGCTCACAAGACGGTGCTTTTACCGGCAATGAGGCTTTCTACCTGCTGTCCCCGGATTTGAGACCTATCAACGGTATTCACGTCTTCTACGACACGATTGTCGGGTCCACGGAGGACGGCAAGCTATTTCGCCTGACGGGCTCAGACTCCACTGATTACGACTTCATCGAGTTCTACGCCGGCTCTGCCGCCCATGGCGAAGAGGCCATGGTCAACGTAGGCAACGACATTGCGTTTTTCCGCCAGGGTCACGTCATTGAGTCGTTCACCAGCACCGACCGATTCGGCGATGTAAACACCGATGATATCTCCTGGTGGATTGCCAACACGCTGCGCAATACCTGTGACGTCAGGGCGGTGTATGACCGCGAGAACCAGAAGGTGCTGTTCTTCTGTGACACGCTCAATCAAGTCTACGTGCTGGACAAGCAGGCTTGGCTGTCACCTCGCATCGGCGAGCACGGTAGAGCGCTGTCGCCTTGGACGTTCTACACCACCAACATGTCGAACAACTTCGACACCAAGGCAGTGACCTCCATTCGCGAGCCCTTCTCCGCGGTGAACAAGCGGACCATTTGGTGGGGAGATTCTGCCGGCCAGGTGTTCAACTTCAACGGCGATGCCACGCCTTCCGAAGGTGACGCGGGCTCTTCCAACATCGACGTCTACCGCAAGACCAAGTACGTGGAATCGGACGCCGAGCTAAATCTGATGCACGAGCTGCTGATCGGCGGGGTGAACTACCGGCGCCAGGCGGCTGTCGATTTGGAGCTCACGGGCGATTGGTCCACCGAGTACAACCGCGAGACAGTGGTCGTGCCGTTGAAGGCGCCGGCTGTGTTAGCCGAGGGCGCGTTCTGGGGCGGGGAGTCGTATTGGGGGATTACCACTCAAGTCACTGAGTGGGACGAGGGGGCAACGCTTTGGGACAACGGCGATACCGTCTGGGATGAGCGATGATTATCCCCAGTGGTGACCTAACCCTCTCCACTACGTTGCCGAGCCTGGTGTTCTCAGACACCGACATCGTGCTCACGAGCGTTGAGCTCACCCTTTCAACCGTATTGCCTATCCTGAATTTCGAGCCATCCTACTGGAACGCCGGAACCGTGGTGTCCAGCCAGATTTCAGATATGGGATTCTCCATGGCCGGCCACGGCCCGGGGATGTTTCTCGAGATCCGCGCATCGGATGTAGAGGCATGGGAAGTCATCAGCATCGAAGTGCCTCGGGGCTAACGCTCAAGGAGCGCCGGCAGCGCCTGTTCCGAACGGGCAAGCCAATGGTGCGCGATGTCATCTATCAGGATTTGGCCTGGCTCTGGACGGCGGCGCGCAAGAACGGCAGCGATCTAACGCCTGAGGAGTTCTCCGATGCCTATGAGCCTTGGCTGGCCTCCTTTGAGAAGATGTCCATGCTGGAGGACTTTAACACTGAGTTTGAAGACCGCACTGGGCCTGTGGGGTTAGTGGTCGCTCACTTTGACGGCTGGGTGCTCGAGCCTCACGTCAACTGGTTTCCGTGGGTGACCAAGCGCAACATTCTGCGCTGCTCGGTGGCATATCTGGCTGTTGTAGCCTATTCTCGGAAAATAGGTGTTATTAGAATACACTCAGATACTGATACCAGCGCCTACTTTGAGCGACTGAGTGAGTATCTCCCGATAGCCCGCTGCGGCCATATCCCTCATGGCCGGCCGAATGGCGAGGACATTATCTTTGCCATGAAGGGTAAGAAAGTTGGGAAAGACGGTAAAATTACTGTTCGGCGGCGGCGAGCAGAAGCCAGAATTTCGAGAGATCCCGAGACTTCCTCCAGTTCAGCCAACGGTTGAGCTGCCTTTCGGCGCCGGCTTCCAGGTCTCTGGAGGCGCGCAGACTCCCACGCTACGGTTTACTGGTTTCGAGGCACCCGCCGCCTTGGGCGAAGAAGTCCTTGGGCTGACCCGCGGGCAGTTGGAGCAGGTCCAGCAGGACATTGCCACGACCCGGGGGCTGGAGAATCCCTTTATTCAAGCGATCCGCGTGCCCTTCCAGCGCGAACGGCAGCGGCTTGCAGGCGAGGAGGCAGGCGTCACGCGGGAGTTTGGCCGGCGCGGCGTCTTTGGGACGCTGAGGGAGCAGGCGACGGCACCTGTACGGCTTGCCCGAGAGCAGTTGGCAGAGCGCGAAGCAGGGGCGGTGACCACGGGTCAGCTACAAATTCAGGAGTTGATTGGCCAGCAACGCAACCTTGCGCGGGCCTTGGCTTCTGACGTGACAGGACAGCAGCGTTTGCAATTGCAGACCGTTTTGTCTGCTCTGGGGCTGTCTAATGAGGCCGTTCAGAACCTCATTGCCAGTCAATTCCCAGCTGGGCAGATTGCCACTGAGGGCGAGCAGTTCGCCGGAATCTTCAACCGGGTGCCCTTCTTTGACCCAGGCAGGGGCTTAGTTTAATGGGGTTCCTTACGGATTTGATGCGCGGCGGCACCGAGAAGGAGCGTGCTGAAAGCCGAAACTTAATGGCCGGCATGTTGCCGGCATTAGCAACCGAAGTGGCTCAAGCTCAGGCAAGAATTGAGCAAGGCAACCCTCGCCCGACCGACCAAGAAACCATCAATATCCTTGGTCCCCGTATTCAGGGCATTGCCAACGATCTCGGCTTGCAGGGGTTTTCCCGCAAGTCTCTTGTGCAGGGTTTCCGTCAGCGCCCCAAATTTCAAGCTGTGCCAAGTGGCGCAGCATTCGGCCAGGTAGACCCGTCTACGGGTGAATTCCAGTCTCAAGGAAGAGTTGCACCTACAACGCCAGCGTCTACTCGGGTACGGCAGAACAAGCTGCTCGACGTCCTGTCTCGTCACAACATCCCGCAGACTTGGGCAGAGGACGTTCTGGATGGATTTGTCGATATAGGGAAAGACGAGCTCGGCAACAACGTGATGATTAACAAGTTGACTGGCAGGCAGCAGCCAGTTAATGCAAGGCAGGCAAAAGCCGTTCAAGCGGTTACACGGGACCAGCCTGCGTCAACAAAACAGATTCCCCCTATAGAAGAAGCTGCGCGCCAAGGCACAGGGCCAATGGCTGGGATTCAATCAGGCATAACTAAAGCTTCTGGTTTGCTTCCCTATTTGCGTACCGTTCCATTCGCCAAGACGCGGGAGGCTAGAACTGAGTTAGATTTCTTCGCCAAGTCGGCAGAAAGAGCTTTAGTCAATAACCCCAAATTCCCGGTTGCCGAAACTCAACGAGTGAAGGGGCTCATTCCTACCTCTGACAGGTTCTTTGAGAACCCAAACGCTGCAGCACAGGATCTAACTAAGTTGCGGGAATTTCTTTCTCGAGAGAATGACCTTGAAGAAGATTCTCTTCAACAGCCAATGTCTCCAAAGTTTCGGCAGGCCGCGCAAGAGCGAATTCGGGTTCGGCGGATGATTATTGAAATGATGGGTAAACCAGAAGGGTTTGACGTGCCGCTCACTCCAGAAGCCGTCGACAACATGACGGATGAAGAAGTAGCCGAAGAATGGAGGCGACGTCGTGGCGGCCAATGAGCCAACCATCGACCAGATGCGCGCTGATTTGATGCGCGATGCCTTGAAGGAGGAGATCCGTGCAGAGCAAACGCCGGAAGGCGACGATTTCGGACCTGAGCAGATTCTTTTTGACGCTTCTGCTGGCTTTAATCGGGGGTTCGTAACCGGGCTTCTTGGTCTTCCTGGAGACGCTGTTAACTACGTTGCCGACTTGGCCGGCGCGGATGAGCCGCCTATGCGGCTTTTCACGTCCCAGGGAATGATTGACTTAGGCAACCGCTTTGGCGTGCTGGAGAAGCCGAAGACAGTCGTTCCTGGCCGAATGGGTCGTGCGATGGGCTCTGCAGCTGCGGCGCTGGTTCCGCTAGGCGCGGCAGCCCGCGGAACTCAAACGGCGGCAGTGCCCATGGTCTCCCGTCTGCCCGCTGAGACGGCAACTCGCATTCAACGCATCAAAGAGTCAGTGCTCGGCGTTGGTCGTCCTGTGCGAACGCCTGTCCAAGAGTTTGCTCAAGCCCCGAGGGCCTTCACAGCGGCTGAGCAGTCTGCCGCCGCTTCAGCTGGTTTGGCCGGCGGCATTGCAGAGGAGGCTTTTCCAGAGGAGGAGGGCTTGCAAGTTGCGGCTGAGATCGTCGGTGGCATCACCAATCCGATATCAACAGCAAGACGCTTGTTTCCCGCTTCAAAGCGCGGAGTAGCCCGCAGCATCCGGTTTGTCACAAAGCAAGGAGCTCAAGAACGAGCCGCTGAGGCATTGCGACGCGCAGGAGGGTCAGAGTTTGGCGTGCAGGAAGCCTTACGTATCCTGCAGCGGCCGGTTAGCGCAACTCCAGGGGCTAGGCTTACCCCAGCCCAGGAAACCGGCCTGCCGGGCTTCCTCGCGCTTGAGCGACAAATTATCTCCGACAACGCAGCGGTCAGCCGTTCGTACTACGATATGGCGCGGGCAACCATGGAGTCCATGCGGCGAGAGCTCGCCGATGTCGGCTCCGATGTTCCGACGGATGTGACTGCCGATTTCTTACAGGGTCGGATTCAGTATCTGACTGACTTGCTGGATGCTCGGGCGCACATGGCGCAGGCCAACGTCGTACGCCGGATCCGGGAGATGACGCCAGGACGTTCTGTTGAGCAGATAAACACCATTGCCAAGGAAGAGGGCCAAGCCGCTTTGAAGGCGGCCAGGGCTCAAGAGAACGAGCTTTGGAACAGCATTGACCCTGAGGTGCTCGTGCAGCCAACAGCGACACGGCAGACTTGGGCAAACATTCAGGTCGATCTGGCCGAAGGGGGGGAAGCCGTTATTCCAGCCTTTGTCAGGCAGCGCATGGAAGGCATTAAGGCTCAGGAGACTGTCAGGGACTTGTATACAGGGACCGGGGCTTTTCGCAGCCGTATCAAGGGCGCTATCCGCAAGGCAACCGCCGAGCAAGACTTCGAGCAGGCCCGGGTTCTCAGACAGCTTGATGAGGCTCTTCTGCAAGATGCCGGCGAGGCAGGCGTAGAGCTCGCCGAAGCTACCAATTTCTCACGGGCCTTGAACGATCGCTTTACGCGCGGCCCATGGGGGCGGGTGCTTGGATTTGACCGCACGGGGGCAGCGCGGACAGAGGCCGAGGAAACGCTTGAGCGCCTGCTGGTTGCCGGCCCGCGTGGCACCGCCAACCTGCGGCAGATGACTCGAGCTTTTGACAGCGATGAGGTCGACCCAGAGATGGCGCAACGCTTTGGCGGCGCCGTGCAGGACCACTTACGGAACCAGTTTGTCTCGTCAGCCTACGACGAGGCAACGAACACCATTAACCGTCGCATGGCTCAGAAGTTTCTGAGCGACAATCAGGGCATGCTGTTGCGCTATCCGCAGCTCCAGCGCGAGATGGCTTCCGCCGTCGATGATGCTGGCTCGGCTGAGCGCATTATTCAGTCATCCACTCTGCGGCAGAAAAACGTCGTGGACAGGCGCAAATCTCGAGCGGCGATGTTTGTCGGCGATAAGCCGGGCCGGGAGATAAATCGGATCCTGACTTCGCGCAACCCAGCCGGCAATTTGGCTGAGCTGGTCAGGCAAGTTAACAAGGATGAGAGCGCAACGGCTTTGCTTGGACTCAAGCATGCCTTTGTTCACGAGCTATTCGGCAAGACCATCATTGACGCCATTGACCAGACAGGCATCCCGCAGTTGAGATCCAATTCTCTCAGGCAGCGCTGGGAGGCGGTCAAGCCGATTGCTCAGCGCGCCAAGCTGTTTCAGGATGAGGAAGTAGCCAGAATGGAGGCTGTCGTGGCTACGGCAGAAAAGCTGGATGCTCGGGTTGCTTCGGGTGTCTCTCTCAACGATCTGCTGGATGCTCAACCCGATGCCTTGTCGGATTTATTGGCTCGGTGGGCTGGTGCCACGGCAGGCGGGGCTAGCGCAGTCGGTCAAGCAACAGGCACGCCGCTTGTCATGGCGGGCGTGGGTTCTCGTAAAGCTCGAGAGCTTTTCCAGGCGGCTCCGCTAAGTCGGGCCGGCGACATCCTGGCGGCGGCCATGGTCGACAGGGATTTATTCAGGGCTCTTCTTCAGCAATCCAGAACGCCAGAGCAAAAAGCCGCCATTGGCGCAAGGCTCAACGCGTTCATGATTGATTTGATTCCAAGAGGCGAGATGCCAGAGGAGCCGGCGCAGTGAGTCTAGCGCTCCCAAACAGTGCCGAATTCGCCGGTCGTATAGTTGTAGACCCGATTTCCGTCGACATCCCAGTATTCCAACTCACCTGTGTTGTAGTTGAGCGTTTGGTATCGTCGCGATGTTTCAGTGTAGGGAACGGTCGGCTCGTCTTGTGCGCCAAGCATCTTCGCTCCTCGTTCTTCAACAGGAGAACCAAGCAAAGAGCCCAGAAGTCCAGCAGCTGCAATTATCCAGTACATATTTCCTCTCCAGGGTTTAAGCGTCTACAGTTTAGACTAGATCCAGGGGTGAGCGTCCACTAACCCCGGAAGAGACACATGGGAACACGTTACAGTTCAACAGTCACCTCAGATCTTTCTTCTTACAACGCCGATCCGCCGCCTGATGATGGCTCGCAGACTGAGGCGAACAAGACCAAGTGGAGCACCGTCAAGAACAAGCTGGGCGACCCGACCAAGGGCGCGCTGGAGAACTTTGATACTTCCATCGTCGAGCATTTTGACGAGGGGCCGGATGTCAAGTCCACGGCCTACACGACGGCCGCTTCTGACTACAACACCGTGCTGGAGGTGACCGGCAGCACGCCTATTTCCCTGGCCGACCCGACCTCGGTAGGCGCCGGATATCGCACAACGGTGTTGAACGCCGATACCGGGACAGTCACGGTAGACGTGGACGGCGGCGCGACGGTGGACGGTGCCTCCAGCATCACCTTGGCGCCGGGCGAGTCTGGCACGTTCATGGTGAATTCGGGGGGCACGCTGTACCGTTCGCAGGGTGGACAATCGCCGGCCATCGGGCCGTTGCCATCCGGGACGAAGTGGCTTTGCGCACAGGCATCCGCCCCGGTCGGCTCAACCATCGACACGTCATTCGACGGGCGCATGGTCATTGTCAAGGGCACGATCAACGACGGTGCGGTAGACGGCGGCGCGACGGGCGGCACGGATAATCCTGACTTGATGGACAAGGTTCCTGAGCACTTGCACGCCGCGGGGACTCTTGGCGGCTCCACGAGCGCCGACAGCGCCGGCAGCACGTCAATCCCATACGGCAGCCAAGGCTCTTTGGTCAGGGCGCAATCAGGTCTTGTCTGGGATGATAGCGCGAGCACGCTACTTTGGCGCAACAATGTGGCGACCTCTGGCAGCAACAGCGACGTCGTCAATGGCTTGGGTAATCACAGCCATTCTTCTCTCACGGTCACCGGCTCCACGGCCAACAATGCCTCGGCGGCGAACTGGGAGCCGAAGTATATGACCGTCATCGTGGTCACCAAAGACTGATGCCTTGTCCCGATTTGAAGACCTGTGTTCTGGCCACAGGAGAGGAGGCTTGCAGCCACTGGATGGCCTTTCAGGTCCAGGAACGAGACAGTCTCAATCCGTCTGCCAGGCTTAGAGAAGATTGCGCGCTGAACTGGCTGGCTATCTTTCTGTATGACTCCAACGTCAAGCTATTAGGCATCCAGGCGCCTGTGGAGCAAACGCGAAACGTGCTGCTCGATGCCGCTCAGAAAAGGAGAAAGATTGGTGGGTTACAACCCTTACAGACCTTACGGGATGGTTCCCAAGGGAACGACGGTGAGCGTTCATCTGGAGGACAAGAAACCCGAAGTCTCCCCGGAAACGGAGAAGACTGTGGAGGTTCAGGAGGAAAAGCCGAAGACGCGCAAGCGCCGGCCGCCCAAGAATCGAACTCCTTTTAGAAGGCGTTCCCAGTGAAGCTCCGTGACGAGGAGCGGCAGCGCTGCGAGCGCTGGAGTCGGGTGATGGGCTATCATCGCCCTGTGGATCACTACAACCCCGGGAAACAAGCGGAATTCGCAGAGAGAAAGACTTTCAGGGAGCCTACGGATGGAGAATTCCGACCATGTAAAAATGACAAGAGAGACTCTGAAAGACCGATGGCTCCCAGCTCTGGCGGTCATGATAACGGTGGTTATCAGCGTTACCACGGCCAGCTATAACGTCGGCGCCAAAATTGGACGCATCGAGGCACGTCTAACGGCACTCGAGCTTTTTGCCAACCAAGGCGATCGGTGGACGGCCAAAGACGGACTGCAGACGCGGGCTCGGGTCGAGCGGCTGGCTCAAGAGCTCCGCGAGCTCCCCCCCGACTGGTTCGAGAAGCAGCACGACGAGACGCGGGAAGACGTCAAGCAGTTGACTGCCAAGGTTTCACAGCTCCAGCAGGCCGTCAGCGACCTGATGACCATTATCACTTCCCAGCAAGAGGACAGACTCAATGCCCGGTAAGACAGCCAAGCAGCGAAAGTTCATGGGGATGTGTACGACGAAAAAGGGCCGGCGGAAGGCTAAGAAGCGCTGTCCGCCGGTGAAGGTTGCGCGGGAATTTGCGCGGAAACCTCGTTAGAGCCCTCGCATAGGGCTTTCTTCCACCAGCACCCTGACCTCAGGTTTGAGGCCATACTTTTTCACATCGCGGTACTGCGTTACCTGCTTGTCGTTCTTGTAGACCACCCCTTCCATCCCGTCCTCTATCACCTTCCTGACATTTGCCCCATCGGGCTTTTTAGTGGGCTCGATAAGACCTGACAGCGCCTCTCTGCGGCGTTTCTTTGACCAACCCGAGGGTATGGCATAGACAATCACGACTTCGAGGCTCAGGGGTCCTTCCAGGGGGTCTCCCGACCATGCTGCAGCAGCCGCCAACCGCACCAAGCTAAGATAATTTTTCGTCTCAGTCGGAACGTAGGCCATGCCTGTCTTGGTATGGCGCAGGTCTTGCTTGCCAAATGGCTTCCCCGGTATCGTGAACTGACACCTTCGCAACGCATTCTCGGGGTTGTGCAAGGACAGGATGTCAGTCACTTAGTCAGCGCTCCTGCAAAACCCAACCCAGAAGACGAGCTGCTGCTTGATTGTTTACTCATTTCTCTCTCCGGTTTATATTTCCTGAATGCTCCATACCGTCCTCAAGTCCTTCGAAGTCGTCTGCGATACCTGCCGCTGGCAGGG
>JAAUXY010017391.1_pt1 | contig 26923 bp, 28 predicted proteins | sample 7278121 | NCBI WGS metagenome assembly JAAUXY01 (sample SAMN14350117, study PRJNA611818) | marine sediment metagenome | isolation source: surface marine sediment (1.8m) | place: French Polynesia: Moorea | collected 2018-08 | reverse complement strand
CGAACAAGGAGCACCCTGATTATGCTGATGACGGCGGCGGACTATCGGGACTCGCTGCGGCGCTACGCGCCCCGGGTCTTCGTCGACGGGCGGCGGGTCGAAAGTGTCGCGGACGACCCCGCCCTGGCGCCGGGGGTGAACGCCATCGGCGTGACCTACGACCTGGCGCAAGAGGCTGAGCACCGGCCGCTGATGCTGGCCACCCAGCACAGCAGCGGCCAGACCGTCAACCGCATGATCCATGTCGACGGGACCAGCCAGGACCTCCTCTACAAGCTCGAGGCGGTGCGGCTGGTCTGCCGCGCGGCCGGCTGCGCCCAGCGCTATCTCTCCCATGACGGGCTCAGCGCGATCTTCCAGGCGACCCGGCGGGTCGACGACGACAAGGGCACCGAGTACCACGCCCGGTTCCTCGATTATCTGCACCGTATCCAGGACGAAGACCTCACCCTCGGCGTGGCCATGACCGACGCCAAGGGGGACCGGTCCAAGCGGCCGCACCTGCAGGCCAACCCGGACGTCTACGTGCATGTGGTCGAGCGCCGCGCCGACGGCATCGTGCTCTCCGGCAGCAAGGCGATCGTTACCGGCGCGCCCTATGTGCACGAGTTCCTGGTCATGCCCTGCCGGACCATGGGCGAGGAAGACAAGGATTTCGCGGTCTGCTGCGCCGTGCCGCTCGACGCCGAGGGGCTCACCATCGTGGCCCGGCCGGCCGGCCGGCCCGGCGAGAACGCCGCCAAGTTCTCCGCCACCTACGGCCAGTCGACCGGCGTCTTGCTGTTCGACCGGGTGTTCGTGCCCTGGGACCGGGTCTTCCTCTGCGGCGAATGGGAGCATTCCGGCTTCCTCACCACGAGCTATGCCGCGCACCACCGGCATTCCTGCATCGGCGCCCGGGCGGGCTTCGGCGATTTGCTGATCGGTGCCGGCGCCCTGATGATCGAAGCCAACGGCCTGGACGCGGACCGGCACGACCATGTCCGCGACGCCATGGTGGAGCTGATCAAGATCGTCGAGGGCTTCTTCGCCTGCGGGGTCGCCGCCTCGGTCTATGGCGTGGCCGACCCGGCCGGCGCGATGCAGCCCGACCCGGTGTTCGCCAATGTCGGCAAGCTGTTGCTGGCGACCCAGATCTACGACATGCACCGGCTCGCCCACACCGTCTCGGGCGGGCTGATCGTGTCGCTGCCCGGGCCGGACGAGGACCACAACCCGGAGACGCGGGCCGATCTGGCCGCCGTGCTGGCGGGACGGCCCGACGTCCCCGCCTCCGCGCGCCTCGAGGTGGCGCGGCTCATGGAGGATCTGACCGCCTCTTACCAGGGCGGCTGGTACTCGGTGATCAGCCTGCATGGCGGCGGCAGCCCGGAGGCCATGAAGCGGGAGATCTGGCGCAACTATCCGGTCGGCGACAGGGCCGAGACCGTGGCCGCGCTCCTGGACCGGGGGGTCGCGTCCGTCGCCGCGCGTGTGCGCGACAAGCAGCCGGGGCGCTGCTGCGTGACCGGCTGTCAGGTGCCGGAGCCGACGCCGGCCGCGGCCGCGGAGTAGGGCTTTGGACCGGCCTTAGGAGATCTCGCCCGCGAGCCGGGGGCGCAGCGCCTTGAGACGGCCGGCCATGAAGTCGAGAAAGGCGCGGATGCGGGCCACCTTGCGCAGATCGGCATGGGTCAGGAGCCAGAGCTCGCTGTCGAGCGCGGCTATCGGCGGCGCGATGCGCATCAGCGCCCGGTCCGCATCGCCCATGTAGCAGGGCAGGGCGGCCACCCCCAGCCCGGCGCGCACCGCGTCGTAGAGCCCCAGCACCGTGTTGGCGCGATAGACGACCCTGCGGTCGAGGCCTTGTTCGGCCAGCCACTGGGCCATCGGCAGATAGGCCAGGCTGTCGTCCGGGCCGACCCAGTCGCGCTCGGCGAGCGCAGGTCGGTTCGTCGAGGTCCCGGCCCGCGTCTTGCGCGCGTAGACCGCCCAGGCGAGATCGGCCACCCTCCGCCCGACCAGTGTCTCCGGCGGTGTTCGCGACGGCCGGATGGCCACGTCCGCGTCACGCTTGGTCAGGTTGAACATCGCGTTCGAGACCAGGACCTCGAGCCTGATCTCGGGGTGGGCGGACCGGAATGCCGCCAGGACCGGCGAAAGAAATCCGATCAAGAGGGTGTCCGTGGTGGTCACCCTGACCGTGCCGCTCGGGCGCAGGTCGCGGCCGGCCAGCCGCCGCTCCAACTCCGCCACGTCTTCCGCCATCCGGCCGGCGAGCGCGGCCATCTCCTCGCCCTCGGGGGTGAGCCCATAGCCGTCCCGCGCCCGCTCGAACAGGCGCACGCCGAGGCGGTCCTCGATGCGGTCGACGCGGCGGAAGACGGTCGGGTGGCTGACGCCCAGCGCGCCCGCCGCCCCGGACAAAGTGCCGGCGCGGGCGACCGCGAGCACATAGCGCAGGTCGTCCCAGTCCATTGTTCAGAATTGAGCATATACTTTTCAAATTTGTCTATGGATAAATCAATCTTGAACAACCAGCTCAGCCGGGAACCTGCATGGAGGCTGCCGTGACCCAATCCCATCCCGACCTCGAGCTGGTGAGCTTTCATCTCTGCCCCTATGTCCAGCGCGCCGTGATCACGCTCACCGAGAAGGAGATCCCGCACCGGCGGACCTATATCGACCTTTCCGACAAGCCCGGCTGGTTCAAGGAGATCTCGCCGCTCGGCAAGGTGCCGCTGCTGCGGGCCGGCGACGCGGTGCTGTTCGAATCGGCGGTCATCTGCGAGTATCTCGACGAGGTCACGCCGGGCACGCTGCATCCCGACGATCCTCTGGAGAAGGCGCGGCACCGCTCCTGGATCGAGTTCGGCTCCTCGATCCTCGACGCCATCGCCGGCTTCTACAGTGCCCGGGACGCCGACGGCTTCGCGCGGAAACGCCAAGTCCTGGTCGATAAGTTCGCCTGGCTGGAGCGGCACCTGGGCGGCGGGCCCTACTTCGCGGGCGCGCGCTTCCATCTGGTCGACGCGGTCTACGCGACGGTGTTCCGCTACTTCGACACCTTCGACCGGATCGCGGACTTCGGCGTCTTCGACGCCACCCCGAAGCTGCGCGCCTACCGCGTCGCCCTGGCCGAGCGGCCCTCGGTGCGAACCGCGGTCACGCCGGACTATCCGGCCAAGCTCATGGACTTCGTCCGCCGCCGCGGCTCGTACCTGTCGAGCCGGCTCCCGGAGGCGGCGTGAGGCCGCTCTTCGCCGCGCCTAGCACCGGGCCAGCCGCCTGACCAGGCGCGGCCTCGTGCCAGGGCCATCTCTCTGAACGCCTTAGGCCATTGACTTCGCCGCCGCCAGGCGACAGTTCTGGCATGCGTGACGTTCGACAGAGGAGGGAGCCGCGAGATGAGTTGGCAGCCTGGACAGGAGCCCGTCTGCACTGAGGAAGACGGGCTGATCGATCTGGTTATCGAACCCCGGGCGCGGGATCTCGGCGGCTTCGAGGTGCGCCGGGTGCTGCCGTCGCCGCGGCGGCGGCTGGTCGGCCCGTTCATCTTCTTTGACGAGATGGGTCCGGCCATCTTCCCGGCGGGCGAAGGGATCGACGTGCGGCCACATCCGCATATCGGCCTCGCCACGGTCACCTATCTCTTCGAGGGCGAGATCCTGCACCGCGACAGCCTCGGCTTCGTCCAGCCGATCCAGCCCGGCGCGGTCAACTGGATGACCGCCGGCAGCGGCATCGTCCACTCCGAGCGCACGGGGCCCGAGGCGCGCGCCCGCGAGGCCCGCGTCCACGGCATCCAGTCCTGGATCGCGCTGCCGACGGAGGACGAGGAGGCCGAACCCGGCTTCTATCACCATCCGGCGGAGACGCTCCCGGCGATCGAGCGGGAGGGCGCCCATCTGCGGCTGATCGCCGGCGCGGCCTATGGCGCGCGCTCGCCGGTCGCCACCTTCTCGGAGACCTTCTACCTGGAGGCCGATCTGGATGCCGGCGCCACCCTTGCGCTGCCGGACGAATATGCCGAGCGCGCCGTCTACGTGGTCGCGGGCGAGGTCACCGTCGCCGGCGAACGCTTCGGGCCCGGCCGCATGGTGGTGTTCGCGCCGGACCGCTCCGTCGAGATCGCGGCCGAGGCGGCGAGCAAGGTCATGCTGCTGGGCGGCGCGCCGCTCGACGGCAAGCGCCATATCTGGTGGAACTTCGTCTCCAGCGATCCCGCCCGCATCGAGCAGGCCAAGGCGGACTGGAAGGGCGGACAGTTCGCCAAGGTCCCCGGCGAGACCGAGTTCATCCCCCTGCCGGAGGACTGAGCCGGATCAGGATGGCTGCGGCGGTGACAACTGCGGACCGGGTTGCTTCGTCCTTCGAGACGGCCTTGCAGGCCTCCTCAGGATGAAGCAACCCCATGATCCTGAGCCACAAAGCTTCATGCTGAGGAGCCGGCGAAGCCGGCGTCTCGAAGCATGGCGGCTGCGCGAACGAGCCGGCCTCCGCCGCACCAGCGGATCACGCCCGCGACCGAAGTCCGTCCAGCAATGTCTTGAGCAGGTGGTCGGCGAGCTTGTCCCAGCCGATCTTCTCGCTGTCGCCGAACCAGTACGGCACCCAGTTGAACGCGCCGAAGATGGCGGCGGCCGCATATTTCGGATCGCAGGGGGCGATGCTGCCGTCCTCGATGCCTTCCCGGATCAACCTGCGCACGGTGTTGTCGAGGTTCTTGCGGCCGCGCCGCAGGGTGTTGCGGCTGTCCTCGGTCAGGGCCAGGTCGCCGATGAGAACGAGACAGGCCCCGAACTCGGTGGAGAGCAGGGACATGTAACTGCGCAGCAAAGCCGCGAGGCGGTCGAGGGGCGGCCGGTCCTTGTCCCGGCTGGCCCGCATCGCGTCCTCCATGAAGGCGATGGCCAGGCGGTTGCACTGAAAGAGAATATCGTCCTTGCTCTCGACGTAGTAGTAGAGGGTCCGCTTGGAGACGTTGAGTTCCTTGGCGATGTCGTCGAGCGAGGTGCGGTCGTAGCCGCGCCTGTTGAATAGTGCGGCCGCGGTGGTCAGGACGGCCATGCGTTTCTGCTGCCGTTGTTCGTCGCGGCTCGCGACCTTGCCGTTCCAAGTGGCGCCCGACATGACTAACCCTTTGTTTCCAAATGTATCGCTGGGGCGGCCCAAAGGTTCTCGCCGCGTAGCGGAACAGATCATAGCACGGTCTTGCTTGACATGTAACCCACTAGTGGGATACATAACTGATAAGGGGAGTCATAAGCACTTCGGGAGCAGATCATGAGCAGCAAGGCCATCGTCGCCGGCGTCGGCATGACCCGGTTCGTCAAGCCGGGCGACAACGACCCCTATCCCGTGATGGGCGCGGAGGCGATCCGCATGGCGCTGGCCGACGCGGGTCTGGACTACGACCAGGTGCAGCAGGCCTATGCGGGCTATGTCTACGGCGACAGCACGTCCGGCCAGCGCGTCGCCTACGAGGTCGGCATGACCGGCATCCCGCTCGTCAACGTCAACAACAACTGCTCGACCGGGTCCTCGGCTTTGTTCCTTGCGCGCCAGGCGGTCGAAGCCGGCGTGGTGGATTGCGCCCTTGCCTTCGGGTTCGAGCAGATGGCGCCCGGGGCCTTGTCCGAGCACTGGACCGACCGTCCGTCGCCGCTCGACCGGTTCATTTCGGCTGCCGATGAGGTGTCCAGCGATACGCGCACGCCAATGACGCTAAAGATGTTCAGCGGCGCCGGCATCGCCCACCAGAAGAAATACGGCACCAGGGACGAGACCTTCGCCAAGATCCGCGCCAAGGCCAGCACCCACGCGGTGCACAACGAGAGGGCCATCTTCCGCAAGGAGGTCACCGTCGAGGAGGTGATGCAATCCGCGCCGGTCGCCGACCTCTTGACCCGGCTGCAGTGCTGTCCGCCGACCTGCGGCGGCGCGGCGGCGGTCGTCTGCTCCGAGGCCTTCGCGGACAGACACGGCATCGACAAGAGCGTGCGGATCGTCGCCCAGTCCATGACCACCGACTTCCCCTCGACCTTCGAGGACAAGGACATGATCAAGGTGGTCGGCTACGACCTGACGGCCGCTGCGGCACGCGAGGTCTACGAAGCGGCCGGCATCGGCCCCGAGGACGTGGATGTGGTCGAGCTGCACGACTGCTTCACCACCAACGAGCTTCTGACCTATGAAGGGCTCGGCCTCGCGCCCGAGGGCGGCGCCGAGAAGTTCATTTGGGACGGCGACAACACCTATGGCGGCAGGGTCGTGACCAACCCCTCGGGCGGGCTCTTGTCCAAGGGCCACCCGCTTGGCGCCACCGGCCTGGCCCAGTGCTTCGAGCTGGTGAGCCAGCTGCGCGGCGCCGCGGGCGAACGCACCGTCGAAGGGGCGCGCACGGCGCTCCAGCACAATCTGGGCCTCGGCGGCGCCTGCGTCGTGACCCTCTACCAGGCCGCCTGACCGGCGGCCTGCCGGTCACGGTCCCAGCCGTCTCGACCCTTTGAGGAAGGCAGCACGATGAGCGCATACACAGCCCCCTGGATGAACGAGGAACTCACCCTGCTGCAGGACGCCTGCGCCAAGTTCTATGCGGCCGAGTTCGTCCCCCACGAGGAACGCTGGCAGAAACAGGGCCATGTCGACCGGGAAGCCTGGCTCAAGGCCGGGCAGGCGGGCATCCTCTGCGCTTCGATCCCCGAGGAATACGGCGGCGCCGGCGGCACCTTCCACCACGAGGCGATCATCCTGGCCGAACAGTTCCGCCCGACCGGCTACAGCGGCTTCGGCAACACCGTGCACAGCCAGATCGCGGCACACTACATCCTCAACTACGGGAGCGAAGAGCAAAAGCACCGCTGGTTGCCGAAGATGGCGACGGGCGAGCTGATCTGCGCCATCGCCATGACCGAGCCCGGCGCCGGTTCGGACCTGCAGAACATGAAGACGACGGCGCTCAAGGACGGCAACCACTACCTCATCAACGGCTCCAAGACCTTCATCACCAACGGCCAGCTCGCCAATCTGATCATGCTGGCCGTCAAGACGGACCCGTCCGAGCGGGCCAAGGGCGTCTCGATCTTGATGGTCGAGACCGACGGCCTCGAGGGCTTCGCCCGCGGGCGCAACCTCGACAAGGTCGGCATGAAGAGCCAGGACACCTCCGAGCTGTTCTTCGACGACGCACGCGTGCCGACGAGCTGTCTGCTGGGCGCCGAGGAGGGCCAGGGGTTCTACCAGCTGATGGAGCAGCTGCCCCAGGAACGCCTGGTGGTCGCCGTCTGCGGCGCCGCGGTCATGGAGAAGGCGGTCGAGGAGACGGTCGCCTACGCCAAGGAGCGCAAGGCCTTCGGCGGCACTTTGCTGGATCTGCAGAACACCCGCTTCAAGCTCGCCGAGGCCAAGACCATCGCCCATGTGGCCCGCGTCTTCGTCGACGACTGTGTCGACCGCCTGGTCCGCGGCGAGCTCGATGCGGCGACGGCCTCGATGGCGAAATGGTGGGTGACGCAGATGCAGTGCGACGTGGTCGACGAGTGTCTGCAGCTGCACGGCGGCTACGGCTACATGCTGGAATACCCGATCGCGCAGATGTACACGGATTCGCGGGTGCAGAAGATCTACGGCGGCACCAACGAGATCATGAAGGAGCTGATCGCCCGCACGCTCTAGGAGATATCCCCGACAAGGGCGGTCCGTGCTCATGCCTGTGGCAATTGCCACCGCCAGGAGCCCCTCTGTCGCGCTACGCTGCCAACCGCTACTCCCGAAAATTGCGGGGCGTACGCTCCGGCAACGCATCGCGGCGCGTCCCGCCGATGCGAGGCTCCCCCGGCGCACAACTGGGCAGTTCGCCATATATAGCCGGCTTGGTGGAGGTTCCGATGAGCTTCAGCCTAACCTACCTGGATCGCTACAAGATCGAATACGAAACGGAGGGCCTGACCGAACCCTCCGGCCTTTCGCTCACGCCGGACAATGACGGCCTGTGGACGGTCAGCGACGACACCAAGATGATCTTCAAGCTGGACCTCGAAGGGCGCTTGGAGGACGACGAATCCTTCGAGATTCCGGTCAAGGGACTGGAAGGCGTCACTGCCGATCCCGGGGGCGCGTTCCTGCTCGCGGCGAAGGAAGAAACCAACGAGATCATCAAGATCGAGATCGCGGAGCGCGAGATTACGGACAGACGACGGCTTGCCGACATGGCGGGTTACGACACGATCGAGCCCTTCTTCAGAGGGGACGGAGAAAACAAGGGCCTCGAGGGCATCACCTGGAACACGGACACCGACACGGTCTTCGTCATGAAGGAAGGCGAGCCGGGCCTGTTGGTGGAGGTGTCGGCGGACCTGCGGACGATCCGAGCACACAGACTGCTGACCGATGAAAACGGCTTTCGTGACCCGGGTCTAAGGAATGAAGACATTGATTTTTCGGGCATTTGCTACGACGACCGCCGAACCGCCTTCTGGATCGTCAGCGACAAGGCCCAGCGGCTGTATCTGTATGACTGGGCGGGCAACCAAGTGCTGCAGAGTTCGACGCTCGGCTACGCCAAAGACGGCGAGTATCGGGAGGTGAAGAAGGCAGAGGGCGTTGCCGTCGATCCGGGACGAAACCGTCTTTACGTGGCCAGCGACGAAGAGGTGCGCCTCTACGTCTTTGACCTTCGCGGATGACGGTGAGGCGAGACGTGCCGCGATCGGTTTGGGAAGACGGCGCTTTCTTGGTTTGCCTCCTGCAGGTTGCGGACTCGGCTGGCGCCAGTCGGCCGTGACGGATCCAGGACCGGTCAGGCGTGTTGCTCCCAGCGCGTAGGGGACGGGTGAACTGAACTGGGTCTGTTCCGCCATGTGACTCGACATGACAGACGATATGAAGGCGCAGCTCTTGAACTCCGATCTCGAGCGGCTCAACCAGTCGTTCTGGAGAAACGAGGAGTTGGGCGAAACGCGGGTCCGTTTTTTCGTTGGATTGGTGACGGCGGTCATCTCCGCACTCGTGGCTTTGGCGACGGTCAAACGTGGCCAGAACGAAGAGTTCTTAGTGCCCGGCCTCGACTTCTGGGCGCTGGCGCTGTTTGCGCTGATCAGCCTGCTGCTGATTGGCTTGCTCACATTTTGGCGGATGGTTCGGCGGAACTGCGTCACGGACCATTACAAAGAAGCGATGGACGACATCAGGCGCCAGTTCACGCATATTGGATTGCCGCCATACGATCCCATCAAGGCGAAGTGTGTGAGCTACCCTGCGAAGCGCGGGGGTTTAGCCGATTTCATGGCGATCATCATCGGTTTGATCGTCGCGGCATTGGTCTGCGTCGCGTTCATTTTCAGTGACTCGACGTGTGTTGCAAGCTGCGTCCTTGCGGCGGGCAGTCTGGCCGTCATCTCCGTCGTGGGCTTGATCCTACTGGCCCACCGCAAGCGGGATCATTTCAGGGACTCGGTCCTTACGGACGTCTACCGCCCAACAGATTGACCCGGCAGCCCAGCATTTGGCGCACCCCGACGGCATGCCCCATCGCTGAGCCGGGACGCGTCACTCGGCCTTCCCGGGCGGAGCCAGGTCGCATGGCACGCCACAAAGAGGACCGCTATGGCGGCGACCGTGTCGATGCCATAGGGCGGGTCAGCGGGCTGACGACGCCGACACCGCCACAAACGGCCTAACCTGCCGCGGCGATCGGATTGGCGAGCCGCCAGTCGATATGGCCGATCCGGTCCTGGCCCCAGAAGGGCTCGCCGTCGACCAGAAAGTATGGCACCCCGAAGGCGCCGTCGGCGACGGCCTGCTCACTGTTGGCGCGCACCCCGGCCGCGGCCTCCGGGTCGCTCTCGGCGGCCTGGAGCAGGTCGAGGTCAACGCCGATGGCTGCGGTGCTCGCCGCGATTTGCTCGGCGGTCGAGATGTCCTGTCCTTCCCCCCAGTAGCGGTGGAACACGGCGCGCATGAACGCCGGTGCAGTTTCCGGTTGGTTCTGCTGCAGGCGCCAGGCGGCTTGGCGCGCCAACACGCAGTCGAGCGGGAAGGGCTTGGGCATGGCGAAGGGCAGTCCGGCCACCGCCGCGCAGCGCTCGAAGTCCCGGCGCACGTAACGCGCCTTGGCCTTGGGCTTGCCGATCGGGTGATAGTCGATCGCGTCCCAGATCTGGAAGACCGAGACCGCCCGCCAGTCCAGTGCGCGGCCATGTCTCGCCGCCACCTCTTCGATCGCCGGCATGGCGATATAGCTGTGCGGCGAGACGAAGTCGAAATAGCAGACGATCGGTTCGGCCATGCCGGAACTCCCCCCCTTTGGCTTGTCTCGACAGCCTAGCGAATGGCCCCGCATGCGCCAAGGCAGGGTCATGCCTGTGGTCCGCGCTCTGCTAAGATGCGAACGAGGCAGTGCGGGGGACGAGATGTTGGATTTCGTGCACGAGACCGCGCCGACCCGTGTCGTGTTCGGCGCGGGTCGCGTCGCCGATCTGCCGGCGGAGGCCGACCGCCTCGGTCTCGCGCGGCTCTTGCTGTTGTCGACGCCCGGCCAGCGGGCCCGGGTCGAGGCGCTGGCCGCACCCCTGGGCGCGCGCATCGCGGGCCTGTTCGCCGAGGCGGTCATGCATGTCCCGGCCGAGACGGCGGCGGCGGCCCGGGCCGAGGCGAGCCGGATCGCTGCCGATGGCTGCGTTGCGGTCGGGGGCGGCTCGACCGTCGGGCTCGCCAAGGCGATCGCGCTCGAGACCGGTCTGCCGATCATCGCCGTGCCGACCACCTATGCCGGCTCCGAGATGACGCCGATCTGGGGCCTGACCGAAGGCGGCGAGAAGACCACCGGCCGGGACGCGCGGGTTCTGCCGCGGACGGTGATCTACGATCCCGCGCTGACCCTCGATCTCCCGTCCCGCATCGCGGGCGCAAGCGGGATGAACGCCCTGGCCCATTGCGTCGAGGCGCTCTATGCCGCGGACGCGAGCCCGATCATCAAGCTGATCGCGGAAGAAGGGGTCCGCGCGCTGGCCGCGGCTTTGCCGGCCGTGGTGACGAACCCCGGCGAGATCGAGGCGCGCGCCCGGGCGCTCTACGGCGCCTGGCTTGCGGGCACGGCGCTCGGCGCGGCCAGCATGGCCCTGCACCACAAGCTCTGCCATGCCCTCGGCGGCAGCTTCAGCCTGCCGCACGCCGAGACCCACACCATCGTCCTGCCGCACGCGGCCGCCTACAACCGCGACGCTGCGCCCGAGGCCATGCGCCGCATCGCGGACGCGTTGGGTGCAGACGAGGCGCCGGGCGGCCTGTTCGACCTGGCCCGCGCGGTCGGCGCGCCGGCGGGGCTCGCCGAGATCGGCCTGCGGGAGACAGATCTCGACCGGGCGGCCGAGATCGCGACCCGCAATCCCTATGACAACCCGCGCCGGGTGACCCGGGACGGCGTTCGGGCACTGTTGGAAGACGCTTTCCACGGACGCCGGCCGGCCATCGGGTGAACCCGTGGTCCGACCGGAAAAACAGGCTAGATTGAGGGCCAACGGCCGGCACCAGCAGAGGAGCGCGAGACCATGCGGAACCTGACGGAGGAGACCGCGACCGAGGCGGTTCTGGAGAAGCTCGAGGGCACGGAGGATCCGCGCCTGAAGGCGGTCATGACCAGCCTGATCAAGCACCTGCACGGCTTCATCCGCGAGATCGAGCCCACGGAAGAGGAATGGATGGCCGGAATCCGCTTCCTCACCGAGGTGGGCCAGAAGTGCGACGATGTGCGCCAGGAGTTCATCCTGCTCTCGGACGTCCTGGGCGTGACCATCCTGGTCGATTCCATCAACCACCGGGTCAGTGAGGGACTCACCGAGACCAGCGTGCTCGGGCCGTTCTACGTCGACGGCGCGCCCCTGTTGTCGCCGCCGGTCGATATCGCCGGGGCCACCGAGGGGACGCCGTTGATCGTCTCCGGCCGGGTCCGCGATCCGGACGGGGCGCCCATTGCCGGCGCGCTGTTGGACGTGTGGCAGACCGCGCCGAACGGTCTCTACGACGTTCAGGATTCGGACCAGCCCGCGTTCAACCTGCGCGGCCGCATGCGGACCGACGCGGACGGCGGCTATGAATTCAGGACCGTGCTGCCGGTCTCCTACCCGATCGCGACCGACGGTCCGGTCGGACGGATGCTGGAGGCCGTGGGCCGGCATCCCTACCGGCCGGCGCACGTTCATTTCATCGTCTCGGCCGAGGGTTTCGCGCCGGTCACCACCCAGCTCTTCGTCGAGGGCGACCCGTATATCGATTCCGACGCGGTGTTCGGCGTCAAGGACACGCTGGTCGTGCCGTTCGGCGAGAGTGACGATCCGACGCTGGCCGAGCGCTGGGGACTGGTCCCACCGGTACGCACGGTCGCCTACGACTTCGGGCTGAAGCGCCAGGCATGAAGGCTGCCGTCTGCCATGCGTTCGGCGATCCCGAAACGCTCTCGGTCGAGGAGGTGGCGTCCCCGGTCCTGGGGCCTGGCGACGTGCGCGTCGCGGTGCACGCCGCCTCGGTCAACTATTTCGACATCCTGATGGTGCAGGGCCGCTATCAGCGCAAGCCCGCGCTCCCGTTCGTGCCCGGTACCGACGCGGCGGGCGAGGTGCTGGAGGTCGGGGCCGCGGCCTCCGGCATCCGGGCCGGCGACCGGGTGCTGCTGTTCGACTGGATCGGCGCCTTCGCCGAGGAGATGGCTGTGCCGGCGCGGAACGTCTTCCCGCTGCCCGACGGGATCGAGTTCGAGACCGCGGCGGCGCTCAAGAGCGTCTACGGCACGGCGCTCTATGCGCTCAGGGACCGGGCCCGGCTTCAGGCGGGCGAGTGTCTGGTGGTTCACGGCGCGGCGGGCGGCGTCGGCCTGGCCATGGTCGAGGTCGGACGCGCGCTCGGCGCCCATGTCGTCGGCACCGTGGGCTCGGACGGCAAGGCGGGATTGGTCCGCGCGGCTGGGGCGGAAGCCGTGATCAACACCAGGACGGAAGACCTGCGTGATCGTATCCGCTCGCTCACCGACGGGACGGGTGCGGATGTCATCTGCGACCCCGTCGGCGGTGCGCTCTTCGATCAGTCTGTCCGTTGCATGGCCTGGGGCGGGCGGCTCCTGACCCTGGGCTTCACCAGCGGCACCATCCCGGCGCTGCCGGCGAACCTGGCGCTCCTCAAGAGCTTCGATCTCGTGGGCGTGAACTATGGCGGCTGGGTCGACCGCGATCCGGACGCCCATCGCGCGATCACCGAGACCACAATCAACTGGTGCGCGGCCGGGCGGATCACGCCGCATGTCTCGCTGCGCTTTCCCTTGGATCAGGTGCGCGAGGCCATGCAGACGCTGCTCGACCGCCGGGCCGTTGGCAAGGTGGTCATTCAGGTTCGCTAGCGCCCGATCCGCTTCGTTCGGCCCGGTCGGAGCGCGCTGGCCGGACGGTGGTTTCGCCGAACGCGACGACGCTCACCGGCAGCGGTCGACCGTCCAGCCTTCGGGCAGCTTGTTCTCGGACGGCACGCCTTCGCCGTCGTCGCAGGCCTGCTCGATCTGGGCTCGGGTGATGCCCAGCGCGCCGCGCAGATCGGTGCCGCTGAACCGCGCCCCGGACAGATTGGCGCCGCTCAGATTGGCGCCCTGGAAGTTGGCGTTCTCCAGGAGCGCACCGGTCAGTCGCGTGCCCAAGAGGATGGCGCCTTGTAGATTGGCGCCGATCAGAACGGCCTCCGACAGATCCGCGCGTGCCAGATTGGCGCGCGCCAACCCCGCGCCCGAGAGCTCCGCCCGGCGCAGGTCCGCGCCGGAGAGGTCGCAGCCCTCGCAATGATTGCTTTGACGCAGTCGCTCAAGTGCCGCGTTGTCGGCCGCCTGCGCGCTGGCCGCCAGCAGGCTGCAGGCAAGGGTGGTCGGCAGAACGAGTCTCATGTCTCACCTCGCGTCCGCCCAGCCCCGGCGCTCCGATTGGCGCTATCCCGTCAGGGATTCATACCGGCTAGTTCTTCTTCTCCATTTTCATCTTGCCGTGTTCGCCGTGCTCCATCTTGCCATGGCCACCCTCGGCGGCCATGTCGCCGAACTTGACCTTCTCGACCAGGCGGTCGCGCACGGGCCCGCTCACGTCCATGGTGAGCGCCCATTCGCCGTGCATTTCCAGATGCAGCTTGGCGTGATAGTTGCCCGGCTTGCCCATCGGCATAGCCTTGACCGGCGGCACGTTGTGCGCCATGGGCATGGAGGGCATGTCCGGCTTGACCATGATCTCGGCGCCTTCGATCGGCTTGCCGCTCTTCTTGCCCATGAGCATGATCATGCAGTCATAGACCAGCCGTTCGCCCGCCTCCTTGCAGGCGACGTTCGCCTTGGGCCGCTCGCCGGCCCATGCCATCATCGGCAGCGCCACCATGGCCGCGGCCGCGATTACTGTCTTCCCTATGTGCATTGCCGTGTCTCCTCCGCTGAGACCCGAGATGGATGACCTGTCCGGTCGTCTGACGCAGGTTCTGGCGCCTGGATTGGTGCCGGATCGGGCACACATGCCGCCGTAGCGCGACTAGCGGATGCCCGAAGGCCCGAGCGGCAGCATAGGTGTAATCGCGACTGCCGGCAAACGATCCCCGGAGAACCGCGATGCGCCGCTTGGCGCCCTTACTCCGCGGTATAGTTCACGCCGAAGCGTTCCACGAAGGTATCCCAGGAATAGCGCTTGACCGCGACCAGGCAGCTCTGATCTCCGTGCCGGAAATGATAGACGACCACCGAGTCGCCATTGATGGTCATGCGGCAGAAGCCCTTGTCCTTTGCCAGCACCGCCTCCGGGCAGGTGTCGATGTCCACATGCGGGACGGCCTCTTCGAATTCATGGTAGCTCACATAGCACTGCGGTTCCGCCAGGGCGGCGGTCGAGAACAGAAGGCCGAGGAGGGATCCGGTCGGGATGGTGCGCATGAGGTGTGGTCCTTGTCCTGTTGGGAGGCAGGTTCCCACATGGTAATGCAAATGCAAATCAGTCGCAATATTGATTGACGGGCGTGTGGATTGGACCGGGTGCCGGTCGGAACCACAGGTCCTGGGAGCGGAAATGCGCGCGCTGCCACGCTCAGCGCGGGTGCACCTCGAGGTACATAAGGGTCGCGTGCGTGCCGCCGGCACCGTGGACCTCAACCGAAAAGCGGCCGGTCGCATGCGCCTTGAACGCCATCGTGGATGGGGTGCCCGGCTGCACCTTCGCGCGCAGGTCGTAGCCGTGCAGGTGCAAATCCGTCGCCGCGTCGGTCGTCCAGCGGAGTTCCAGCTCGTCGTCCTGTTTCACCCGCAATGTGTCTGACGCGCCGTGCAGCTTCCCGCCATGGATCGCCAGATCGAAACAGACCTTGCCGCCGGGACAGGGTCCCGGGCCGGCCGATGCCGCCTTGACCGGGACGGACGCCTGTACCGGCTTGCCGGCGGCCGCATAGTGTCGGTGATCGTTCGTGTTGAGCGTGATCACGACCTGCCGGGCGCCCGACGGCATCTTACCGATATGGAACCACGGCCCGTAGAGCCGGGCGATCTTCATTCCGTCCACATAGATGTGCGCGTGGCCTTCACCCGGTCTGTGTGCGCGGCTCGCTTGCTCGGGTGCAAAGCGGAAATTCTCGGTGGTCACGTGCAGGTTCCAGCCGGACATGGGGTCCGGGCTGAGCTTGACCGAGACGGTCGGGACCGGCATGCCGGCCGGCATCTCGACAAGGTCGGTATGATCATGCTTGCCATGACCGTCGCCATGTGACCCAGCCATTTTCTTATCGGTCGCAAAAGCCGTGCCGATGAAAAGAAAAGCGGCGGCAGAATATACGATGAGACGACGCATGAGCCCCCCCTTGCGCAATGTTCGCTGATGTTCGGCCGGTGCGGGTGCACCAGCGCATCTTCGCCAAAGTCTGCGCAAAGTTATAGGACAGTGCAAGGACCGTGGCGCGTTGCTCAGCCGGCCGTTGCCGCGGGCTTGAGGCCCATATAGGCGCTCACCAGATGCTCGTCCCGGACCAGCGTGTCCGCACGGCCCTCGAGGATGATCCGCCCGCCTTCCAGGACGTAGCCGCGGTCGGCGACCGAGAGCGCCTGGCGCACATTCTGCTCGACCAGCAGGATGGTGACGCCCCGGTCGCGCAGGCTTTGGATCAGCCGGAACACCTCCTGCACCGCGACGGGCGCGAGGCCCAGCGAGGGCTCGTCCAGCAACAGGAGCTTCGGATTGGCCATCAGGCCGCGCGCCAATGCCAGCATCTGCGCCTGGCCGCCGCTCAGGACCGAGGCGCGCTCGTCCAAGCGCTCGGCGAGCGCCGGGAACAGCTCCAGCACCGCGGCCATGTCGACGCCGCCGCTGCGCTGTGCTGCCCCATGCGCGCCGAGGCGAAGATTTTCTTCGATCGTGAGGCCGCCGAAGATCAGCCGCCCCTCCGGCACCTGCGCGATCCCCTGGCGTAGGATCCGGTATGCGGGCAGCCTGGTGATGTCCTGTCCCTGAAAGCGGATCTGGCCCGCCGCCGGCCGCTCGATGCCGCAGATCGCATGCATGGTCGAGCTCTTGCCAGCGCCGTTGGCGCCGATCAGCGCAACGATCTCGCCCGCAGCCACGTCCAGGGTCACGTCCTGAACGGCGCGCACCTTGCCGTAGCGCACCTGTAGGCCGCGCACCTCAAGCATCGCCGGCCTCGTGGCCGAGATAGGCCTCCAGCACGTCCGGATGGCTGAGCACCGCGTCGGGCGCGCCCTCGGCGATCTTGCGCCCGAAGTTGAGCACGCAGAGCCGCCCGCACAGTGCCGAGATCATGTCCATCTTGTGCTCGATGACCATGCAGGTGCGCCCGGGCGCCGCCACCTCGCGGATCAAGGCGGCCATGGCCTCGGTCTCCCGTGGCGTCATGCCGCCGGCCGGCTCGTCCAGCAGTAAGAGCGCCGGATCGCGGGCGAGCGCCCGGGCGAGCTCCAGCCGCCGCTGATCCGGCAGCGGCAGGCCGCCCGCCAGCATCTCGGCCCGGTCGGCCAGGCCAGTGGCCTCGAGCAGGCGCCGTACCTCGGCGCGGCGCTCGGCCTCGGCCGCACGGTCCGGCAGCACCAGCTCGCGCGGGCGCAGCGTGGGCAGGCCGTGCTGGGCGGCCCAGACGTTCTCGAACACGGTCATGCGCTGAAAGATGCGCAGGTTCTGGAAAGTCCGCGCCACGCCGCGGCGGATCACCTGGGCGGGCTTAAGGTTGGTGATTTCCTCGCCGCCGAGCCAGACCCGCCCGGCCGAGGCGGGATAGACGCCGGTGACCACGTTGAACAGCGTGGTCTTGCCCGAGCCGTTCGGGCCGATCAGGCCGAAGATCTCGCCCGGTGCGACCTCCAGGCTCAGTTCGGCCAACGCCTGCAGCCCGCCGAAGGCGCGGGAGAGCGCCTCAGTCCTGAGCATGGATCCAGCGCCGCCATCTGCGGCGCAGCCAGTGGACCGTCGCTTCGTCCAGGATCCCGCGCGGCCGGATGATCAACAGCACTGCGACCAGACCGCCGAAGACGATCATGCGGTAGCCCGAGATCGCCCGGATCGATTCGAGAAAGCCGATGTCGATGCCGACGCCGAGCAGTGGTCCAAGCGCGGTGCCGAGCCCGCCGATCAAGCCATAGGCGAGGCTGTGCACGCCCAGCATGACGTTGAAGATCTTGGGCTCCACATAGGTGGTGAGATGGGCGTAGAGCCCGCCGCCGATCCCGGCGATCACGCCCGCCATGGCCGCGGCCAGCACCTTGTAGGCGGTGGCGTTGAGGCCCTGCATCTCGGTCAGCATCGGGTCCTCGCCGATCATGCGGAAGACCGAGCCGAGCCGCGCCCGCTCCAGGACGAAGAACCCGATCAAGACCAGCGCGAGCAGGCCATAGATGACCAGCATGTATTCGAAGGCGGTCACGTTGCTGTCGTAGATATAGCGGATGTCGCGGAACCCGTCCGAGCCGTCCGGACCCACCAGCTCGCCGTCGATCTCCACCTGATAGGTGAAGATCTCGAACACCAGGCGCACCATTTCGGCGAAGGCGAGCGTGGCGATCGAGAAATACAGGCCGCGCAGGCGCAGCGTCGGGATCGCGACCAGCGTGGCCGCGAGACCGGCGAGCGTGGCACCCCACAGGAGCCCCGCCCAGAAGGGCCAGCCCCACATGGCGGTGGCGATGCCCGAGCCATAGGCGCTGATCGCGAAATAGGCCTGCTGGCCGAACGAGATCTCGCCGGTGAGCAGCAGGAGATAGGCGGACAGGGCGATGAACGAGATCATCCCGATGTTCGACAGCACCGAGACCAGATAGGGATCCATCGCCAGTCCTAGACCCGGCGCAACGCGGCGCGCTCGCGCTCGGCCGCCACCTGGCCCATGAGCCCGCCGGGCCGGAACACGAGGAACAGAAACAAGAGCGCGTAGGCCGCGAGGTCCCGATATTCCGTGCCCAGATACCAGGTGCTTTGCGCCTCCACGACGCCGAGCAAGAGGCCGCCCAGGATGGCGCCCGGGATCGAGCCCATGCCGCCGAGCATCATGGCGATCAGCCCTTTGAAGGTGGCCCAGAGGCCGAACAGCGGCGTGATTTGGGCGTCCGTGCCGATGATCAGGTAGGCCGCCACCCCGCCAAGCGCCGAGGCCAGGGCGAAGGCCCAGAACGTCACCCGGCCGATGTTGATGCCCATGAAGCGCGCGGCACGCGGGTTCTCGGAGACCGCGCGCAACGCCAGCCCGAAGCGGGTGCGATAGAGCAAGACCTGCAGCAGCACCGTGAGGCCGGCCGCGCAGGCGAACATGATCAGGTTTTCGAGCTTCAGAAAGAAGGGACCGATCTCGATCGCGGTGCGGTCCGCCAGGGGCGGGAAGGGATAGGTCCGCTCGGGGAAAAACACGGTGACGATCTCCTCGAGCTGCATCCAGATCGCGAAGCTCGAGACCATCGAGGCGACCGCCGCCCCCTGCCGGATCGCCCAGAAACAGAGCCGCTCCACGTATATGCCGGCGAGAACGGCCCCGATCACGGTGGCGACCGCGACCGCAAAGCCGCCCATCTGGAACTCTAGATACACCAGGGTGCCGACAAAGGCGCCCAGCATGATCGACGGCCCGTAGGACAGGTTGAGCCGGCGCATCACGCCAAAGATCAGGGTAAAGCCGATGGCAAGCAGGGCGTAGGACGAGCCCACCATGACGCCGTCGAGACAGTTCTGGATGAAATCGACCATCGCCTGGCCGCCCCGGCGACGCTACGCCGTCTGGCGCGTGCCCAGATAGGCCCGCTGGATGACCTCGTCCTCCGCCATCTCGCCCGGCGTCCCGTCGAAGGTCACGCGCCCCTGCTCCAGCAGATAGAAGTGGTGCGCGACCTGCAGCGCCATATGCGCGTTCTGCTCGACCAGAAAGATCGAGGTGCCGTCCTTGTGCAGATCGCGCACAATCTGGAAGATCTCCTCGACGATCATGGGCGCGAGCCCGAGCGACGGCTCGTCCATCAGCAAGAGCTTGGGCCGCGCCATCAGTGCGCGCGCCACCGAGAGCATCTGCTGCTCGCCGCCCGACAGCGTTCCGGCCATCTGAGTCGACCGTTCGCGCAGCCGGGGAAAGCGATTGTACATTGCCTCCATGTCGTTCGCGATCTCGCTGGCGGCACTGCCGGTCCGGCTATAGGCGCCGGCGCGCAAATTCTCCGCAACGGTCATTTCCGGAAAGACCAGCCGGTTCTCCGGCACCAGCGCAATGCCCGCGCGCACGATCCCACCCGGGGCCTGACCGGTGATGTCCTTGTCATGGAACCGCACCGAGCCGCGGCGCGGCTTGAGAATGCCGGTGATCGTCAGCATCAGGGTCGTCTTGCCGGCCCCGTTGGGCCCCAACAGGCAGGTGATTTGGCCCTCGCCGACGCGCAGGGTCACGCCCTTCAAGGCTTCGATCTTGCCATAGGCGGTGACGACGTCCTGGACCTCAAGCATCGACGCTATCCTGCCGCCGCTGCGCGCCGGCCGCCGGCGCCGCCGAGATAGGCTTCCTGCACGGCCGGGTCGTCCTGGATCTCGGCAGGCGTGCCCTCGGCGATCTTCTTGCCGAAGTTCAACACCGCGATGCGGTCGGTGACGCCCATGACCAGGTCCATGACATGCTCGACCAAGAGGATCGTGACACCCCGGTCCTGGATCTTGCGCAGGCGATCGTCCAGGGCGCCGACCTCCTCCAGATTCATCCCCGCGGCGGGCTCGTCCAGCAACAAGAGCTTCGGCTTGGCGGACAGGGCCCGGGCGAGCTCCAGCCGGCGCTGTTCGCCAAAGGCCAGGTTGCGCGCCAATGCATCGCGCTTGTCGGCGAGCCCGGAGAACTCCAAGAGCTCCTCGACGCTTTCCCGGGCGCGCCGGTTGCCCGACATCCAGCGGCGCAGGAAGTTTTCCCGCTGCCGGTCCTCGAGCCCGTTCTGGGCGACCCAGAGGTTCTGCCAGACGGTGAGCTGACCAAACAGCCTGATGTTCTGGAAGGTCCTGGCGATGCCGGCTGCCAGAGTCTGATGCGGCTGCGCCCGCGTGATGTCCTTGCCGTCGAGCAGGACCCGGCCCGAGGTCACCGGAAAGACGCCGCAGATCAGATTGACGGTTGTGCTCTTGCCCGAGCCGTTCGGTCCGATCAGCCCGAATATCTGTCCCTTTTCGACGGCGAGGCTCAAATCGTCGACCGCCCGCACGCCGCCGAAATGCTTGGACAGGACCTTGAGTTCAAGCATCGGCGCGGCCCTTCCGGGTGGAGAAAGCGCGTCCCACGATCATCACCACGCGCTCGTCGATCAGGCCCCGCGGTCGCACGTTCATGGCCACGACGATCAGCGCGCCGAACAGGAGGTTGCGCCAATCGCCCATGAACCGGAGCCCTTCGACCAGGATCCCCTGGATGAACACCACGGCAAAGAGCGTGCCCGTCACGTTGGTCAGCCCGCCCAGGATCGGATAGGCGATGGCGAAGGTGGCCAGCAGCACGCTGAAGTTGGCGTGCTCGATATGGGTGGTGTAGTGGGCGTAGATGCCGCCACCGATGCCGGCGATGAAGCCGCCGACCGCGAAGGCGGTGACCTTGGTCGCGGTCAGGTTGATGCCCACGCTCTGCGCCGCCAGCTCGTCCTCGCCGACCGCGCGCAGCACGGCGCCGGCGCGCGAGCGGTCCATCCACCACAGCGCCAGCATGATGGCGATCAGGATCACCCAGATGAACAGGGCCACGTCCCCCGTGGTCCAGCCGTTCTCCGGAAAATAGCGGATCTGTTTGAAGCCCTCGCCGCCCTCTGGGCCGACCATGATCTCGCCCTTGGCGATCTGGTAGTCGAAATTGAACCAGAACAGCCGCACGAACTCGCCAAACGCCGTGGTCGCGACCACCAGCATCAGGCCTTTCACCCTAAGCGCCGGGAAACCCACGATGCAGGCGACGACCCCGGCAACCGAGGCGCCGACCAGCATGGCCGGGACGATGTGCCAGCCGGCCAGCGTCGTGAGCATGGCGGCGATATACGCGCCGATGCCGAAAAAGCCCGCCTGGGCGATGGTCACCTGGCCGGTCAGCAGCACGACATAGGCCGAGAGGCCGAGGATGGTGTGTACGCCGATCAGCTGCGTCAGGCCGAGGAGGAAATCCATGCGCCGCTCTCCCGCTCAGTCCCGCAAGGCCGACCGGTGGAACAGACCGCCCGGCCGGAAGGTCAGGAACAGGAACAACAGCAGCATCACGTACATGTCGCGCTCGGTCACGCCACGCAGCGCCAGGAACAGGTTCTCGAAGGCGCCGACCATCAGCCCCGCGATGATCGCGCCAGGAATGCTGCCGAGCCCGCCGATCACGGTCACGATCAGCCCCTTGACGGTGACCGGCAAGGTCAAGAGCGGCGACAGCACGCCGACGGACGCGCCGATCATGGCGCCCGCGAGCCCGCCGAGCATGCCGGTGATGACAAATGTGGAGGCGTTGGTCCGTTCGATGCTGATGCCGCAGAGCTGCGCCGCCATGGGCTGTTGCGCGACGGCCCGGGTCGCGATCCCGAGACGCGTCCGATACAGCAGATAGAGCAGCACCAGCATTGCCGCGAAGGACAGCACGAAGATGAACAACAGGTCGCCGCGCAGCCCGAACTCGCCGAACTCGAAGAAGACGTCGTCGAAGATCGCCGGGTAGGGCTGGGGCATGCCGTCGGTCTCGTGCACCACCACCTCGTCGATGAAGATCAGCATGCCGACCGTGGCCAGCAAGGTGGTCAACGGCGTGTCCAGCGGCACGAGACGAAAGCAGCAGAGATAGACCAGCCAGCCGATCACCCCGGCGGCAATGGCGGAGATCAGAAACACGAGGATGGCCGGGAGCGGGACCAGGGTGGAGATCGCCCAGCTCACATAAGCGCCGCCGATCGATGTGGCCGCGTAGGCCAGATTGATCTTGTGCATGACGCCGAAGATCATCGTGAAACCGATGCCGATCAGCGCATAGGTCGTGCCGAACAGCACGCCGTCGGAGATCGACAGCACGATATCGATGAATTCCACGGCCCCCTCCGCGGACTAGGACGGCGAAGAAAGAAGGGGTGGACCCGCCATTGCCCGGTCCACCCCCCTACGATCGGAACTCAGCTGCCTGGATCGTGTAGCACCGCCCAGGAGCCGCCCTTGGCGTGGACGTACACATAGGGCTTGATCGCCTCGCCCTCGGCCGTGCGCTGGATCGTGCCCAAGAGACCCTCGGTCTCCTTGAGCGCGGCCAGCCCGTCGCGGATCTTGCGCCGGTCGTCCTGCACCGTGTCCGGCTTGGCCGTGACGCCCGAGGTCTCGATCACGCCCTTCAGCACCATCATGATCTCCCAGGCCGCGGCGCTGTGCAGATCGGCGCTGCCGCCCTTCTCGGCCGACAGATCGGCGGCGACCTTGGCCGCCGGCGTCACCGGCGCGAAGCTGGTCGGGATAATGATGCCCTCGGCCTGCTTGGCGCAGCCCTGCAGGGTTTCCAGGCTCGACGAGCTGGTCAACCCGACCAAGAGCTTCGGCTTGACCCGCTGGCGCTGCATTTCCTTGAGCACGCCGCAGGTGGTGAAGGGATGCGCCGAGATCGCGACGATGTCGGCCTTGGCCTTCTTCATCTCGCGCACTTGCGTCGCGAAGTTGGTGTCGTTGAGGAGCCACTTGGACTCGCCAACCACCTCGAAGCCGGCCTCGGGCGCCCGCACCTTCATCACCTTGTGCCAGGTGAAGCGGGAATGGGCGAAGTCCTCCTCGACGCCGCCATAGACGGTCTTAAGCTCGCCATGCTCCGCCTTAATCCAGGCGAACAGCTTCTGGTACATCTCGCTTTCGTTGGGCACGTTGCGGAAGGCCCAATCGGAGATCTTCGCCAGCCCGCCCTTGATCGCCGTGTCGGTAAAGATCGGCATCTGAACGCCGGAATCACCGGCATCGCCGACCTTCTTCTGCAGGATGCCGAACAGGGGCTCGGCCACGTTCGAGCAGGTCGGCCCGACCGCCACGACCGCGTCGGTACCGGCGATCCGGCGCAGCACCGAGATGCCTTCCTCCGCGTTGCAGCGGTCATCGTCGAAGGTCACCTCGATCTTGCCGGTAGCGCCGTCGCCCAGCTTGACGCCACCGCCCTTGTTGATGTGGTCGGCCGCGGCCCGCATGACCGCTTCCGTATTCACGCCGAAAGACCGCACCACGCCCGACTTGGCGCCGAAGCCCGCGATCTTGACGGTTCTCTCGGCTGCCACCGAGCTGGTCGCGACGCCCAGCATGGCCGCCGCGACAACCGCTGGCGCGATGATCCAGGATCTTTTCATTGAGTTTCCTCCCATTGGCTTGGTCGACTGTCCTGGCAAGTTTGCTTCTTGTTATCGTTCAAATCCCCAAGAGGTTAGGTCGAGTAACATTTGTAGTCAAACTTTGCGGCGCCGCGGATTTGCCCCTGTTCTCCAGGTGCATCGCTTTATGCAGCCAGTGGGTGAAAGGCGCGGGGCGCGGTCGCGCAACCTGTCGATCTTGCCGGACCGTACGGCGCTTCGCACTTCCCAAGACGGCATCCGTTCGGTATCAGCCAGTTGGAAAAAGCGGAGGCGGCGGCAACCCATGCAAAGCTTTGATGCCATCTTCCAGCGCGCAGCCGAGCGCAAGGGCGGGGCCGAGGCGGTCGAGGATCTGTTGCCCAAACCCAAATCGGCCGCGGCCCTGCGCAAGCTGAGCGACGACCGCTATCTCGCCGGGATGACCAGATGCGTCTTCCAGGCGGGCTTCAGCTGGAAGGTGATCGAGGCCAAATGGCCCGGCTTCGAGGCGGCGTTCGAAGGCTTCAATCCGGGCCGCTGCTCGCTCATGTCGGACGACGATCTCGACCGGCTGGTGCGGGACACGCGCATCATCCGGCACGCCAAAAAGATCCTGTCGGTGCGCGACAACGCGGTGCTCCTGTGCGATCTGGCGCGCGAGCACGGCTCGGCCGCCAAGGCCTTTGCCGATTGGCCGGCGGAGGACTATGTCGGGCTCCTGGAGCTGCTCAAGAAGCGGGGAAGCCGGCTCGGCGGCAGCACCGCGCAGTATTTTCTGCGCCAGATCGGCAAGGAGAGCTTCGTCCTGTCCAAGGACGTGGTCGCTGCGCTCACGCGCGAAGGGGTCGTGGACAAGGATCCCAAGTCAAAACGGGATCTCGACGCGGTGCAGGCCGCGTTCAACGCCTGGCGCGCCGAGAGCGGCCGCTCGCTCTCCGAGATCAGCCGCGTGCTGGCGCTCAGCGTCGACAGCTAGGGCCGGCCACCCAACCATAGTTGCCGCCTTTCTTGCTGCGACACACTCGGCATGAGGGTGTTGCGCTTGATCCGTTCTGCACACCCCCCTCCCGAACCCTCCCCCGCAAAGGGGGGAGGGAACTTGGGTGGGGCCTTCTTTCTTAGCCCCCTCCCCCTTGATGGGGGAGAGATAGGGTGGGGGTGACCAGTTGGAGACGTGGGGCCTCATGCTTCGACAAGCTCAGCATGAGGGCCCTATCTTGAGCCCTTCATCCTGAGCCTGTCGAAGGACGAAGGGCGAGGCTCCTGTGGCTTATTGGCTTAGTCGAACGGCAGCAGCACCGTCGAACCGGTGGTGCGCCGTTCCTCGATGGCGCGATGGGCCTCCGCCACCTCTCTCAGCGGGTAGCGATGGTTGACCTGGATCTTGACCGCGCCGCTCTCCACCACGTCGAACAAGTCCGCGGCCGAGGCCAGAAGGTCGGCGCGCTTGGCCATGTAGTGCATGATCGCGGGCCGAGTGACGAACAGCGAGCCCCTGGCGCCCAACTCGATCACGTCGACCGGATCCGGCGGGCCGGAGGCGTGGCCATAGCTCGCCAGCACGCCCATCGGCCTGAGACAGTCGAGCGACCGCTCGAAAGTGTCCTTGCCGATCGACTCGTACACCACCGGCACGCCCTCGCCATCGGTCACCTCCTTGACCTTGGCGACGAAGTCGCCCCCCGTATGGATCACCGGGTGGTCGCAGCCGTTCGCCTGGGCCAGCGCCGCCTTCTCATCGGTGCTCACGGTGCCGACCACGGTCGCGCCCAGATGCCGGGCCCACTGGCAGAGGATCAGCCCCATGCCGCCGGCGGCCGCGTGCACCAGCACCGTGTCGCCCCGTTGAACCCGGTAGGTGCGGCGCAGCAGGTATTGCGCGGTCAGGCCCTTGAGCATCATGCCCGCGGCCTGCACGGCGTCGATGCCGTCCGGCAGTTTCACCAGCCGGTCCGCCGGCATCAAGCGCTCCTGGCTGTAGGCGCCGTGCGGCGGCGAGGCGTAGGCGACCCGGTCGCCGACCGCGAACTCGCCGGCCTCCGCGCCGGTTTCGGCGATCACGCCCATGCCTTCGAGGCCCAGCACGCAGGGCAGGGGCGGCACCCGCCAGGGATGCGGTATGCCGCGCCGATGGTAAGTGTCGACGTAGTTGACGCCGATCGCTTCGTGCCGCAGGCGCACCTCGCCCGGACCCGGTTCGCCGACCGGCCAGTCCTCCCACCGGAACACGTCCGGTGCGCCCTTCTCGTGGATCACGGCCGCCTTGGTCATCATCGCTCCTCCCCTGTCATCGGCGGGCCTTGCCCCGGTCGCCCGCTCTGCGCATCTCATGGTGTCACGTCCGGTGCGCCGGGCGCAATTCGATCCGAACCGGCCGCAAGGATTGCGCTGCTGTTGAGCCGTCCGTAATCTCCGGGGAGGGCCGCGACCGGACCGCCAGAGTCCGCGAGGCGAGGGACCACCGAGGGGAGGCGCGCTGATGAACGACACGACGGGGGAGGCGGGCGTCTTCGACGCCGGGCTCGAACGCCGCGAGGCGAACTTTGCCCCGCTCACGCCGGTCACCTTCCTGGCCCGCAGCGCGGATGTCTATCCGGACAAGCTCGCCGTCGTGCACGGCGACATGCGCCTGACCTATGGCGAGCTCTATGCCCGTTGCCGGCGCTTCGCCAGCGCGCTGCGGCGGCGCGGTATCGGCCAGGACGACGTGGTCGCCGTGATGTCTCCGAACATTCCCGCGCTGCTCGAGGCCCATTACGGCCCGGCCATGATCGGGGCCGTGCTCAACCCCTTGAATATCCGGCTCGATGCCGGCGCCATCGCCTTCATCCTGGAGCATGGCGGCGCCAAGCTCCTGATCACCGACCGGGAGTTCAGCGACACCATCAAGGAGGCGCTCTCCCGCATGGACAGCCCGCCGCCGGTGATCGACATCGACGACCCGATGCACGAGGGCGGCGAGCTCCTGGGCGAGACGGACTATGAATCCTTCCTCCTGGAGGGCGATCCGGCGTTCGCCTGGCAGCGGCCCGAGGACGAGTGGCGGGCCATCAGCCTGAATTACACCTCCGGCACCACCGGCAATCCCAAGGGGGTCGTGGTCCATCACCGGGGTGCCTATCTGAATGCCCT
>JAAUXY010007939.1_pt1 | contig 26947 bp, 16 predicted proteins | sample 7278121 | NCBI WGS metagenome assembly JAAUXY01 (sample SAMN14350117, study PRJNA611818) | marine sediment metagenome | isolation source: surface marine sediment (1.8m) | place: French Polynesia: Moorea | collected 2018-08 | reverse complement strand
GCTCGCCGCCTTCCATCCCCAGGAAAGAGTATCCCCAGCACTGCTCGACGTGTGCGATCACCGCTAGCGCCCCGCCTCCGGGATGGCTGAGCAGGCGGCGCGGCAGCTCGGCGACGAAGTCGTGAGGCGCGCGCAGGGCCGGTTCGCCGTCGCTACGATGGGCGTAGTCATCGAGACGGGTAGTGCCGGCACCGTAGCAGCCGAAGTGGAAGGCCACCAAGCCGTCGAGGCAAGCGTCGGCGCCAATGTCAGCACCGGCAAAGTAGTGGTCCTCTGCAACGCCTTGCTTCCAGGCGCGCGGCCCGGGCCAGTCCTGACACAGGACCGCGCCCTGGTGCGACCGCTGGCGGCGGTGGCCGTTGGGGAAAGCGACGCCGTGGCTGGCGCTGAACAGGAATGCTGGGGTCTCGTCGCCACCCAGGAGGCGTGACAGCCGGCTCTTGGTTGCCTGCTCGGCGAGCGCCAGGTCGACCTGCCACGCCGGATGCTCGCGCCCGACGGCCTCCGCCAGCGGTTCGACCAGAAAGTCGGCGCTGTACTGGGTCGCGTCGTCGTCGTCGTTGCGCACGCCGAAGAACGCTGCCCGCGGCCGATGCTCGACGCGCTCCTCGGCCGCGATCACTGCACCGGCGTATGCGGCGTACTCCTTCGCCGAAGCGAGGTCCAGCCGGCCGACGGCGTATTCGACATCGAGCTCGTACTGGAAACGGAACGGGATCTGCTCGGGGCCACCGACCAACAGCAGGTAATAGGGGACGTTGTCGGGGTCGGCAGGGCCGAATCCGGCCTGTTGACGATCGAGGAAGTCCCACTTCTCCTCCCCCGGCCGATAGCCCTCGTCGCCCGCGAACACTCGGAAGTAACGCTCATGCCGGGCGCTCGCCTGCCGCTGCCGGTGTTCCAGCAGCTCCCCCAGGGCCTCGACCACTGCGGGGTCGGCATCGCGGGGGAAGACGACGCCCCAACCGGCCTGCGACAGGTCGCGTGGGTCGATGCCCTCGCGCGGCCCCAGGTGGTCGCCGGCGAGGCGCTCGATCCACGCCTTGAGCGCCGTGGAATGACGACTCTTGCCCGACCTCGCGCGCCGCGGGTCCGGCACCTCGGACTCCCTTTGCGCGATCCGAGATATCTGTGCCGCGGTCATCGCCGGCCGCAGGTACTCACCGGTGGCGCCATTGACTCCGTTGAAAACGATCTTGTTGCCGCTCATGACGGTCCTCCGAGGCCGGATCCCCGGGCCTCGACGTGCTCTGATCCCTTGAAGCCCGGCAGGCTGCCCCTTTTGCGGACAGCCTGCCAGCCGACGTCAGTTGGCGTTCCGCCTAGAGCACGGACCGCCGGTGCTAGCGTCCTGGTTCTCGCGGGCGGTCACGGACCGCCGCTATCCGGACTGTTGTCTTGGGCGGTTTCGCCGCCCTCCGGTGACGACACGTCAGGCTCGGCGTCGAGGGCGCGGTGTTGCCTTGCCTGTTTGCGGGCCTGCGCATCGGAGCTGGAACGCTCTTCGGATTGCTCTTGGACGTCGATACTCATCGATTACCTCCCGTCGGTTTGGGTTCTCGTGTGGAGACTTGCCCAGGTAGACTGGAGGGCCCGAGAATTGTTTAGGTCGTCTATCTGGCGATGTCCCGCCACTCCCCCTGAAGCACGAATCCAGCCCAGAAATAGGGCGCCTGCCACCGCTTGTGCTCTCGGATGTATTGTTTGGCGCCCCGCAGCGCCGCCGGCGGAGCCAACTGATGCCGCAATAGATTCTCGTAGAAGCGCCCCATCAGCGCCGCCGTCGCGCGGTCGTCGACACGCCAGAGGCTGACGATCACCCGCGGTGCCCCGGCGTTCATAAAGCCGTGGGTCAGGCCGACCAGACCTTCGCCACGGATCGGTTCGCCCAAAGCGGTCTGACAGGCGCTCAAGACCACCAGCTCGGCCGGCAGATCCTCGTCACTGATCTCGTAGGCGTACCAGAAGCCGTCGTGCCGCGGCTGGCCGGCGGCGTCGAATCGTGACAGCACCAGCCGTGAAAGCCCGGCGTGCTTCGAGCTCAGATCGCCGTGGGTCGCGAAATGGAGGATGCGGTAACGACCGAGCTCGCCGCTCGTCAGCGCGTCGCGACTGGCGGCAAAGCCTAGGCCGGCAAAGCGACTCTCGTCCGGCACGAGCCCGAGGATGGTCGCCGCTTCCAGACCGGAATGGACCAGCCGCGGATGAGCCTCGGTATCCGCTGAGACCACGCCACGTAGCTCCGGCAGATCCTCTCCCTCCGAGCTTCCCGGCCGCGACAGACGTGGGTCCGACGCGCTCGAAACCGGATCCGCCAGCACCGCCAGCAGCCGCGGCACCGGTTTGCGGTCGGCGACCTGATCTCGCAGGAAGGCCAGGGTCGACGCCGACGGCAGATAGACGACGTCCACCCCCGGCGTCAGGGAACGCTCCGCCGACTCGGATGCTGGCAGGTCGATTCCAGGAAGCGGTAAGGCGTCGAAGGGCAGGTACTGGAGAGCTCCGTCCGCGACGATCAGCAGCCGCCGCGCCTGCTTCAGCTGCTGCTCGACCGGCGCGAGCAGGATCTGGCTCAATTCGGCCAGGTGTCTCTGGACCCGGGACTTAGCGACCGTCTTGTTCTCGGCGATACGCCGATACGTCAGCTCCGCGGCATGCTCGATGTCAGCTCTCTTCGGCAGAACCTTGACGGTGATCGAGGTCGCCGTCACCGCCCAGACGAAGCTGCGACTCGCGCCCAGCTTGTATTCCAGCAACAGGGTTCCGTCCTCCAAGAGCCGCTGTTGGATCTCCTCAACGCTCAACGGATGGGGTCGCGTCAAATCTGCGGTCCGCGGGCTGCTGATTCGTATCTGCCCTTGAAGCTTCTCGTATCTGCGCAGCAGATCCTGTTGCTCAAGCTCCAGCTTTGCGACCGCCTCGGGATCCGCCCCCGGCCGTCCCAAAAACTGCTGGATATGGGCCTGTTGGGCGTAGATCTGCCGCTTCAGACCGGCCTCCTGTTCGAGCAATCCGCGGTCGGCGTGCTGGCGCAGCCGATCGCGACGGTCGCTCAGAGCTTCGATCAATGATCGGGCGCGGGCGCGCTCGCTAGCCGCCAAGGCTTCGGCCTGGTAGCCGCCGGCCGGCTGTCTGGAGTGCAGCTCCATCAAAAGGTCGATGTAGCGTTCGTAGTAGACCTGCTTCGTCGCGAAGAAAGAGGCACGCAGCTCACCGCCAGCCGTCACGCTGGCACGCAAGTCCTCGACGATCGCCAGCGCCCGCTCCGTTTCGCGTTTCGCTGGCTCGAACCGGCCCAACCCACGTTTCGCGTCACCGAGCGCGAGTCGGGTCTCGGCCTGGCCTGAGAAATCTCTGATCGACTCGAAGATCTGCAAGGCCTCGGTCAGGTGATCCCGCGCCGACGCGTAGTGCCCCTGGGAGTTGAGGATTCGGCCCATGGCCAGCGACGACACGGCCTCTCCCTGCAAAGAACCGCTCTCCCGGAAGGTTTCGCGAGCCTGGCGGACCTTTTTCAACGCGGACAGGGCGTCTTCGCCAGCAAGCGTCAAGCCGTGGCCGAGCAATAGGTTGCCAGTCGTCCGATCCTTGCCCTTGGGCCGCACATTGAGCGCCTCTTCGAATCTCCGTCGCGCCGCATCCCGGACATTCCATCGGGCATACGCAACCCCCAGGCTGTAGAGGGCCTCTGCGATTTCGTGAGGCCCGCCTAGAGCCCGGCGCATTTCCAGTGCGCGTTCGAGGTCCGCAACCGCTTGTCGATAGTCGCCAAGAGCGAGATAGAGCCGGCCGCGGTTGTTCAATGTCTTGGCTTCCTCGCCGTGCCTTCCGATCTCCTCCCAGATCGCGAGCGCCTGGTCATAGAAGATCAGTGCACGCTGATACTCGTGGAGCTGGCGATAGACAACCCCCAGGTTGTTCGAGCTTTTCGCCAAGCCCAGCCGATCTTTCACCACCGGCCACAGATCGACGGCCTTGAGGCACGGTTCAAGCGCCAGATCCGCGCGGGCGCTCTGATAAATCTGCAGATGGCACGATTGGTTGAGCACCAGAGCTTGCTGCCGCAGGTTGCCGGTCGCCTGGTACAGGGACAACGCACGGCCGTATTCGTCCTCGGCCTGATCTCCCTTGTTCAGCTTCTTCCAGACTTCTCCCAGGCCAAAATGCGTATCGGCTTGCCGTGCATCGTCGTCGAGAGCGCGAAACCCCGCCAGAGCTTCACCGTACTCTCCGGCCGCTTGGAGTAAAGCCGGGGGCATCCGGTTCTGAGCCAGCACATCCGCCCTAGCCTTTGCGCGTTCCGCCGCCGCGCGGCGTACGTCGTCCGGTTCGGCGGCCCGCACAGGCTGCGACCGGATGGTGTACCGCCCTGACGAGCTTAAACCCCCGAGTGCACGGATCGTCAATCGATGCTGCCCCGACGCCTCGGCCACCCAGAACACACGCTCCGGGCCGACTGTGCCGGCGGCTCCGCTCGGGTTGTCGACCTGCAGCAGGTCCTGCTCCTCGGGTCCCCGAAGCTCGGCGACGACATCGACGCCGTGCTGCTCGACTTGCACGTCGAGCACCTGGCCAATGGCGAGATCGATCGCGTAGGCATGCGTCTCGCCGCCGCCGAGCTGGCGATCGAGAGACGCGCTCCCCGCCGGGTCGAGGACCGTCGCGGTCGTCTTTGAGCTCTCCGTCGCGGCGGCCGGCCGCGAGTCACCGTCGAGGTACCGTTCCGGTGGCGCCTCCTCACACGCTGCCAACAAGACCATCGAAGTCAGGACCGACGTCAGGGCGGCACACAGCTCGCGCCCGCTGGGTCTCGAGGAGCGGCTCGTCGGTGGCGTCACTAACGGTCCCGTCGACAATAATCGCCGCGCCTTAACGAGGCTCCTCTGGAGACTCGGCCACCCGCAGCCGATAGCTGGCAACGACCTCGCTATGCTCGCCCGCGCGCCCAGCAAGCTGCACCCGATAGTCGCCCGGCTCGAGGCTGTCGGCGGGGATCCAGAGATTGACGGTGTCGCCGACCGGGTCCAAACCGACGCCGTCGATCGAGTGTGCCACCCGGCCATCGGCATCCAAAATCTTTACTTCGTAGTCTGAAAAACCGGCTGTGTCGCCCGGAGTCAAGATCAACACCCCACCAGCATCAGCGCTGATCTCCCGGTGCTGCGCCGGGCGGCCGGTCCGCTGGCTAGCATCCTCGACCAGGTCGACGACCGGGACGTTGGCTCGCGGCCGCGTCAGTTCGGCCAGCATCTGCTGCCGAGTAACGGCGCGTGACAGCCACCAGGAGGACCCGGCGACCAGCACCAGGCTCGCCGCCAGGATCAGCAGCTGCCAGCCCCAAGTCTTCGGCGGCGCCTTCTCCTCGGCCATCGCGGGGTTGAGCGTGCGCAAGAAGGCGGCGATCTCGAACTTGTCGGCCGCTTCCGGAGGCTCCGCGGGGCCGGTGAACAAGTCCAGATCCTGCGCCAGCTCGGCGCACTCGCGGCACACCGCTAGATGGCGGCTCACCGTCGCCCGCTCCGCCGCGGCCAGGTCGCCGGTGCGGTAGGCGGCCAACGCCTCGGCGGTGGGATGATCGGCCGCGCTTTCCTCGGCCGCCAGGGCCAGGAAGGCGCGCTTGAAGTCCGGCTTGTGCTGCATGTCTCGCCTGCTGTTCGTTTCAGCCGTCTCGGGGGTGCGAATGCTTGGCGGCTCAGGTCAAATTGTGGATTCGCGAGTCACCACTGCGGGCTTCGCCCTCTGAGGCGAAGCCTCGCTAGCTGCCTGTGGAATCCGAATGCTTGGCATTTGAGCCGAGTTTTCGGATTCCACAGCCACCGATGCGGGCTTCGCCGTCTGAGGCGAAGCCTCGCTAGAAGTCGATGTTGTCAAAGTACTTGCCCAACGTCTTCTGCAACCTCTTACGCGCCTCGTGAAGGTGCGCTTTCACTGTCCCGATCGCGAGCCCCAGCTCGTCGGCGATCGCCTGATAGCTGTACCCTTCGAGCAGCAATCTCACGCATTCCCGCATTTTGGGTGGTAGCTCCGACACCGCGGCGCGTAACAGCGCTTCTTGTTCTTGACTTATCAGCTCCTTGAGCGATGTTCCTTCCTGTCCCCGCTCCGCGGCACGCACGTCATGAGACGGCGGGTCGGGATTCGGGGCCAACGGAACCAGAATCCCATGCCGCAACTCGCTGCTGCGCCAGTTCCGGTAGGTGTTGACCGCGATGGTGAACACCCAGGAAGCAAACTTGGCTTTCCAAGCATATCTGTCCAGTCCTGTGTAGACCTTCAGGAACACCTCTTGGTTTAGATCGTCGCAAACATCGGCCGACAGACCCCGCTTGGAGAGAAAAGCTTGGACCGGCTTGTAGTAACGCGTGACGATTCGGTCGAAATTCTCCGCGCGCTGGACTCCCTGCTGAAACTCCAACGCCGCGCAATCGATCGGATCGTCTGGATCCGGCGTAAATGTGCGGTCCCCCATGGATCGACGTCTCCCGAATTATCCCCAGGCTCGGCCCACCGAGCGAGGCTGATCATGGATTGCGAAGCTTAGGGGCACGAGTATGACATAGCGCCTGTGACCGCTCGCCGCGGGATGACTAACGATCCAGCGCGTCCACTACGGCCTCGCCCAGGCCGTAGACGTGCCGGGCGCCGCGGATGACCAGCAGGCCGTCCGAGATCGCCGGCGTCGACATCACGACCTCGCCGAGTGCGTTGGTCGCTTGCTAAGCTCCGGCCTTTCGGTGGTAAGGGGCAATCTGGGGGCAGTACTGGCCAACAGCTGACCGCGGCGCACCGCAAAGCAGCGCAGCCTCAAAGCCGCAGGACGGTGATCCGCCGGCCGCCGTGCTCCGTCTCTCCCCGCGAGCAGCGTTCGGCGATCGGCGGCGCCTTGTCCCGCTGGTCGAACAGTACGAGCGTGCCGGCGTCGAGCCCGAGGCGATCGAGGTATTCGCCGAGTTGCTCCAGACCGTCTTCGAGCTGATCGCCGTCACCGTCGCGGCGAACTTTGAGCTCGGCAGCGAAACGTTCGACGCCACCCTTCGGCAGAGGCCAGCGGACCAGCAGATCGACACGCCCGCTGCCGACCGCATACTCGCGATCGATCGCCGCCACGCCGGCCGGCCGGGCCTTGACCTCGGCGCCGCCGTTGACCACTCGGTGCAGCCATGCCGAGATGACGAGCTGGGCGGCGGCCTCGGAATACGGTTGACGCCGCAGCATCCACTCGGCATTCGACTTCCAGAAGGCGGCAAAACCGTCGAGCAGGTCGTCCCAGAGCAGGCGGCCGTCTTCGGCAACGTAGGCGCCGGGACGGACGGGCAGGAAAGCCTCGGTGGCCGAGGTCAAGGCGCGCGGAATGATCTCGCGGTAGATCGGGTTGGCGATCTCCAGCATCCCGCTGCCCGGAGCGACCAGGGCCAGATCCTTGACGAATTGAATGTCGTCGTCGAAGACGTCGTCCGCCGGGTACCTGCCGGTCAGGATCGGCACAATCACCTTGCGGATGCGGTCTTCGCGCAAGCGATCGACGAGGGAGTCCAAGTGTGTATCACGGCGACGGATGAGGACTTCCTTCGCCACTTCGACGTCCGGCACTCCGATCTCCTCACCGCGATCGGGGACGATCTTCTCGACCAGCTGGCGCGCCAGGGCGTTGGTCAACCACGGCTGACCGATCGTCAGCTCGAAGGCGCGGGCCTTGGCTTTGGCGGAGAAGACTTGGCCGGTCTCCGCGGTGTGCTGCTCGTAGAGCTCGGCGACCTCCCGGGCGGTGAAGTTGCGCAGGGTCAAGGAGTCGCTTTTGATGTTGAACGGCGACGAGCTGCCGATCCGCTGCAGGCCGTCGCGACGCGTGATCTTGTAGTCGCGGACGTCGCGCAGACCGATGAGCCCCAGGGCGTGGGGAAAACGCGTGGGACGGCTGGGGTAGCCGGCGTGAAGCTGATCGAGAACCGAGAGCAGGGTGTCGTCGACCAGGGCGTCGATCTCGTCAAGGAAGAGCACGACCGGGAGCGGGCACAGGTCGCACCAGCGGAGAAGATACTCCTTGAGTCGGATCTCGGCGGCGAGATTCCGCAGAGCCTCCGGCGACTCGGGCCGAAGCTCAGCGGGCAGCTGGTTCCTGCACTCCTGGTCGATGGAGCCGACGACGGCACCGACACCGCGTTCGACGTCGCCTCCGGCGACGGCTCCGGGCTTACAGCTCGCGAGGACGGCGGCGTAAGTGCCCTCGGCCGTGAGCGCTTCGGCGAGAAGCTGGCCGCTGGTCGTCTTGCCGCTCTGGCGCGGCGCGTGAATGACGAAGTAGGCTTTGTCGTCGATCAGCTGTCGCAGTCGGCCGAGGCGCGCCTCGGGCGCCAGCATGTAGTGGTCCTCGGGGCGGCAGATACCGGCGGTATTGAAGCGGCGAGCCATCAGGACATTGTAGATCCTGCCGGCTTCATCGCCAAAGCGAATGCCTTTTGCGACCCTGCGCGTGTCGGGCGCAAGGCTATGGCCGATCACAGCGGAATCGAGCCAGGTTCCACCACCTGGCAGTGAAACTCGATCAAAGACGCCGCCAGAAGAGGTGGCTCACCATGGAGGTCCGGTTCACCGTGCTTGAGATGTCATCGTAGATTCGCGATTCTGGGCCGGCGTTGGATCTCAGCGCCCGCAGCCGGTGGATCGTCAGCGGACGCTGAATGTACTCCGGAGGCAACGCGCCATGTCCCGCGTAGGAGTTGGCGATGGCGACTCGAAAGATGCCGAGGGGCTTGCAGACGGTGTCTTCGATGGCGCGCAGGATCGCGGCCCGGAGCCGGGTCTCCTGGTGTCGCAGGTAAATGCCGTTGAGCAACATCGTCGGAGTGTCGTGGCCCAGGGAGTAACCGCCGAAGACAAATCCACAGGGCGTCCAATCGACGCCGGAGTCGGAGCGCTCGACGTGAAAGCAGAAGGAGAGGGGGTCTTTCCACAAGGAGAGCACCCACCACCCCATGCGCTGGCGCTGATACCAGGGGTTGGCGCTGTCGAAGCAGCATGGCACGCAGTCGGCGAAGCGCAGAAAGGTGAAGAGGTCCTCGCGCTTGTCGAGGTAGCGGAGGCGGTGCCGGGCTCCGTGAGCTTTGCCCGGCAGGCTGACGACCCGCGAGGTGTCCGGCAGCGGGTGGCGACCCACCAGCAGGCGCCGGGCGAGCGGTCGGGGACGCCGGGGCGCGAGTCGTCGGGTCAGCCGCAGGACCGCCGGGATGTCGATCTCGCCGACTTCGTCGCGTAGCGTCGCCAGATCGGTTCTCCAGGCCGCTTCACTCTCCCGGCGCGCGCCTCGCGATATGCCGGGCCGCAACCAAAGCAGGCGCTTGATCGCGAGCGGATCTTCGAGCAGCGCTGCCGGCAGCCGTGACGTTGGCGTGCGGCGGAGAAATTCGACGTGCCGCTGGGCGCGGGTGATCAGCTGATCGCCGGTCGCGGGCCAGTGCCCCTTGACCTCGCTGGCGCAGCACTCGATCGCCGCGAAGGTTGGCAAGGTCTGAGGCGCCCCGGGCCAGGCCGCCAACAGCTGACGCAGCCACGTGGCTCCGCGGGTGACGCCGAAGCGTAGGCGCACCCTGGCGGTGAGTCGACCCCATGGCCAGTTGAATCCGGGCTCGAGCACCCCGTGATCTTCGAGCCCGAGAAGCGTCTCGCGAACCCGGGCCGGATGCTCCAGCAGCAGGTGAGAGAGGCGGCCGAAGAGCAGCCTGGCGGCACTCTCCGGCGCCATCGAGGTCAGGGCCGCGAAGGCTCGGTGATAGGCGGCGTTCGGTTCACGCGCCCGTTCGAGGATCCGCGCCAGCTGCTCGGCCGCCAGGCCGCCGCCGAGGTTCGCCAAGGTCCGCAGACGCGATTCGAAAGCTCCTTCCTGGGGCCTTGAGCCTTCCACCAGCCAGGTCTTGAGACAGTGTTTGACGGCGCCGAGCACCACCCGACGACGGCGGCCGGCACGAGGGGAAAGCGAGACGCCTTCGTCGTAGGCGCAGCTCTCAGCGGAGACGGCGTGCCGGTTCGTGCTCGGGGTGTCCCGCGCGAAAAGCCCGCGGGCAAAGGCCTCGACGAGACGCCGAGGCGGCGGCTCGCCCGATGTCTGGCCCAGGCGAAAGGCGCGGCGTGAGAGATACTCGCTCCGAATCGGCTCGACGGCGTCGAGCGCGACCCAGCGCACGACGTGCAGTACCGAGCTCAGCTCGTGTCCGTCCGCCTCGACGTCGCGCAACCAGGAGCGGATCGCGGTGCGATCGCGCGCCAGGTTTCGGAAGTATTTGGCCGGGATCCAGATCGTGCGCCGTACCGATCGACGGTCGTCCTCGGGCAGACCGTGCCGGAGGGCGGCGCGAAGCGCGAGGATCGTCCAGCGGTGCTCGAGGCTCGGTAGCCGTCGGTCGAGGAGCGCGAGGTCCTCCGACGCCCTCGACGCCCCGTCGCGCCACCGCGGCCAGACGCTCCTGACCCGCCGGGGTTCGATCTCGCACAGCAGCTGCGCCCGTTCCTCGAGGCGTGGGGTGGCGCAAGGGCCGGCGAGCAACCTCCGCGCCCGGCGTCGCCGCCCCTGGCGGATCAGGTGGCGGATGAGCAGCAGGCCAGCGCGTTCGCGAAACGCCCCCGCTGGGATGCGCTCGAGGGTCCTCCAGGCGTCGCTGGTATGCCCGGCTTCGAGGCTCGCCATCAGCAATCGCAGGCGCGCCAGGCGCCGGCAGCCGCGGTAGCGGATAGCCCGCACCACGCCCTCGCCGGCCGCCAGACCGCCCGTGGGGTAGACGGCGCCGGCCAGGTGCGCGAGGCCCATCTGACGGTCGGCTGGCTTGAGCTGTCTCAACAGGTTCTCGACGCGGGTCAGTTGGGTCGCGGTCAGTGGCTTTCCCGGCCGCGGGGCGCCGGTCATGGCGATCACGCGGGGCAGGCTCGGCGGGAAGTCGTCGTCGAAAGGGCGGGCGACGAACCGTCGATGGCGGTCATGGCCCAGCAGCCCGGTCGTGGTCACGCGCTCGAGGCGTCGACGGACCACCGGATCATTCCACTCCGCGGCCAGCTTTCGAGCCCGCTGGAGCTGGCCCGCGCCGAGCAGCGCCTGAACGCAGTGGAGCGGAGCCAAGTACCGTGAAACGGAGAGCGACGCGGCCAGATCCTGAAGCGCCTCGCCGTGACCGGCAGTGTTTTTCCCGATCCAGGTCTGGATGTGCTCGCGCACGACCGGCCCGACCTTGCCGAGCACCTCACCCCGGTGGCCGGCGAGCAGTGCGTCCAGACACGAGCGAACCTCAGGCTCCATCGTTCGGGTCGAGAACCCGAAGTCTCGAGCCGCCGAGATCAGGGCCAACAAAGTGTGTAGACGCCACCTGGGCGCCTGCAGGCGCGAGCGCGCGAGATGAAGCTCGCCGAGCTCGAGGGCTCCGAGAACGATGTTTGATATCGGATCAAGGGCCGGTCTGACCGGCTTTGAGGTGGTCGGTTCCATGGTGCTTTCTCCCAGAAGAGAAGGCACGGGAAGGCGTTGGACAGCCGTGGCTGCCTGGGGAAGGCAGACCCTGACCCCGGGGCTAATTAGCGAGCTGCAAGAAAGCTCGACCGAGAGGACTCACGCCAATCCCGCGCCTCGTGAATATTCGAGGCTTCAGGGACTGCGCGATGGATTAGACGAAGTGAAAGAGAAACATCGGATGGCCCTCGGGAGCGTCCGTTTGAGAGCCTACTTTATGACGGCCTGAGCCCGTGATCAAGTCGCAGGTGAGCCTTGGCCGACGGCTTCGAGGATGTTTCGGCTTGCTCGATCAGCGGCAGCCAAGGCTCCTTCGACGTGCCCGGGGCTCTCCCGCGAGGTTTCCGTGGATGCCCAGTGGAGACGACCCCCCAAGGTCGGCGAGCCATAGACTGGATGCCCGAACAGCTCATACGAGGTCAGACGTGAAGCGTTTGAGGGCGAGGTGAAAGTTTCAGTTTGCCAGTCTTTTATGAGGACCTCTGTCGGATCGTGAGCCTCTGGCCCGAAAAGCTCGGCCAGCTGACGGACGATCTGCTCCTCGGCGATCTTTGGCGTGCCGGCCTCTGTCGAGGGCATGAAACCGAAGAGCGCGGCCGGCTCCCCGTCCGGGCCGCTCGTATCGTGGATCTCACGCATCGGCCCGATATGGCTGATCGCCGCCCCCGCGAGGCCGGCATGTCGCCAGAAAGGCTCGCGATAACGCGCCACGATTTTGGTCATGGCCGCCATCCACACCGGAGTCTGCGACGCGACTCTCCGGATGCTCTCCGGTAGGTCTGGGGAGAAAGTGATCCGTTCGACCGCGAGAGCCGGGGGAAGAGCCAGCACGAGATGACGAGCGACGATGGCTTCCGTCGGTGTCTGGGCTTCGATCCGGTCGGCGAAGCTCCGGATCTCGAGGACTGGCTGCTTGAGCCGGATCACGTTCTCAGGCAATCTCCGGGCGACCGCCCGGGCGAGGGTTTCAAAGCCGTCGGCCAGCCGGCCGCTGGCAACGTCGATGGGATTGCCTTCGAGGCGACTCGAGCCCTGAGGGGAGTGGTAGACGGCGTCGCCGGCCAGATATTGCTCGTGGGTGGCCAGGCCGAGCTTCGAGATGAGTCGCTGGATTCGGGGCTCGTTCGGCCAGAACCAGGTGGCACCGAGATCGAGGGAATCGACGCTCAGCAAGCGCCCGCCGACTCGCCCTCGAGCCTCGAGAACCACGACCGAGAGGCCGGCTTCATGGAGCCGGTCGGCGGCGAGGAGGCCGGCGATACCTCCGCCGACGATCACGACGTCGATCTTCGATGTGGTTTTGTTCACGCTCACGAGACCCGGTCAGGGAGAAGCGAGCCCAACGTGGGCTCGTCCTCGGCACGGCCGGGTATCGTATCTCGATCCGGATGACGGGTGGCGTCGGCTCAAGCCCTCCGGCTTCGCGACTGCCACTCCTTGCGAGTGATCTGCCAGCGATGGATGTCCTGCTCGAAGGCGATGCTCGAGGGAACGGTTCGGTGGCGCTTGATGAGGCGAAAGCCGAGTTTCTCCAGGGCCCGATTCGGAGCCGGGTTGTCGGCGAAGGGCTCGGAGGCGATCGATTCGGGGTCGAAGCGCTCGAAGTAGCAATCGGCGGTTCTTTTCGAGATCCGGACGGTCGTGGTCGGCCAGCACCGCCTCGAGCCAGCTCTCGTGGGAGGGCAGCGCGGTCGTGTCGACACCCATGCCGCCACCCGTCGGGTCTCGGCGCTGACGTGGGGCGCTCGAGGTCGCCCGCGGGAAACGGCAGCGTCAAAAGTAAATCGACCGTGCAGATCCCCTCAGGATTTCAATAATTCGACTTATTTAGAGAGGTCAGGTCGGGTCAAATACTTGACTTAGTCCAGAATTCGTGCTTGAATGATCGCCATGCGAGGCGATCTTGATCAGCTCTTGCGGACGAACGGTCTGCAGGTCACGGCCCAGCGACTGGCCATCATGCGGGCGGTGTCGGCACGTCCGCATGCCACGGCCGATGAGTTGATCGACGACGTCCGGGCTGCTCTCGGCGCGATCTCCCGGCAGGCGGTTTACGATACGCTCAGTGTCCTGGTCGAGAAGCGCCTTCTGCGCCGTATTCAGCCGGCGGGCTCCGTGGCTCGCTATGAGGATCGGGTGGGAGACAATCACCATCACCTGATCTGTAGGAGCTGCGGCATCACCATCGATATCGATTGCGCGATTGGGGAAGCCCCCTGCCTCATCGCCGCCGAAGATCATGGTTTCGAGATCGACGAAGCCGAGGTCATCTACTGGGGGCGTTGTCCGTCCTGTCTGAATTCGGCTCCGTCGCCAAGTTAAAGCGATATGACACCCCCAGGCGTGTCGGGATCGGCACCCTGACCGATCCCGCGAGGGGGTCCACACCTTCAACCACAACCCAGCCCATTTTGATGGAGTGTAAGGAGAAACCATGACTGATCACACTGCGAGTGCCGGTAAATGTCCTGTCATGCACGGACCTCAAGCACGAGGCACTGTGGCCAACCAGCAATGGTGGCCGAATCGGCTGAACCTGGGGATTCTCGATCAGAATTCGCCCCAATCCAATCCCATGGGGGAAGACTTCGACTACGCCGAGGAATTCAAGTCCCTCGACCTGGATGCCGTGAAGTCTGACTTGACGGCGTTGATGACCGATTCTCAAGATTGGTGGCCGGCCGACTACGGCCACTATGGTGGGCTCTTCATCCGCATGGCGTGGCATAGCGCGGGCACCTATCGCATCGGTGACGGCCGTGGCGGCGCTTCCTCCGGCACGCTGCGCTTCGCTCCCCTCAACAGCTGGCCCGACAATGTGAATCTCGACAAGGCCCGGCGTCTGCTCTGGCCGATCAAGCAGAAGTACGGTCGAAAGATCTCCTGGGCGGATCTGATGATCCTCACCGGCAACGTGGCTCTCGAGTCAATGGGCTTCGAGACCTTCGGCTTTGCCGGCGGGCGCGAGGACGTCTGGGCGCCGGAGGAGGATATCTACTGGGGGCCCGAGGGTGAATGGCTCGCCGACGAGCGCTACACCGGTGATCGGGAGCTCGAGAATCCGCTGGGGGCCGTGCAGATGGGTCTGATCTACGTCAATCCGGAGGGTCCGAACGGCAATCCGGATCCGGTCGCCGCCGCCCGCGACATCCGGGAAACCTTCGCCCGCATGGCGATGAACGACGAAGAGACGGTCGCCCTGATCGCCGGCGGACACACCTTCGGTAAGGTCCACGGCGCCGCTCCCGACTCCCACGTCGGTCCCGAGCCCGAGGGAGCCGATCTCGAGGAGCAGGGGCTCGGCTGGAAGAGCAGCTTCGGCAGCGGCAAGGGCGTGGACACGATCTCGAGCGGCCTGGAGGGCGCCTGGACGACCGAGCCGGCCAAGTGGGACAACAACTACTTCGAGAACCTCTTCGAGTATGAGTGGGAGCTCACCAAGAGCCCGGCCGGTGCCCACCAGTGGACGCCCAAGGATCCGTCCGCCCAGGGTACTGTGCCCGATGCCCACGACCCGTCGAAGTCCCACGCCCCGATGATGCTGACGACGGATCTCTCCTTGCGCTTCGATCCGATCTATGAGCCGATCTCGCGGCGCTTCTACGAGAACCCGGACGAGTTCGCGGATGCCTTCGCCAGGGCCTGGTACAAGCTGACCCATCGAGACATGGGGCCGCTTTCGCGTTACCTCGGCTCTGAAGTTCCGGACGAGGAGTTGATCTGGCAGGATCCGGTCCCCGCGGTCGATCACGAGCTGATCGACGAGGCGGACGTCGCCGCGCTCAAGTCCCAGATCCTGGAGTCGGGGCTGTCCGTTTCCCAACTGGTTCGGGCCGCCTGGGCCTCGGCGTCCACCTTCCGCGGCACCGACAAGCGCGGTGGCGCCAACGGCGCCCGCGTCCGTCTCGCCCCGCAGAATGGCTGGCAGGTCAACGATCCGGCCGAGCTTGGGGAAGCACTCAAGACTCTGGAGGGGATCCAGGACGGTTTCAACAGCTCGCAGTCCGGCGGCAAGCGGGTGTCTTTGGCTGACCTGATCGTTCTGGGCGGCTGTGCCGCCGTCGAGAAGGCGGCGAAGGATGCCGGGCACGACGTCCAGGTGCCGTTCACGGCGGGTCGCACCGATGCGTCGGCCGAGCAGACTGACGAGGAGTCCTTCGCCGTCCTCGAGCCGAAAGCAGACGGCTTCCGCAACCATCAGGCCGAGGGTCTGGTGCTGGCAGGCGAGGAGCTTTTGGTCGACCGGGCCCACATGCTGGAGCTGAGCGCTCCTGAGATGACGGTGCTGGTCGGCGGCATGCGGGCTCTGGGTGCCAACGCCGGTGGGGCCGCGCACGGCGTCTTCACCGATCGTCCCGGGACCTTGTCGACCGACTTCTTCGTCAACCTGCTCGACATGGGCACGGAATGGAAGTCGGCGTCCGACGGCGTGTTCGAGGGCCGCGATCGCCAGTCCGGCGACGTCAAGTGGACCGGCACCCGGGCCGACCTGATCTTCGGTTCCAACTCCCAGCTGCGCGCCATCGCCGAGGTCTACGCCTCGGACGACTCGCAAGAGAAGTTCGTCGGCGACTTCGTGGCCGCTTGGGACAAGGTCATGAGTCTCGATCGATTCGACCTGGCCTGATTCCTGGTTGCATCGACTGAACGTCACGCCCCCCGCCAGTCATCTGGCGGGGTTTTTCGTTTTGGTGCAAGCCATGGGAGCTTGATCGTCAGGGCCGGCACTTCAAGCCGCGCACCATCAGCGATCGGCGAACGATCATCTCGACTCACGCCTCACCTCCGGACGAAAAACATTCAACCCGAGAGTTTGTATCATAGGCAATGATCTCGTTGTATGAGAGGAGGGAGCATGCCTAGAGTCACGTCGATGGAGCCGACGATCCAACCCGATCTGGTGTTGCGGGTGCGTCACCACTCGGAGGGAGAAATCCATTGGCTGACGGCGACTCTGGAGGTCCGTAATCGCTATCTGAACCTCGGCATTCGGGAACACCCGTATCCACGATGCGAGTCCAAGGGAAGTTCCAGGAGGTCCTGTCCAGCTACTTTGAAGACGTCGAAGACCTGGAGTTGGCGACAGAAGAGCAGAGGCAGTTGGCACGGCGTCGCCTCGCCTCTTCGGGAGTCCGGCTCGGGGAAGATCTGTTGCCCGGGGAGCTGCGGCGCCTTCTGTGGTCTTTGCGAGAACACCGACCGGCACCGAGTCTGCTGCTGCTGTCGAACGAGACCTGGATCCCTTGGGAACTCATTCGCCTGCGCGAGACCGAGGACAACGATCCAGCTGTTTCGATCGTCGCGGCCGGAGACGGGATCGGCGGCAACGAAGACGAAGACGAAGGCGTTTTCTTGGCCGAGCTCTTCGCCTTGACCCGCTGGCTTCGAGAGCAGGAGCTGCACTTGGAGCTACCGCTCGAAGAGCTCGGCCTGGTGGTGCCCAAGGACACGGAGCTCGCCAAGGCGCCTGAAGAAAGAGAAGATCTGAAGAAGCTCTTTCCCGAAGCCCGGGAGGTCACACCCAAGACGCTAGCTGTGATGCGAAGCCTGGAATCGGCAGCGTTTGACGCCATCCATTTCACCGGCTACGGCATCAAGAGCTCGCAAGACCCGAACCGTGGCGGCATCTTTCTCGAAGATCAGGAAGTCCTAAAGCCCAGCGATCTGAACGACGCAGCCCGCAACCTTGGGCAGCGGCACCCCTGGATCTTTTTCAACGCCTGTCATAGCGCCCGCGGGCTCTTTGCATTGAGCGGCCTCGGCGGGTTCGCCGAGGCTTTTCTGCGCGCCGGCGCCGGTGCCTTTCTCGGAGCCTATTGGCAGGTGCCCGACGACAAAGCCAAGGAGTTTGCGCTGGCGGTCTACGAGTATTTTGTCGGTGGGCTTCCTTTGGGGGAGGCCGTGCGGCGTGCCAGGGATTGGCTCAGGACGACCTATCCGGGCGACCCGACCTTTCTCGCCTACGCAGCCTACGGTCATCCTTTGGCGCTGCGCGACGAAGCGATATTTCGTTGGTCTCTGGGGGACAATCTGCCGCTAACGATTCCAAACCAGAGCTGGACCGAAGAAGACGACTCTCCGGCGGGGTTGTTGCGTGCCGAACGCAGCATCGTTCCTTTTCACGGCCGGGACCGCGAGTCTGGTGAGCTCGAGGTCTGGTGCGACCATCAGCGACGGCTCGCGGTTCGTTTGCTGACCGGCGACGGCGGTATGGGAAAAACCCGTCTCTTGATCGAGATCGCGAAGCTTCGTCAAGAAGCGGGTTGGCTTGCCGGTTTTCTGACTCAAGATGAAGCCGACCGGGCTCCTACCGAAGCCTGGGATGCTCTGATCGCCCGCGGCAAGCCTCTGTTCCTGGTGATCGACTATGCCGAGACCCGTCGGAATCTGCTGGTACCGATCATCCGGGGCATGCTCGAATCGCGAGCTCTCACCCGCGGCCCCAAGGTGCGTCTCGTGCTCCTGGCTCGTAAAGATCAGGATTGGTGGCGGCACCTTTGGAGCGAAGGGGACGGTGTCGGCGATTTCCTGCAGGGGCCAGCGACCTCCAACTTTTCACTTCAAGCCCTGGCCGACGACAGCGAAGGGCGGATCGAGTCTTATTGGACCGCCGCCCGGCGGTTCAGTGATGTCCTGGGTAGGCCCATGCCCGATCGTGATCCCGGATCCCTCACAGAGAGCTATTTCAAGCGGGTTCTCTTCATTCACATGACCGCGCTCGCTGCGGTCGAGGGTTCTGATCTCCGCGAGCGAGATCCGATACTCGACTACTTCCTTCACCGCGAGCGGCGTTTCTGGCGCCGATTGGCCGATGCGCGCAGCTTGGGGGATGACATGGTCCGCGGTATCGGTCGTGCCATGGGAGCGTTGACTCTCGGCGGTGGTGCCAAGACCCAGCTGGAAGCCCTCAGCTCTCTGCGCCAGCTACGTTTCTTCGCCGCCAAGGATCCTCAGCTGCTGGAAGATGTCGCCCGCGTGCTTCACGATTGCTATGCCGGCGATAAGCAGTTCATCGCCCCTCTGCAACCCGACCCCTTAGGTGAGCACCTGATTCATCGTGAGATGCAGCAGGGGGCTGACGATCTGATCGACCTGGTGTTTCGTTGATTTGCTGACCGACGCCGCGACGCCCGAAGGTTTGACCCGCTTGACCCGACTTGCCCGTGATCGGGGATCGGACGGGGAGCAGTGGCTGCAGCGGGTTTGCGAGAGACGTCTCGAGACCGTTGCCATGCCGGCCATCGAGATCGCGGTGGAAACCGGCGATCCGATCGGTCGCATTCTGGCAGGGGTCTTGGCGCGCTGTAGCGAGCCGATGCTGGTATGGCGGGTCATGTTCCGATGTGATCGTCCTGGTTTTCGGCTCTCGGTACCGCTGCGCGAGGTGGCCTGGGTCGCTACGCTGCGGGTTCTGGAGACGGCCTCGGTGCTAGAGGATCGTTCCGACGAGGAACCCCGAGCATTTCTCGCCCACCTCTGCCGTCAGGCCTCTTTGCGTTTGGCGGGTCTCGGCGACTTCAACAGTGCCATAGTGATGGCTAATAAGGCCGTCGAGGCCTATCGGAAACTGGCTGCCGAATGGCCCGGTCGATATCTCTCCGACCTCGGTGAGTGTCTCAACAATCTCGGGGGTATCCAGCATCGTGTCGGACTCTTCGACGCCGCGCGGCAAGCAACGCTGGAGGCCCTGGAGATCTATCAGAAAACTCGGGCCGAGGATGCCGATGCGCCGGCCAAAGCAGCGTTGGCACAGTGCCTCGACAACCTCGGCCTGCACTGCCATACCGCCGGTCGCTTCGAAGAGAGCATCCACCACACAAGACAGGCCGTCACTATCTATCGGCAGCTGGCCGGGGAATCCCCAGAACTTTATCGTGGGGAGCTGGCGACCACACTCAGCAACCTGACGGTTCGGTTGCGACGCCTCGGGCCTGCCGAGGCGGCGTTGAGCGCCGCCACCGAGGCTGTCGATGAACTACGACTGCTGGTGGCCGAGCGCCCTGACGTCCACCTTCCAGATCTGGCGGCGGCGGAGCAGAACCTCGGGACAATCCATTCTGATCTCGGAGAGGCCGAAGAAGCCCGGCAAGCGACCCGTTCTGCGGTCTCGCGGTACCGGCAGCTGGCGGGGCGAAGGCCGGAGGTATTCGCCCCTGATCTGGCCGACTGCCTCAACAACTTTGCGCTCCTCACCGCGTCGATGGGACGTGTCGAGGAGTCGCTGGATATCGGCCGAGAAGCGGTGGCGGTGGCTCGCCGAGCTGCAAACGAGCAAGTCGCCGAGCAGCGGCTGCTCGCCACGTGCTTACACAATCTCGGGTCTCTCGGTGCCGAGGCGGGGCTTCTGGAAGAAGCCTTGATCGTGACCCGGGAAGCAGTCGAGCTTCGCCGTCGGCTCGCCGATGCGAAGATGGTGTCGCTAGATGAGGAGCTCGCCGCGAGTCTTAGTAATCTGGGGGGATTGTTGCGCGATTCAGGTCGCCCCGGCGAGGCGTTACCGGTCACCACCGAGGCGGTCGAGACCCTACGCGGCCTGGCGAAGAAGAACTCCGAAGCCTATCGTGAGGGGCTGGCGCGGGCGCTGATGAATCAGAGTCTCCAGCTCGAAGAAGTTTCGCGTTTCGCCGAGGCGGTCGATGTCGTCGGGGAAGCGATCGAGCTGCGTCGTCAGATGGTCGCGGAGAATCCTCTGCGATCACCGGCGTTGGCCGCGAGCCTCTACCATCTCGGAACGATGATCGCCGATCGCGGTGACTGGCAAGAGGCGTGGCGTGTCGCCGAAGAAGGGGTTCGCGTCCTGAAACCGATTTTCGTGGGGCTCAGGCCACGGTACGATGACGAGATGGAAGCCCTGGTAGACCTCTATCTCGAGGCATCCGCGGTACTGGAGCAGTCATCGGACGATTCTCTGCTGAGCTCGCTGGAGGGATGATCGGTCAATGTTGGCTCGAATTGTCGAACTTGGAAGATTCAGGCGAACGATTCTCTTGCCCCGATGAGCGAGCCGCCGGTGCAGCGTATCGAATAGGTCGTGTTCATGCTCATCCGCGAAACCACCTACGAGGGCCTGACGCGTTTGACCCGCATCGCTCAGGATCAGGGTGACGCCGGCGAAGATTGGCTCCGGCGGGTTTTCGAGAGACGTTTCGGCCCCACTGTCAAGTGGGTAATCGACGTCGTCGAAGAGACCGGAGACCCGATCGGAAGGGTGCTGGCCCAACACCTGGTCGAGACGCAGGTCTCTGACGAATCGATTTTGCGGCTCCTCGGGCGTTGTCACCAGCCGGGTGTGTCGCGGGTTGTGCCGGTGCGCGAGCTGGCGCTGGTGGTGACCCAGAAGGCGCGGGCTAGCCTCTTGAGCGCTATTCCCGAAGCGGGAGATTCTGCTCGAGAGGAAGCCTTGGCCGGTCTCGACGGGAATCTGAGTCATTGGTTCTCAGCGGTCGGCCAGCGGGATGAAGCGGTTCGTATGGCCGAGGAGGCGCTCGCGCGATGGCGCCGGCTGGTGACCGCCGACCCCGAGCGCTATCGCGCGGCGTTGGCGCGTGCTTTCGACCGGCTGGGCCAGCGCCTCGACGCCGTGGGACGATTCGAAGCGGCCCATCAAGCGTGTCGCGAGGCGGTTGAGCTCAGTCGCCGGCTGGTCCTGGAGAATCCAGCTGAGAATCGTTCTATCCTGGCGCAGTGCCTGGCTAATCTGAGCCTGATCCTACGTTCTCTCGAACGTCGCAGGGAGAGTCTCGAAAAAGCCCGCGAGGCGACCGACCTCTATCGCGAGCTGGCGGCTCGTACCCCGAAGGTCGGACGCCCGGATCTAGCACGAGCCGTCCACAACCTCGCGTCTCATCAAATGCGTGCCGGGCAGCTCAATGAGGCTCTGGCATCGGCTGGGGAGGCGGTCCAGCTCAGAAGGAGCCTGGCCGCGGATCGACCTCTGGCATATCAGACGGATCTGGCTTCGAGCCTCGAGCTGTTGGCTGAGGTGCAGCACCGTCGCGGTCATGACCACGAGGCGTTCGCAGGTACCCGTGAAGCATTGACGATCCGACAGAGCTTTGCCGAGGCGCGACCGGACGTTTTCGGCCCCGAGCTGGCTCGCAGCCTGGACGCGCTCGGAAGCCGGCTAAGTCGGCTCGGCCAACTGGTCGAAGCGCACAAGATGTTCGTGGCGTCGGCTGAAGTGCGTCGACGGTTGGCCGAGGATCGACCCCGAATCTTCAATCCCGAGTGTGGCGCCGATCTACGAGGATTGGTTGGCCGAGACGAGAACGGTCCATCAGCGAGCTGTTCTGCGGCTCCACGGGCGAATGATGAACAATTCGAAGATCGTCGACGAACCGGCCGCGTCTTAGGCGGTGCGCTTTCGGATCCGGTGTTGCCCGAGGCACGTATGAACGTCGGCTTGGTGTCAGGACCGGCTCAGCGCACGTTCGATCTCGATGGAGTAGTCGGCGACAGCCCGGCGTTCTTCTCCCGTGACGGCGACGAGCTGGAGGGTATAGTGGCCCGGCGCGAGGGTGTCGACCCGTAGGGTGACGGCGAAGTCTCCTTCTGGCTGAGGTCTTATATCTCGCCGTAGCCAGCGGACCTCACTGTCCGCGTCGATCAGCTGGAGCTCATAGTCGGCGGCGGTATTCTGACGGTCGTCGGGCACCAACAGGAGGGTGACCGTCGCCGTGTCGGCTGGGATGCGGACCTGTGCCGGTGGCGGGTCCTCGCTCCTCAAGATCGGCTCGGTGGGATAGATCTCGAATACCCGCACGTCGGTCTGCGGCGCTTCGAGCTCGGCCAGCCGGTCTTCGAGACGGCGGACCTCGCCGAGGTTCCATAGCCAGCCCGAAGCCCCGACGAGGGCGGCGAGGGTCGCCGCCAGGGTTCCCCAGCGCCACAGCCTGGCCGTCGATGGCGCCGGGATTTCCGTCTTGTGGGGGGCGGGGGGGAAGGGGAGTGGCGCGGGGGAGTCTTCGAGACTTCCATGGCTCTCGCGGACCATCTCGAGCTCCTCGCGGCAACGTTCGCAGATCGCCAGATGCTCTTCGATGGTGGCGCGGTCGTACCCGGCGGTGGATCGGCCGAAGCCGAAGTCGACCAGCACTTCCTCGGGCAGGTGCTGGCCGAAGGCGGCGCCCGCGAAAGACGTCCGCTCGAGCTCCCGTTGACAGCTCACGCAATCCTGCAGGTGCTCTTCGACCCGGCGACGATCCTCGTCGGAGAGGGTGTCGTTCAGATACCAGGGGAGCAGCTCGGAGGTGTGGTCACAATCCATCATCGGATCCCTTGCTGCTTCATAGGACGCGGAGACGCGTTTGCGTTACACATCGCGTCCTTCTCCAAGCAGTTTCTTCTTGAGCTCGTGAGCCTTGCGGCGGCAGCGCAGCACTCGCACCCGTAGCGTGCCTTCTGAGACGTCCAGGTGCTGACTCATCTCCTGGTAGCTCCAGCCTTCCATGATCGAGGTCCACAGACTGCGGCACTCCTTCGAGCTGCGCGCCAGGACCCTCAGCAGGAGGTCGCGCGAAATGCTCGCCCGCTGGGCGCCGGGATTCTGCCAAGAGACCGTATCCGTGTCCTGCTCGAGCTCCTGCCATCGCCATTTGTACCCGGCGCGAATCTGGCGGAGGCAAGCGTGGTTGACGATCCACGAGAGGTAGGTCCTGAGGCTCGATTCGCCGCGGAACTTTCTTTGCTGAAAGAGGCGAGTGATCTCGAGACGGAGGTCCTGGAGCACGTCGTCGAAGCGGCTCTCCAGCCGGCGCTGGAAAGGGCGGGCGGCGGTGGCGATCCAGCCGTCGACGGTCGCCACGGCCTCTCGGTCGCCGTCGAGGAATCGGGCCATGAGCGCCGCGTCCGAGCTGGTCACGCTGGCGGAAGAGTCCTTCATCGACGGGGAGAGTATACTGATCGCGAATTTTCGATTCGTGATGTTGCGACTCTCTGAGACAAGGCGCGGGATCCCAGGTGCATGGAGCGTGCTGGCCCGGGAGCGTTGCTCGCGATGGGCGACGGCTGCCGCTTTACTCTCCCTTCTTGTGACCCGGCCGGGACCGACAACCCTCGCCGAGGAAGTGCAGGCGTTGACGCCCAAAGTCGGCGAGTGGCTGTGTCGCGAGATCGCCGCGGAAGAGGTCCACCACTATCGGCTCGATCTCTCAGCCGGGGTCTATCTGCGCGCTGCCGTCTACCAGCAGAAGGGGCATTGTGACGGGGAGGAGCACGTCGACACGATCGTGACGGTGAGCTCTCCCTCGGGTCAGGTCTTGCAGACGACCGACGGTCCCGCCGGCCGCACCCTCTGGGAGCTGATCTCGCTGGTGACCACCGAGAGCGGGGAACACGTCATCACCGTTGCCGTCGCTGGCGAGGCGGGTGGTGGGTATGAGCTCGAGATCGAAGAGCTGCGTCCAGCCGTGCCCGGCGACGCTCAGCGGGTCGTGGCAGAGCGGCTCTATACCGAGGCCTTGCACCGCAAGAAGCTAGCGTCGGAGGAGGAAAAGCGCCGTGCCATCCAGCTTTTCGAGCGCGCCGCGGCGAGTTACGCTCTCGCGGACGAGGTGGTCGAGCAGGGGCGTTGCTTCAACCAGGTCGGGATGACGTATCGCGTGCTGTCGGAGTACGAACGGGCGGTTCATGCCTACGGCCGCGCTCGAGAGCTGTGGCGTGTCGCCGGGCGACGGGACCTGGAGGCCGATGTGCTGAGCAATCTCGGGGTCGTCCACCGCAACCAGGGCGATCCCGAGCGAGCGCTGGAACACTATCTGTCGGCTCTGGAGATACGGCAGGATCTCGGCAACCCGGTCGTCGAAGCCCGGATCCTGCGCAACGTCGCGCAAGCTCGTTATGACCTGAGGAAGACCGACGAGGCTCTGGCCGATTACCGGCGGGCGCTCGATCTCTCCCAGGCCGCCGGCGACCGCTCGGGCGAAGCTATCGCTCTGAACGGAATCGGTCAGTGCCTGCTGGCGCTGGGGCAGATGCCGGAGGCTCGGGAGGCCTTCGAGGAGGCGCTCGCGGTCAGCCGCGCGGCGCGCCGCCGGTATCTCGAGGCGGTTTCGATCGCCCATCTCGGTCTGTGGTCTCGCCGCCAGGGAGATCTCGGCACGGCGCTTTCAAACTACCAGCGGGCGCTCGAGCTCTTCGAAACCCTCGGACGGCGAGAAAACGTGGCCGAGGTGCGCCAGAACCTGGGGACCGCCTACGTCGAGCTCGGGCAGCTCGAGCGCTCGCTCGAGGAGTTCCGTCGGGTCGAGCAGTCCCGGCGCTCCGCGGGGAATTCGCGTCTCGCCGCTGTCGCCGGCTTGAGCAGCGCCTGGGTCCGGATCACCCTTGGGGAGGCCGGCCAGGCTCGCGAAGAGTTGCGGGCCTTGGTAGCTGAACGGCGAGGTGCCGAGGATCACGACACCGAGGCCGAGGCTCTCCATGCCCTGGGTTTTGCCTATCTCGCGGAGGGACGACCGAAACTGGCCCGCGACGCCCTGGAGCTGGCGCTCGCACGCTGGCGTGCGACCGGCCGGCGGGTGGCGGAAGCCCGGACGACGGCGCTGCTCGGGCGGGCGCTGCACGAGCTTGGAGACCTCGGTGCCGCGCGGGCTTTTCGGGATGCCCTCAGCATTGGCCGCCGCATCGACCATCCCGTGGCCACGGCCCTGAGCCTGCGAGGATTGGCCGAAATCGAGCGTGAGCAGGGCCATCTCGAGCCCGCCCGCGAGTACCTCGAAGAAGCCCTGGCGATCACCGAGCGCCAGCGCGGCCGGGTGCCGACCCCGGAGCTACGGGCGACGTTCTTGGCGCAGAAGCGAAGCCTGTACACGCTCTACGTCGATCTGCTCATCGAGCTCGACCGGCGGCGGCCCGCCGCCGGCTTCGGCGCCGCCGCTTTCGAGGCCAGCGAACGGGCGCGGGCGCGGGCGCTCCTCGATCTGCTCCACGAGCGAGGCGATGACGCAGAAGAGGGCGTGGAGGGTGAGCTCGAAGCTCGTGATCGGGCGATCAGTCGTCGGCTTTCGGAGATTCAGTCCCAACTCGTGCATCTCGCGACCGACGACCCCGAGAGCGTGCACCGTCGGAGGGAGCTGGAAGCCCGTCTCGATCGGGCCGACGAAGAGCGCCGGCGGCTCGAGCTCGAGATTCGCCGCGATCACCCGCGCTACGCCGAGCTGCGTTATGCGGAACCGATCGATTCAGAGCGCGCTCGAGAGCTCCTGGATCCGGGCACGGCGCTGGTGGAATACGTTCTCGGCGACGGCGGAGCGCTCGCTTTTGTGCTCACTCGCGAGGCGGCCCGCGGCTTTCAGCTGCCGACGTCGGCGCCGGAGATCGAAGCTCTGGTCGGCCAGGTCCGGCGCGGTCTGGCGGCGGAAGGCCGTCGCCAGCGCGGTCTCTATCGGCAAGCGGCGAGCCGGCTCTACGAGCTTCTGATCGCGCCCCTGACCGAGCTGCTGGAAGGTGAACAACAGTTGCTGATCGTCCCCGACCGCGGCCTGCATCTTCTGCCGTTCGAAGCCTTGTGGATGGCGGATCCGGCGGCGACCGCGTCCGCGGAGGAACCGCGCTATCTCGTGGAACGTTGGGCGGTGGCCTATGTCCCCTCGGCCAGCGTCCTCGACGCCCTGAGCCGCAAGCCGGGAAGGCTTGGCGATGGGTCGGCTCATCAGCTCGTGGCCTTCGCGGATCCGGACTACGGCGCCGCCGCCGGCCGCTGGCGGCAGCTGCCCGGCACCCGTCTGGAGGCGGCTGGGATTGCCGAACTTTATCCCCCGGATCGCGTCGCGCTTTTCCTCGGAACGGACGCCACCGAGGAGAATGTCAAGACCCGCGACGTCGTCGCGACCGCGCGTCGGCTGCACTTCGCCACTCACGGCTCGTTCGACGAAGTCCGTCCCCGGCACTCGGCATTGGTCTTGAGTCTCGACCCCGAGGCTCGGGAGGACGGTTTCCTGCGCGTGCACGAGATCTTTCGTTTGCAGCTCGCCGCCGAGCTGGTGGTGCTTTCCGCCTGTGAGACCGGGCTCGGCGAGGAGGTGGTGGGGGAGGGCCTGATCGGTTTGACGCGGGGTTTCCTCTACGCCGGCGTGCCCCGAGTCGTGGTGAGCCTCTGGCAGGTGGACGACGAAGCCGCGGCGGCGTTGACCACCGGCTTTTATCGCGCCCTCGAGAGCTCGGCCGGCGTCGCCACGGCCCTGCGCCAGGCGAAGCTCGCGCTGCTTCGCGACGAGCGCTTCTCGCATCCTTCCCACTGGGCTTCTTTCGTCTTGATCGGACATCCCTGATGTGCCCGTCACAGAGTGGGCGAGAGATATCGAAAGTCGCTGTAACGAAATCGAGTGTGTCTTCCCTATGAAGGGCCGATGATGAAAGAAAGGACCAACGCCCGCGAGGGCGTCACTTCAACGGCGTGACATCAATAAGGAGCAAGAAATGCCAGTCAGCAATGATACGGATGAATTCGTCCAAGTCGAAGTC
>JAAUXY010007136.1_pt1 | contig 26968 bp, 24 predicted proteins | sample 7278121 | NCBI WGS metagenome assembly JAAUXY01 (sample SAMN14350117, study PRJNA611818) | marine sediment metagenome | isolation source: surface marine sediment (1.8m) | place: French Polynesia: Moorea | collected 2018-08 | reverse complement strand
TTCGCCACCGCCATGACCACCTGCGGGTTGAGGGCAGTCTTGACCTCCATCAGGGCACGGTGGAACTCGAGGTACTTGCCTTGCGCCTTGGAAGCCAGCGCCGCCTCGGCCGCGTAGCGCGAGGCCGGGCCCAGGATCGGGAACTCCTTGAACACGACCTTGACCTCGCCGTCGTCCTCGACCGTTTCCAGGAAGCTCGCGACGACCCGCTTGCAGTAGCCGCACTGATAGTCGAAGAACTCGACGATGGTCACGTCACCGTCGGGATTTCCCCCGACCGGCGTATAGGGATGGCGGAAAAGCAGCTCTGACTCGGACACCAAGGCTTTCTTGGCACGTTCCTCTTCCGCCAGTTTCTGCTGCGCGCGCCAGCTCTCGAGTGCTTCGACCACCACTTCGGGATGCTCCTCGAGGAACTCCCGCAGCATCTTTTCGAAGGTGGCGCGATCGATTTCGCCGCTGGCCGCCGCCTTGGGCTCGTCTGCGCTTGCTGGGGCGCCCACCAATGAGATTGGCGCCGAGATCAAGGCGACAGCCGCCGTGAAGCGGAGCAAAGAGTTGGCAAGCGTCATAGGCAAATTCTCCCAATAGCGGCGAGCAGCCATGATCCCTTGAGAGCGCCTGCCGGAGCAAGGGCGATCCGGGCCGGCCTGATCACATTGCTGCGAGGGTCCTCTTATTCGTCACGCTGGACAGCCTTTTCCGCCTCGCGCGCGATATCCTGCGCCCTGATCCAGGCGGGACTGCCTTTCTTCAGCGTGGCGGAGGCGCGCTTGGCGTAGCGTAGCGCGTCAGGGTTTCGATTCAGTTGCGCCGCTTCCTCGGCCAGGGCCAGGGTCATCAGGCCCTTCTGGCCCAAGCGGCCGTGCGCGGTCGCCAGCAGTCGCCAGCCATGCGCCATATCCGGCTCCTTGCGCACCGCCTCCTTGATATGAGTCAACGCCGGGCGCACCAAGGCCGGATCGTTGCTTTCGAGCTGGGCTGCGCCCAGGGACGAGCGCAGCAAAGCCTCGTTCGGCGCCAAGCGGACCGCCTTGCCGTAGGGACCCAGCGACTGCTTGATCCGGCCGCTCTCGAACAGGATCTGCCCCTTGAGTTCGTGGAAGTACGGGTCGTTGGGCTGTTCCGCGATCAGGCTGTCGACCAGGCCGACGGCGTCGTCGGTTCTGGACTCCCGGTGCAGTGCGATCGCTCTGGCATAGCGGGACTCGACGCTGTTGTCCGTGGCCTTGTAGGTCTGCATGACCCGGCCCGCCGGTTCCAGGAATCCGATCAGCTTGGCCCGCATGCGCCGGTGCGTGATGCCGTACTTTGCGGGGAGGGGCGCGTCCGAGTATGGCGAGTTGGCCACGTGGTTGCGCACAAAGGAGATCCGGCTTTGGGTCAGGGGGTGGGTCCGGACGTAGGGGTCCTGGCGGTCGGTGACCAGGAATTCCTGGCCCTCGAGGATCTGGAAGAATTCGAGCATGCCGCGGGACGAGGTGCCGGTGTCGTCGAGCGTCGTGACGGCGAACTGGTCGGCGGCGCCTTCCTGGGTTCGGGTGTAGCGGAAGAAAGAGCGCATGGTGGCGTCCTGGCCGGCGGCTCCCACCGCCGCCGCAGCCCGTCCGTCCCCTGCCATCACGGCCGCGGCCGCGGCCAGCACGAAAGTGACGATTGACTGGATCTGCGCCCGCCGCATGGCATCGTCCAGCCGCGTCAGGTGCCCACCCGCGATGTGACCGGTTTCATGCGCCAGCACGCCGATCACCTGGCCGGCATGCTCCGAGCGGATCAGCAGGCCGGTGTGAATGAAGATGTTCTGGCCACCCGCGACGAAGGCGTTGAGCTGGCGATTATCGATCAGGTAGATCCGGATGGCGGACGGATCCAGGCCCGCTGTCGTGAACAGTGGCGTGGTGTAGAGGCGGATGGTATTTTCGATCTCCGCGTCACGGATCAGGCGCATGCCCCGCTCGGCCGCGGCCGGCAGGACGGACAGCGGCAGCACGAACGACACCACCAGGATCAACGACAGAATGCGTTTCATTTGGAATTCCCGAACTATCCCCAATAGCTTAGATAGGCGCGCGATCGGGTCGATCAACGTGCCATCCCGATCGGGCGCGCGCTGGAGCCGCTAGGCACATGGCGCTGAAGATATCCCGGCGCGGGCAAATCGCGCCGTTCATTGTAATGGACGTGATGCGGGCCGCCAATGCGCGCGAGGCCGAGGGCGCGGACGTGGTCCATCTCGAGGTCGGCCAGCCGGGCACCAGCGCGCCGGCCGGCGTCCTGGACGCGGCGCGGGACGCGCTGGCGGGCGACCGGCTGGGCTACACGCTGGCTTTCGGCGTGCCGGAGTTGCGCGCGCGCATCGCCGAGCACTATCGGGCGCGCTATGGCCTCGATGTCCCGGTCGCGCGCATCGTGGTGACCACCGGATCGTCGGGCGGGTTCCTGCTGGCCTTTCTGTCGGCCTTCGACGAGGGCGACCGGATCGCTTTGGCCGAGCCCGGCTATCCCGCCTACCGCAACATCCTGACGGCGCTCGGCTTCGAGCCGGTCGGCGTGCCCACGGACGAGGGCACCCGTTTCCAGCCCACGCCCGAGATCCTGCAGAAGGCTGCCCCGGACATCGACGGCCTGATCATCGCGAGTCCGTCCAATCCGACGGGCACAATGATCGATCCCGCCGGCATGGCCGCCCTGGTCGACTACTGCCGCGGGCAGGGCATCCGCCTGATCTCGGACGAGATTTACCACGGGCTGACCTATCAGACCGTCGAAACGGCGAGCGCCGCTGGGCTCACCGACGATGCCTTCGTGATCAACAGCTTCTCGAAGTACTTCTCGATGACCGGCTGGCGGCTGGGCTGGATGGTGGTGCCCATGGATCTGCTGCGTGCCGTCGAGTGCCTGGCGCAGAACCTGTTCATCTCGCCGCCGTCGCTGTCCCAGCGGGCCGCGGTCGCCGCCTTCGACTGCTATGACGAGCTTGATGCCAACCGGGACCGCTATGCCCGCAATCGCGAACTGCTGCTGCGGGAGTTGCCCAAGGCGGGCTTCGACAAGCTGGCGCCGGCGGACGGCGCCTTTTACATCTATGCGGATGTCCGCCAGTTGACCAACGACAGCCCGGAGTTCTGTGCCCGCATGCTGGCGGAGACCGGCGTGGCCACGACGCCGGGCGTGGATTTCGACCCGGCGCGCGGCCAGGCCTATATCCGCATTTCCTTCGCCGGCACCACCGAAGACATGGCCGAGGCGGCCAAGCGCCTGATCGCCTGGCGGGGCGGGCGCGGGGACTAGCGTCCTACCGGGACATTCGCGCAATTGCCTCGCTGGTCTCCTCGGCCAGCCGGGCGATGAGCTCGGCGGCGGATTGCCGGCGTGCCAGTCGCACGCCTTGGCCGGCCCAGAGCGAGAGGTAGTCCGCCTTGCCGGCCTTGGCGGCGGCCGCGCGCATTGGACGGGTCAGCGCGTTCTGCAAGGGGAAGGGGAGGATCGCATCCGGGTCAGCGGCGCGGTCCAGATCGTCCATGAACCGGTTGACGATGCCGCGTGACGGCCGGCCGGAGAAGGCGCGGGTCAGACGCGTTTCGTCCTCCTGCGCGGCCAGGATGGCCGCACGATGGGCGTCCGGAATGCCGGCTTCGTCGCAGGTGAGGAAGGCGGTGCCCATCTGCACCGCGTCCGCGCCCAGAGCCAGCGCCGCGGCAATGCCGCGTCCGTCCATGATCCCGCCCGAGGCGATCACCGGCAGGTCAACCGCATCAACCACCTGGGGCACCAGCGCCATGGTCCCGACGGCCGAGGTCTCGAAGTCCCGCGCGAAGCTCGCCCGCTGGCCGCCCGCCTCGCTGCCCTGCACGACCACGGCGTCGACGCCGGCCCGGGCCACGGACTTGGCTTCGTCGACCGTGGTCGCGGTGCCGATCAGGACCATGCCGCGTTCCTTGGCGGCAGCAAGCGCGTCGGCCGGCGGGATACCGAAGGTGAAGCTGAAGACCGCCGCGCCGCTGTCGAGCACGGCCTTGAACTGCGCGGCGAAGGGGTCCGGGACCGGGGTCGGCGCGACCGGCGGCGGCAAGCCCAGCTCTTCGAAGTAGGGCGCCACCCGCGCCAGCGCCGGCTGCGCGTCTCCGGGTGTCTCGGCCGCCGGCTGCGGCGCGAACAGATTGATCCCGAAGGGCCGGTCGGTCCGCGCCCCCACCGCCTGGGCCGATTCCGCGATCTGCGGCGGCGTCAGGTAGGCCGCGCCGACGAAGCCCATCGCGCCCGCGTCGCACGATGCGCTCACCAGCGCCGGCGTGTCGCCTCCGCCCGCCAGCGGCGCTTGGATGATGGGATGGGCCATATCCAGGCGTCGCATGAGTTCCGAAGTGGGCGGCATGGCTATCCTCCTATGGGCTGCTCGGCCTCGCTGCGCGCATGCCTGCGGCAAAGTCCACCGCCAAGGCGAGGATCAGGGCACCGGCGCCGACAGCATAGAGCACAGGGTAGCCGATGCCGGTGGCGAACAGATACGACAGGCCATACGCGGCAGCCGCCTGCCCCAGGGCAAAGGCGGCGGTGGCGCGGCTCCATGCCGCCTGCTGATGCGAATCGCCCTGCTTGGCGATTGCCTGAACCCGGCCCAACACCAGAGGCACGATGCCTGGGACGAAGGCCCCGACGATCAGGCTGGACAGCATCAACGCTTCGGTCCCGACCGATATCACGGGCAGAAGAACGGCCGCGGCCTGGATCACGAAAGCGAGCCGCAGTGCCCGTCGGAATCCGACGGTGTCGGCCAGCCGTCCCAGAACGATCGGCCCCAACACAGCACCGACACCGAACAGAACCCAGTACTGGGCCCCGACCGCCAGGCCTTGACCCAGGTCCCGAGCGATGAAATCCACCAGGAACACCATATGCGGCACCAGCCCGACGGCATTGAGAGCGTAAGACAGATAGAGCGATTTGAGCTGCGCCCCTGCGTGACCCATTGCCGGCGGAGAGGCTGGCGCGCGATCGCGACCTCCGGCCGACCGTCCCGGCCAACCGCCCCAGGACAGGCTTGTCAGCAGCATGGCCAACGCTCCGAGCGCGCACCAGGTGAGCACAAGATCGGCACGCAGCAACAAGGGGACGAGCGTCCCGGATGCGACGATGCCGAGGCCAACGCCCGCAAAGATGACGCCCCCCGCCAAGCCGCGCCGATGCGCCGGCACAAGCGGCAGAACGGCGGGTGCAGCCAGCGCCATGAGCGCCCCGCCGGCCAGCCCGGCGGCGAAACGCCAGAGGAAGTACCAAAGAAAGGACAAGGGCAGGGCGCCGGCAAAAAACGTGGCCGTTGCCAGCAGCATCATCGCGCGCAGGACTGTGGGTGCGGTCGCGGATGCGGCCATCCGCTGGGCCAGCAGCGCGCCGGCCAGATACCCCGCCAGGTTGGCCGCGCCCAGATAGGCGGCCTGGGACGGCGCGAACCAGCCGGCCTCGATCAGAGCCGGGATCAACGGCGTGTAGGCGAACCGCGCCAGACCGATGCCCACCAAGACCGCGCAGAGCCCGGCCAGCACTGCCCGCTTGGCCGTCCTTGCGCCCAGCTCTTCCGCCGCGATCACGCGCTGCATGGGTGCCTCCGGTTGGCTCATTTGGCCAAGTCTAGGAGGCGCTGATGATCGTGAAAAACGATTTAAAGTGATCAGGGATATCAGAAAGACAGATAGATTAGTCTGTCCTATTCCGCCGCCTGAGATGTGCCGCTGGCAGGCCGGGCGTGCGCCAGGAAGGCGACCAGCGCGCTGGACACGAATCCGTCGCGGCGCCGGATGAAGACCGTCTCGACCCGTGCGTCCCGGGCCGGCAGTCGGTGGATCGCGACCTGGTCCTGGTGCCGCGCCGCGCGCACCACGCTCTCGGGTAGCAGGGTGACGCCGAGGCCCGCTTTGACGCAGCCCAGGATCGCCTCGATGGTGCCGAACTCCAGTCGCCTGAGCCCGACGATTCCGCGCTGGGCGAGAATGGCTTCGAGCCGCTGGCGATAGGAACAGCCGGCGCGCAGTACCACGATTTTGAGGTCCGGCAGCGCCGCCAGGTCATGCACTGTGTCTACGGACAGAGCGGTCAGCAGCGCCAGCTCTTCGCTGAAGATCGGCTCCTCGTCGAGCTCCGGGTGATGGACCGGGCCGCACACGAACGCGCCTTCGAGCCGGCGTTCGAGGACAGCCTCAACCAGCTCGGCGGTGGTGCCCGTGCTCAACACAAGGTCGACGGCCGGGTGCGCCGCGGCATAGGCGCCGAGCAGCGGCGAAAGGCGCACGGCCGCGGTGGTCTCGAGCGCCCCGATCGTGAGCGGGCCCTTGGGCGTGCCATCTTCGGCAACCGCGCGGCGGGCGTCTTCCAGAACCTGTCCGACCCGTGCGGAAAAGGGCAGGAGACGCTGGCCCGCAGCGGTCAATGTCACGCCACGACTGTGCCGCTCGAACAGCGGCACCCCCAGCTCGTCCTCGAGCTGACGAATATGCGCGGTGACATTCGACTGTACGGTGTTCAGCTCGGCCGCCGCCCGGTTCATGCTGCCGAGCCGAGCCACCGCTTCGAAGATCTTGAGATCCGCTGCATCCATAGCCGACTGCTGTCTTACGCCCTTGCCGGTGACGCGCGTCCGCCTACTCGATCAGGTTGCGCCACCAGCCGCGCCTCGGCTTGTCCGCCTCAACGGTTGCGGGTGCCGGGGCATCGGGGACCGGCGGAATCGGCAGATCGGGCGCCGGGGCTTGTTCCACCGCCTTCTTCGTAGGACGCCGGCGCCGGCGGGCTCCGGAACCGCCATTGCCGGAGGACGCCTCGGCCGTCTCCGCGGGGGCTACGTCCGGCTCACTGGGCGCGGCCGTGATCTCGGCGGAGTCGCCGACTGCGGTTTCCAGCGCCTCGGCCTCCACCGCGGGCGTTTCGGCGTCCGTCTTCTTGGCGCGGCTGGTTCGCCGTCGGCGGGGCGCCGTCTTGCGCTGCCGGCTGCGCGGCTTCTTCGCCTGCGGTTTGGCTTCGGCCTCGGCGGAGACCTCCGGCATCTCGGATGCTTCGGCAGGCTCTGCCGTGGGCTCGGAGAGGGGCTCATCCGGGGCCGCCGGCGGCGGCGCTTCCTCGCTGGCGGCCTTGGCCCGGCGCCGCCCGCGGCGTGCCGCGACAGGCTTGGCCGCAGGCTCCGCGGCTTCCTCTTCGGGCGCCATGGCCTCGGCGGCCGCCACCTCGTCGGCTGCCTCTTCGACCGCCTCGACTTCACCCTCAGCGGCAGCGGCCTCGCCTGCGGCCGCGGCGGTCTGCTCCCGCCGCGCCCGGCGCCGCCCGCCACGCTTGCCCCGGCGGCGTCGCTTGCGGGCGCCCTCTTCCTCGGCGGCCTCGACGGGTTCGACCCGGTCTTCCGCCTCGCCAGCCGGCAGCATCTCCTCGGCTGGTGCCTCCTGTGCGTCCTCGGCCTCCTTGGCCCGGCGGCGCCGGCCGCGGCCACGTCCACGCTCGCGCGGTTGTGCCTCTTCCTCCGGATACTCCGGCTCGGCCACGACGGACGCGCGCGCCTCGTCCCCGTCCGCCTCCAATGGCTGGATGCGAAGCTCGGGACGAACCAGGTCCGGGTCCGCAAAGATCAGGGCGCTGAGGCCGAATCGCTGCTCGATCTCGTTCAGGGAATGACGTTTCTGGTTCAACAGGTAGGTGTCGACCTTTTCCGGCACGAACACCTCGATCGCACCGGCCCCCCGGCGGATGCCCTCTTCTTCGAGATGGCGCAGCACGTGCAGCGCGGCCGATTCGGTGGAGCGAATCACACCGCTGCCATGGCAGCTCGGGCAGGTTTCGGTGCTGGCCTCGATCAGGCTGGGTCGCAAACGCTGGCGCGACAGCTCCAGCAGCCCGAAGGCGCTGATGCGCCCCACCTGGATGCGCGCCCGATCGCTGCGCATCGCCTCCTTCAAGCGGCGCTCAACGCTGTTGTTGTTGCGCTGCTCGTCCATGTCGATGAAGTCGATGACGATCAAGCCCGCCAGATCCCGCAGGCGAAGCTGTCGGGCGATTTCTTCCGCCGCCTCCAGATTGGTCTTGTGCGCGGTCTCTTCGATGTTGCGCTCGCGGGTTGCGCGCCCGGAGTTCACGTCGATCGCGACCAGCGCTTCGGCCGAATCGAGCACGATATAGCCGCCGGACTTTAGGCGGACGGTGGGGCTGTGGATGGCGTCGATCTGGCTTTCCACCTGATAGCGGTGGAACATGGGGATGCTCGGGTCCTTGTACTTCTTGACGCGCTTGGCGTGGCTCGGGATCAGCATGCGCATGAAGTCCTTGGCCGCCCGATAGCCGTCGTCGCCTTCGACCAGCACTTCGCTGATCTCGTTCGTGTAGAGATCCCGGATCGCCCGCTTGATGATGTTGCCTTCCTCGTAGATCAAGGCGGGTGCGGTCGATTTGAGGGTCGCCTCGCGGATATCGTTCCAGAGCCGGGTGAGGTAGTCGTAGTCGCGCCGGATCTCGGCCTTACTGCGCGACACCCCGGCGGTGCGCAGGATGATGGCGATCCCGTCCGGGATCTCCAGGCTTTCCATGATGGATTTCAGGCGCTTGCGGTCGGCCTGGCTGGTGACCTTGCGGGAGATGCCGCCGCCGCGGGTGGTGTTGGGCATGAGCACGCAGTAGCGGCCGGCCAGGGACAGGTAGGTGGTCAGTGCCGCGCCTTTGGTGCCGCGCTCTTCCTTGGTCACCTGGACCAGCAGGATCTGGCGCTTCTTGATGACTTCCTGGATCTTGTAGCGCCGCTCGGGCCGGCGGCGGGAGGGACGGATCTCCTCGATCTCCTCCATGTCGTCGCCGCCGACGACCTCCACGCCATTGCCGTCCTCGGCGTTGGGTTCGTCAGCCCCGTTGCCGTCCTCGTCCTCTTCCTGCTGCGCCGCGGTCAGGGCAGCGCGGTCGGCGATGGGAATACGATAGTAGTCGGGATGGATCTCGCTGAACGCCAAGAAGCCATGACGGTTGCCTCCGTAATCGACGAAGGCGGCCTGCAGCGACGGTTCTACACGGGTGACTTTGGCGAGATAGATGTTTCCTTTGATGGGCTTCTTGGTGGAGGTCTCAAAGTCGAAGTCCTCCAGCCTTTTGCCGCTGACCACCGCAATTCGGGTTTCCTCCCGGTGGGTGGCATCGATGAGCATACGCTTTGCCATAGATATCTCCGCGCCAGACGCCTCAGCCTCATGTATGGGCCGGGCGGGGCGTGATGGTTGGATGCGTGGGGAACACGGTGCTCAACACCCGGGGCAGATCTGCACAGCCGTGCAGTCACATACCCCGGGGAGCCTTCCAGGCGATCCGAAGTTTGATTCGCGTGGAGGAGGTTCCCCATCATTGCCTCGTAAAGAGCTCGTAAAGAGCGCGAATGTCTGATGCGCCGGAGGCCCCGCTTGCAGGCTCACCATATGGTGAAAGGCCGCGTTGCCCATGCGGCGCGTCGTCCGTCCCGAAGGTCACACTCATGACCAAGTCCTGTGAGACCAGACGACCGTGACTGACGCCCTAAACTTAGTCTTCGTCCCGACAGACCACAACCGACGAATTGCGCTTGGGGCCGAATTATGCGCGCAGTCGCACATGTGGTGGCAGTCGATGCGCTGGAAATCCGTCTCGGGCGTTGCGCCGCAAATTGAATCGGGCGATATATCTGGTGGGTCTGGTAAAGGGTAACCGCAAGATGTGGCGGCTTATACCAAGGGTCCTTGGTCTTTCTCGGACGCTTGCTTGGACGGCCCTGCTCTTCGGGCTGCTGGTCTTGGGCCTCGCGCCGGCGCGAGCGGAGACCGCCGTCCTCGGCATGCGCGTTGGCCAGCACGCAGAACTCACCCGATTCGTCCTCGACCTCTCCCGGGCGAGCGACTTCCGGGTGTTCACTCTGTCCGGCCCTTATCGCGTGGTGATCGACCTGCCGCACGGCGCCTGGAAAGTCCGAGCGTCTGCCGGGCTGCGTCCGGGTGGCCTGATCTCGGCCTATCGCCATGGGCAGTTCTCCAAGGGACAGATGCGGCTGGTGCTCGATCTGGCGGGCGCGGCGGTGGTTCGCAAGGCCTTCCTGCTGCCGCCCGGCGGGTCTTCCGGACACCGCTTGGTGGTGGACCTGCAGCCGGTCAGCGCGGACACCTATCGCGCCGAGGCCGCGCGGCAAAATCGCATCAGCTGGTCCAAGCTGCAGGGCGGCGCGACGGCAAAGATGCCGGATACGACCAGGGCGCGCGTCCCGATGCGCTTGAAGCCGAGGCTCCGCGGCTCCAAGCGGGTGGTGGTGATCGATGCCGGGCATGGCGGGGTCGATCCCGGCACCATCGGCGTCGGCGGCACCCGGGAAAAGGATATCACCCTGAAGATGGCCCGCGAGCTACGCCGCCAGCTCGAGAAGACCGGCCGCTACTCCGTGGTCATGACCCGGGAAGGGGATTACGTGCTGCCCCTGCGCGGGCGGATCGCCGTCGCGCGCCGGGCCGGCGGCGAGCTGTTTCTCTCGCTGCACGCGGATTCGATTCGCAACCGGCGGACCCGCGGCGCCTCCGTATACACCCTGTCCGAGACCGCCTCGGACAAGGAGGCCGCGGCGCTCGCGGCCAAGGAGAACAAGGCCGATATCATCGCCGGCGTCGATCTCAACACCCAGGACCAGGATGTGGCCAACATCCTGATCGATCTGGCCCAACGCGAGACCATGAACCTGTCGGCCCGGTTCGCCAGTCTTCTGATCGAGGAACTGGGCCGCGATGTCCGCCTGCTGCGCCGGACTCACCGGTTCGCCGGCTTTGCGGTGCTCAAGGCGCCGGACGTGGCCTCGGTATTGGTGGAAATGGGCTACCTCTCGAACCGGTCGGACGAGAGGCTGTTGCGCCTGGCCAGCCACCGTGCGAAATTGGCGCGGGCCATGGTCCGGGCGGTGAACCGCTATTTTGCCCTGACCGACCGCTTGTCGCGAGGCTAGAGCACGATGCGGTCACATCAGGGCCATATTTGCAGCATACTCGGCAGGCCTAATATGTGGACCCAGGCAAGACGCCTGGGAACGGGATTTTTTACGAAGAATTTCGCCTTTCGCTTGTAGATAGAGCCATGCAGGAAGAACGCTTTCTGAAGATCGGCGTCCGGATCGTTTATGCGGCCATTGTGCTGGTGACCCTCGGCGTTTTCGCAGTGGGCTACGTCCTGCTGGGCTACAGCCGGGACCTGCCGGACGTCGAGCAGCTGGCCAATTACGAGCCGCCGGTGGTGACCCGGCTGCACGCGGCGGACGGACGGTTGATCGCCGAGTACGCCAAGAAGAAGCGGATCTTCGTGCCGATCAAGGCGATCCCCAAGAAGGTCGTCGCCGCCTTTCTGTCGGCCGAGGACAAGTCCTTCTTCACCCATCCCGGCATCGACGTCAAAGGCATCATTCGCGCGGCCATCACCAACATTATGAATGTCGGCAAGGGCCGGCGCCTGGTCGGCGCCTCCACCATCACGCAGCAGGTCACCAAGAACTTCCTGCTGACCAGCGAGGTGTCGATCGAGCGGAAGGTCAAGGAGGCCATTCTCGCCTTCCGGATCGAGAAGGCCTACGACAAGAGCAAGATCCTCGAGCTGTACCTGAACGAGATCTATCTGGGCTTCGGCTCCTACGGGGTGGCGTCCGCCGCTTTGGAGTACTTCAACAAGTCGCTCAGCGAGCTCACCGTCGCGGAGGCCGCCTACCTGGCCGCGCTGCCCAAGGCGCCGGCGAACTACCACCCCGTGCGACGCACGGAGGCGGCGATCTCTCGGCGGAACTGGGTCATCGGGCGGATGCAAGAGGACGGCGCGATCGCGCCCGAGGTCGCCGCGGAGGCCCGGTCGCAGCCGATCGAGGTGGCGGACCGTGCGGAGACCGAATTCGTGCGCGCGGGCTTCTTCTCCGAGGACGTGCGGCGCGAGCTGCTCGAGCGGTACGGCGAAAGCGGCCTCTACAGCGGCGGGCTGACCGTGCGGACCACCCTCGACCCCCGGCTGCAGGAGATGGCGGTGGAGGCGGTCCGCTTCGGCCTCAACGCCTATGACCGTCGGCATGGCTGGCGCGGACCGATCGCCCGGCTCGAGGTGGGCGCGGACTGGCCGAGCGACGAGTGGCAGGATCGGCTCGAGAAGTTCGCCATCCGATCGACCCCGGTCGGGCTCGGGGACTGGCGCCTGGCGCTTGTCCTGCGGCTCAACGAGGAGGAGGCTCAAATCGGCTTCCGCGACGGCACCACCGGCATCATCCCGATCGCCGAGATGAAATGGGCCCGGGACTATCGCGGCGTGGGCGCTCGCGGCCCCGCGCCCAAGGAGCCGGCGGACGTCCTGGGGCTGGGCTTTATCGTCCCGGTTTCGCGGGCGACCGCCGACAAGGACGGCAATCCCTATCCGTCCGACATCTACCGGCTCGAGCAGATCCCCGCCATCCAGGGCGCGCTGGTGGCCATGGATCCGCACACCGGCCGGGTGCTGGCCATGGTCGGCGGCTACGCCGAGTTCTCCAAGGACGTGAACGAGTTCAACCGGGCGAGCCAGGGCATGCGGCAACCGGGATCCGCGATCAAGCCGTTCGTCTATTTGACCGCCCTGGACAACGGCTTCACGCCGTCGAGCCTGGTCCTGGACGCGCCCTTCGTCATCGACCAGGGCGGCGGTCTGGGCAAGTGGAAACCCCAGAACTACAAGAAGAAGTTCTATGGCCCCAGCACGCTGCGCATCGGCGTCGAGAAATCGCGCAACGTGATGACAGTGCGGCTGGCCCAGAGCATCGGCATGGACCAGATCGCCGAGACGGCGCAGCGGTTTGGCATCGTCGACTACATGCCGCGGGTGCTGTCCCAGGCGCTGGGCGCGGGCGAGACCACGCTGCTGCGTCTGACCACGGCCTACGCCATGCTGGTCAACGGCGGCAAGGGCCTGAACGCGACCCTGATCGACCGCGTCCAGGATCGGGATGGCCGCACCATCTTCCGGCACGACTCCCGACCGTGCGAGGGCTGCCGGACCGCGCGCTGGGAAGAGCAGCCGGTGCCCGGGATCCCCGACATCCGCGAACAGATCGCCGATCCGCGCTCGGTCTTCCAGATCGTCTCCATCCTGGAAGGCGCGGTACAGCGCGGCACGGGGAAAAGCCTGCGTGTGATCGGCAAGCCGCTGGCCGGCAAGACCGGCACCACCAACGAGAGCGTCGACACCTGGTTCATGGGATTCTCGCCGGACCTGGTGACCGGCGTCTGGGTCGGCTTCGACCAGCCGGCCACGCTGGGCAAGCGCGAGACCGGCGCGCGCGTGGCGGCGCCCGTGTTCCGCGAGTTCATGCAACAGGCGCTGGCGGACCAGCCGGCCACGCCGTTCCGGGTGGCGCCCAACGTCACCCTGGTCAAGGTCAACGCCACGACCGGGCTGCCCGCCAAGCGCGGCGCCAAGGGGGCGATCACCGAGGTCTTCAAGATCGGCGAGACGCCCTACACCAACCGCAACGTGGTGGCGGGCAATGTGCCGGAAAGCATGCTGACCGGCGGCGGGGACCTCGGGCTGGGGACGCGCGGACCCTCGACAGGGACGGGCGGCCTGTATTAGAGCACTATCCGATAACTTGGAACCATTCTGCCGGAGGCATTTTTCGCCATGACTAGGAAGGCGCCGCCGAACGTATCCGTCATACGGTCAAGGCGGTTGACAACGTCATGGCGAAAAAGGCCCCGGCCCGAGAGGGTTGCGTTTGGGCGGTCAGCCGCGGTGTTGCCGCCCTTGCCCGATGCTTCGGCATCGCGCTGCGGACGGCGCCTGGCGGACTGCCGCGCCCAAACAGCAACAGAATTGATCCCAAGTTATCGGATAGTGCTCTAAACCGACATTTTCCCTCAGGCAGAGGCCGAACAGAGACAAGGACCCGGTGCATCCATGCGCGCGGAAATCGAAACCATTGTCGGCGAGATCAAGCAGTCCCTGGAGCTGCTGAGGAGGCATCTTTGACGTCGATGCGGCCCGCACGCGTCTGGACGCGCTGAACGCCCAGGCAGAAGATCCGGAGCTCTGGAACGACCCGGAGGCGGCTCAGAAGGTGATGCGCGAGCGCACCCGACTGGAGAAGTCCCTGGCCGGCTTTGACGAACTCGCCCGCGAGCTCGAGGACAACCTCGAACTCCTGGAGCTGGCCGCAGCCGAGGACGACGCCGAGATGGTGGCCGAGGCCGAAGCGGCGCTGACCGCGATCCACGCGCGCGCGGCCAAGCAACAGCTCGAGAGCCTGCTGTCCGGCGAGGCGGACCCCAACGACTGTTTCCTCGAAGTGCACGCCGGCGCCGGCGGCACCGAATCCCAGGACTGGGCCGAGATGCTGTTGCGCATGTACGGCCGCTGGGCCGAGGCGCGCGGCTACAAGCTCGAATGGCTGGAAGAGAGCCCGGGCGAGGAGGCCGGCATCAAGTCCGCCACCGTGCGGGTGGTCGGCGACAACGCCTATGGCTGGCTCAAGACCGAGTCCGGGGTGCACCGGCTGGTCCGCATCTCGCCCTTCGACGCCCAGTCGCGCCGGCACACCAGCTTCGCCTCGGTCTGGATCTATCCGGTGATCGACGAGTCCATCGAGGTCGAGATCGAGGACAAGGACCTGCGCGTCGACACCTACCGGGCCTCGGGCGCGGGCGGCCAGCACGTCAACAAGACCGACAGCGCCGTGCGCCTGACCCACCTGCCGACCGGCATCGTCGTGCAGTGCCAGAACGACCGCTCGCAGCACCGCAACCGGGCCGCCGCCATGAACATGCTGCGCGCCCGGCTCTACGAGATGGAGCTGCAGAAGCGGGAGGAAGAGGCGCAGGCGACCCAGGAGGCCAAGACCGACATCGGCTGGGGTCACCAGATCCGCTCCTACGTCCTGCAGCCCTATCAGATGGTCAAGGACCTGCGCACCAACGTGGAGAAGGGCGACGCGCAGGGCGTTCTGGACGGCAAGATCGACGAGTTCCTGGAGGCTGCGCTCGCCCAGCGCGTGGGCATGGGCGGGGCGAAGGACGAGGCGGCCGGGAATTAGGCGGCCCCGGTCCCATCTGTCCAAATTCTTGGGATGCCAGGTCACGCCGGCCTTCGGGCCGCCCGCCCGCCGACACGCGATGCGAACGGCTCTCAGACACACCGAACATCAGAAGATGATGTATGGTTAATAGAAAGTAATACTAATGCAATTCAAATATTAATTAACCAATCGCAAATATAGATTGACTTTCTGTCAAATTTGTCTAAAATTTTAGACAATAGAATAAAGCGAGGAGGCGTCGGGACTTAGGTAGGCATTGGTAGGCAGTCCGTGCTCACTGGCAGGAGAAACGGAGCCATGCCGATGAAATCCCAGGGGCAGACCGCCCAGACCCGTATGTTTGGCCGCGCCGCGCAGGCGCAGGAAGACCCCAAGCCGGCGCGCCCGGCCAAAGACGCCACCAATGATAAAGCCACGCGACCGACCGTGCTGGCGCTCGCAGACCCGGCCAAGCGGTTCCAGGACGCCTGGGGCCTGGTCGTCGACATCAAGCGCGCGATCCAGGCGGATCTCATGGACAGCATGGATCTGTCCAAGGCGGCGCTGCTCACGGGCGACGAGCTCAGGCCGCAGCTCCGCGAGCTGGTGGCCGATCTCCTGGCCCAGCGGAACATCGCCTGCAACGGGGCGGAGCAGGGCGAGCTGGTCGACCGGCTGTTGGCCGACATGATGGGCCTGGGCCCGCTCGAGCCGCTGATGGCCGACGACGGCATCACCGATATCTTGGTCAATGGCGCGCACAAGGTATATGTGGAGCGCGGCGGCCGGATCGAGCGCACCGACGTCACCTTCGCCGACGACGACGAGGTCATGAACCTCGCGGTGCGCATCGCCACCCGGGCGGGCCGGCGCATCGACGAGGCGACGCCCCTGGTGGACGCGCGGCTCGCCGACGGCAGCCGGGTCAACATCATCGTCCCGCCCTTGGCCGTGGACGGCCCCGCCATTTCGATCCGCAAGTTCGGCCGCCGGGCGCTCAATCTGGACGCCATGGTCCGGACCGGGAGCCTCTCGGGGCCCATGGCCGGGCTCCTGATGGTGGCGGGCGCGAGCCGGCTCAACATCCTGGTCTCGGGCGGCACCGGCTCGGGCAAGACCACGCTCCTGAACGCGATCTCCGAGACCATCCACCCGGGCGAGCGGGTGGTGACCATCGAGGACGCGGCCGAGCTCCGCCTGATGCAGCCCCATGTGGTGCGCCTCGAGACCCGGCCGCCCAGCCTCGAGGGCAAGGGCGAGATCCGCATGCGCGATCTGGTGCGCAACGCGCTGCGCATGCGGCCCGACCGCATCATCCTGGGCGAAGTGCGCGGCGACGAGGTGGTCGACATGCTGCAGGCCATGAACACCGGCCACGAGGGCTCGCTCGGCACCATCCACGCGAACGGCCCGCGCCACGCGCTGACCCGGCTCGAGAACCTGTTCGCCATGGCGGGGCTCACGCTCACCACCGCGGCGGTGCGCCGCCAGATCGCCGACGCGCTCGACCTGATCGTGCACACCGACCGCATGCGCGACGGCGTACGCCGCATCACCAGCATCGTCGAGGTCGTGGGCATGGAAGGGGACGTGATCCTGACCCAGGAGCTCTTCCGCTTCGCCCATGACGAGCAGGACGCGGCCGACCGCGTCGCCGGCCGCTTCGAGGCCAGCGAGCTCAGGCCCCGGTTCTTCGACAAGGCGCGCCAGTTCGGCCTCCACCGTGAGCTTCTCGCGGCCATGCACGGCGGGGCGGAACCGGCGGCGGAGGCGGCCTGAGCGGCCCCTCCGCCGTCGGGGCGGGTAGCGGCCCTCTTAGTGTTTGACCATCGAATGCTGGAGCCACGCGATGAACCGGCGCATTGGATCGAGGAACTCTTCCAGTTCGATTCGTCGTTCGAAGATCTGGTCGTATTGGAGTTCTTCGCTCAAATGATCTGTCCATACCAACCGAACTTGGTCCTCATCCGAAAGCATGAGGACGAGCTCGTTGTCGAATGCTTCTCCGAGGTCCGGACATAAGATCAGGTCACGATACCTCTGATCTGGGTCGAACTCGCTGTCGGAATAGCGATCTGAATCCGTGTAGGACGCACTTATCACCTTGCTGACCAACGCCTCTTTCGACTCACCAATCAGCGTCTCGTCCGACAAACAGTCTGATGCATTCAACAAGTTCTCGAAGTTCGCCCACGGAACACCGAGCGGGGCGATGTCTTCGAGGTCCCCAACGGCTTGCCCATCGATCCACAGGCGAATGTGTCCCAAGGCCTGATTTTCCCCATAGAAGGAGGCAATCTCGGCCTCGATCGCGAAGCTCTGCTTGGATCCAAAGATCTGCGTCATTTCGGGAAGTCGGTTAGTTGCGCCATGACGCCGCTGACCTTCGCCCACTACCCCCCACCAAAGCCGCGGACCAAGCTGCCGACCACCATGTACCAGCCGTCCCTCATGACCCGTCCTTGGCCACGCTTTCCAGGTCCGCACCGGTCCCGCGATTCGCGAGCTACGTTTTCGCTACGTCGGCAAGGTCCGACCAGGCGAACAGGTCGGAGAACGGCTGGTAGCGCTCATACACCTGCTGCTCCTTGTGTTTCGGATATTGACAGATGGTGTGGAACGGGACCGCCGGGCGGTTGTACCGGCGGTTGTCGGTGACCGGCTTGCTCCACATGTCGCCGGCGTCGTTCATCAACTCTAGAAAGTGCCTAAGTAGGGCCGGATCCTCATCAAGCAGCAGATCCTGAGCGTCCCAGATCAGGATTATGAAGGTATCTCCGGGCATCCACTCGTACATCTCTTCCAGGAGTTCATCGATCACGTTCCACGTATCCCCCCTTGGCCCGTAAAACTGCAGCGCTGCCGACATCTCGTTCCACAGCGCTTCCTCGCTACGCATCCTGCAACCCCTTAGAAAACGGACCACGGGCAGCGAGCAATAGTTGGTGGATTCCCGCTGATATTGGATCGCCGGAAAGACCTTCATATCCGCCTCGGGAAACGGCTCCAGGAGGACCCAAGGAGGAATGGTGTTGTAGAGGAAGTCGTGCGCCATCGGTCTTCTACCGTCCCCCGCAACCGGCCGCCCATTCGCGAAAGATCCTCAGGATCTCGGCCAAGTTCTGCGGACCGCATGCCGCGAAGAACTTCCCCTCTCTGAGGTCGCAATAGATCCAGTCGTGCTCGGTTCGATCGATCTTGATCGTCTCGAACGGTACCCCCTCCAGGTCCGTCTCTGTGAGATCGACGTCAACGCTCCAACCCGGATTGTCGAGGGTTTCGATCTTGACGCCGAAAGAATGCTCCCAGTCGCCGTCGCACTGATCCTCGTACCAGCGCTGGAGCCAGGTCAGTTCATCGGATGTCATGTCAGGCATTCTGGCTGCCCCTGGGGTTCATAAGGTCAGCTACCCCCCGCCAAAGCCGCGGAGCAGCGCGCCGAAAACCCCAGAAGCGACGCAAACCCTTGCAGAACCCAAAATCAGTCACAGCTTTCTGACCTCATCGATTGCGGCGCGCAATGAAGATCCTGCCGCTTGTGTCGTCTCTCGCGCGAGAGCCGCCTCAAGCTTCGATAGGATGAACGTCCTGTTCGTCTTGTCTGTGCGGCCAGCAGCTGCATTCGCAACGCTGCACCTTGCGTGGTAATCGTCTGACTCGAGTAACCCGAGCAACTCGCCAAGGTATTCCGCCAGCCCGCAGTCATAGAGTGCCAGAAACAGAGACGCCTTCTCAGCGTCGCCCGACCTGAGAATCCTGGACCTTAGTGCGCGAATGCTAGCGGGGTCCCCGATGCGGCCCAAAGCCTCGGCGGCCGCGCGCCGGACGAGTACATCTCTGTCGTCCAGACATTTCGTGACTGGATCCAGCGAAGCCCGGTCTTTCCAATCCCCTACGATCTCCAGGCACGCTATGCGCACCATTTTATCATCGTCGCACAGTCCATCGCGTGTGCGCTTTAGGCCGGGGTCCGAGCGATGCTCGCCCAGGCGTTCGATCGCGCGAAATCTGATCTCCGGGTCGGCGTCGCGCGAATACGCAAGAAGCCTGGTGAGGGACGCCGTGCTCGTTGCGCTCAATGCCTCGATCTCTTCCAGCTTGTGCTGATTGTCCATGCCCGATCTTACTCTTTCGGCTCAGGCATCCCGCGTGGAGACATGCTTGCAGATGCAGGCGGCTCCAAATCCGTAGGTCGGGTCTATCAGGATGAGCTTGAGATCCGACGACCGAAGACGGGAAACCAGCCTGTCGACGGACACCTTGTCCCGGTCAAAGCTGAGATCGAAGTCGAACAGATCGCAAATGCGTTGCTCGTTGATCGACTCTGCGGGCTGTACCTCGACATCGAGCACGATGTTTCCCTCAAGAAAATTGCTGCCTGCAAACCTCTCGACTTCCTCGAGGCACAGATACATTGATCTTTGGTCCACGGTCCTAAGAAGGACCCAGATCTGGTCATCGCTCTTGATTTCAATGCCAAGGAGATTCGCGTCATGGAAGCTTGGGAGATCGGCCATGCAATGTACTCATTTGGGTTAAGGATGCAGGACGAAGCCACTATTTGAGCAGCGTCAGCCGCCCGTCCACGAAGTCCAAGGTGCCGCCCTCCAACTCGTCGCAGATGTGATCCTGGATGATCAGAAACTCGACGCCGCCCGCCTCGATGATCCGGACGGGCTCGTTAAGCGGGAGCTCATCACGCTCGTAGAAGCCAATCATGAGCCGTTCTTCTCTCTCATCCTTTGTCTTGGCCAGGAGAATGCCCGGGACAGGTTCGCGCAACCCGCTGCTCGCCGCACGCCTTGAAAGAAATCGCTTGAAACGGTCTCCAAGCTTCAGACCAATCACACACCGTGGCAGCATTCCGGCGCGCCCCACTACCCCCCGCCAAAGCCGCGCACGAGGCTGCCGACCACCATGTACCAGCCGTCCACGAGCACGAAGAAGATCAGCTTGAAGGGCAGGGAGATGGTGATCGGCGGCAGCATCAGCATGCCCATGGACATCAGGATCGAGGCCACCACCATGTCGATCACGATGAACGGCACGAACAACAGAAAGCCGATCTCGAAGGCGCGGCGCAGCTCGCTGATCATGAAGGCCGGGATCACCGCGCGCAGTGGGAAGTCCTCGGGCTTGGTCTCCTCCGGCACCTCGGCGATGCCGAGGAAGAGCTCCAGATCCTTCTCCCGCACATGGCCGAGCATGAACCCGTGGATCGGCTTGAGCGTGCGCTCGTAGGCCTGCTCCTCCTGGATCTCCTCGGCGATCAAGGGCTTGATGCCCGCGTCATAGGCCTCTTCCAGGATCGGCGCCATGATGAAGGCGGTGAGGAAGAGCGCCAGGCCGATCAGCACAGAGTTGGGCGGCGTCTGCTGCAGGCCCAAGGCGCTGCGCAACAGCGACAGGACGACCACGATCCGGGTGAAGGACGTCACCATGACCAGGATCGAGGGCGCCAGGCTCAGGACCGTGAGCAGGACGACGAGCTGCAGGATCCGGGCGGTGGTCGAGCCTTCTTCGCCCAGATCCAAGGTCAGGCTCTGGGCCGCGGCCGGCTCGGCCAGCAGGAGCAGCGCCAGAGCGGCGAGCGAAAGCAGAACCCGCCAGCTCATGACGCCACCTCGCCCTTGGCCGGTTCGGGTTGAGGGGGCGCGGGGGACGTTTCGGCGGCCGCCGACGTGCCGTTCGCCGGGGCGGGAATGCCGGTCTCGATCACGACCTCGGACTGCGGCCCCATGAGCACCAGATGCTCGACGTCGTCCCGGCGCAGCAGCACCAGCCGCCTGCGGCCGTCGACCGCGGCGGCTTCGACCACCGAGAGGCGCTTGCCCCGGGCCTGCCGGCGGACGGCTCCGCTGCCGATGCCGAAGCGGCGCGCCAGCCAGGCGAAGAGCGCGATCAGCGCCAGCACAAAGGCCAGCGCGACCACGAAGCGGAGATAGCCGTCGAGTTCCATGCCGTTTCAGCTCTGCGCCCCGGGGGCGGAGGTATGGTTAACGATCGTCGGCATCGGCAACGCGGTCCCGCCTTCTGCCGGGGCGTCCTGCCCAGTCAGCGCAGGTAGGGCGTCTTGCCGGCCGAGCCGGTGCCGTAGGCGTCCACGGCGCGGCCGCGATCGGCGACGTTCTTGAGCTGCTGTTGCAGGCTGTCGCGCTGCTGCTCGAGCGCCTGGGTCAGGCGGTCGAACTCGTCGATCATGGCGACCAGGGCCGGCTGGCACTGGTTCTGGTCCGCCTCCTTCAGGGCCTGGATGTCCTGGCACAGGCTCTCGACCACGCGGTCGAGGCCGCCCAGGTTCACCTCGTTGCCCTTGTCGACCAGGTCGCGGGCCGCGGTGATGTGGCCCGTCACCTGGCCCAGGCGGCTGGTGATGTCCTGCAGCGCGGGGGTGTTCGGGGTCTCACTCATGCTGTCTCTCCATTACCCTTCTTGCCGGCCGTCTGCCGGCGAATCCGGTCGTTGGCCTGGTAGACGTAGGACAGGATCTCGGCCACCGCGGTAAAGGCCTCGTAGGGGATCTCGGCGTCGATCTCGAGCGCCGAAAGGACCGTGGCCAGATCCGCGTCCCGCCGTACCTTGATGCCGTTGGCCAGCGCGATCTCGATGATCTTCTCGGCGACCACGCCCTCGCCCTTGGCCACCACCTTGGGCGCGTTGTCGACGTCGATGTCGTAGCCGAGCGCCACGGCCACGTCGGGCCGGTGGTCCGCCTCGCGAGGGAGGTTGGACGTGCTCTCGACCCATTGACGCAGGGGCCGCTTGCGCTTGTCCTTGTCGCTGTTCGATCCGTCGGCCACGCAGCTCGATCCCGCCGTGATGGCGCCAGAACGCCGGAGTTTCAGTCTCTTCCGGGATGTTTAATGAAGGTTTAACGGACCTTCACGCCGCCCCCCGGCCGTCCCGCCGGGGCACGCGCTTGACTCGTCCCATGCGATCCGGGAAGCTAGTGGCGCTACGGTTCCGCAGCGCCGACATCGCGCCGGGACCGACCCCTTAACGGCTTGGAATCCATGGAGATTTCCTGCCGCGGGCCGCACCTTCCCGGACCACGGTGACATGCCCCAGGACACCGGCAACGGCCACCACGAAGATCACTACAACGCCCTGCCACCGGGCTATCAGATGCATGAGTACCGGCTCGATCAGGTGCTCGGCGTGGGCGGCTTCGGCATCACCTATCTGGCCTGGGACAACAACCTCAACATGCGGGTCGCGATCAAGGAGTACCTGCCGACCGAGTTCGCGGTGCGGGCGGGCGACGTTTCGGTGCGGCCCAAGTCGAACGCCGACGGCGAGGACTACCGCTGGGGCCTGGAGCGCTTCATGGAAGAGGCCCAGATGCTGGCCCGCTTCCGCAACAAGAGCATCGTCCAGGTGTTCCGCTATTTCGAGGCGCACGGCACCGCCTACATGGTGATGGCCTACGAGCAGGGCGAGAGCTTCGCCGAGGTCATCAAGCGCGACGGCGGCCGGTTCGTGGAGGACGACCTCCTGCAGGTGGTCCTGCCGCTGCTGGATGGCCTGGAAGAGGTGCACGCGGCCAAGGTGCTGCACCGGGACATCAAGCCGAGCAACATCTACATCCGCGCGGATGGCTCGCCCGTGCTGCTCGACTTCGGCGCGGCGCGGGACCAGATCAGCCGCAAGAGCCGGGGGCTGACCAGCATCGTCACGCCCGGCTACGCGCCCAACGAGCAGTACTACACCGAGGGCGACCAGGGTCCCTGGACCGACATCTACGCCATGGGCGCGATCCTCTATCAGGCGGTCAGCGGCAAGCTGCCGCCGGAGGCGCCGGCCCGGGTGCGCCAGGACAGCTGCAGCCCGGCCATCGAGGTGGCCACAGGCCGCTACAGCCAGGCGTTCCTGAACGCCATCGACTGGGCGCTGGCGGTGAACGAGTGGGACCGGCCGCAGACCGTGGCGGACTGGCGCGCGGCCTTGCTCGGCGAGGCGCCCGTGCCCGCGCCGCGGGCGGTCGAGGGCGCTACCGTGCTGACCGGCCCCGAGGCGGCGCGCCGGCCGGGCGTGCCGCCGGAGGCGGAAGAGAAGAAGGGTTCCAGCGTCGGCAAGTGGGCCGCGGCGGCGGTGGTGCTGCTCGCGATCGGCGCCGGCGCCTGGTACGCCGCCCCGAAGCTGCTCGAAGTGGTCATGCCGCCGGCAACGTCCGGCCGCGACACGGCCGAGCGCCCGACCGCGGCGACGGAGCGGCCGACCATGCGGGAGACGACGCCGCCGTCATCCGAGCAACCCAAGACGGCACAGCCGACGGACGGCAGCCAGAACCCCGGCAGCACCGCGCCGCCCAAGACCGCGACGGAACAGAGGCCGCCGAAACCGCCGGCCACGAAGACCCCCAAACCGGCCGACCCTGCCTCGCAGCCGCGCGTGGTGCAGCCGGTGGAGCCGGCGAAGACGGAGCCGGCCCCCAAGAAACCGACCGAGTCCGCGGCCTTGCCGCCTGCGACCCAGCCGGCGCCCAAGGCACCCGCGCCGAAGCCCAAGAAGCCGAAGGTGGTGACGCCGCAGAAGCCGCCGCCGGCGAAACCGAAGCCGCCGGTCAAGAAGGCCAAGCTGGTCACCTGCCCCTGGCTGCTGCCGGCGCTCAAGGCGCGCTTGCCGGTCAAGGATTGCGCGGCGGTCAGCGGGGTTTTGAACTCGGTGCTGGAAGAGCAGCCAACCGGCAAACGGGGCAGCTGGCGCAGCCGGGACGGCAGCTATTCCGGCTCGGTGATGCCGGTGCAGACCTATGTGCGGCCCAATGGCATCCCGTGTCGCCGGTTTACCCAGACGGTGACGCTCCAGGGCAAGACGCGGCGCGCGGAGGGCACGGCCTGCCGCGACCGCATCAAACCGGAGTGGAAGATTCAGCTTTGATATCAGCGGGCGCTTGTCGATGACCCGATACGACGGTGCGTGCATCGGAACGGTGTTCAAGACCATGACGGTCGGTGCGGTCGTCGTGGCGGCCGGACTCGTCCTGGCGGTGCCAGAGGTGGCGGTGGCCGGGAGCGACCCGGTGATCGCCCAGACCTCCGAAAAGACCAAGCCGAGAAAGCGCCCGCGGCGCGCCGAGCTTTCGCCGGTCTTCGCCGTCAGCCGCGCCTTTCGCGACGCGCCGGAGCCGGGCTTCGAGAAACTGAATATGCGAACCACGGCAAGCGACGGCAGCCACCAGGAGGACATCTCCTACCGGCTGCAGGACAGTACCGGGGTGGTCACCGCCGTCACGGAGGAAAGCAAGGCGCGGTTCCGCAACCTCGACGGCGCCGAGGTCCAACAGGAACTGGCGAGCGATTCCCGCTATGTGCTGGGCGGGCTGTTGTTCGTCGAGGGAGAGTGGACGGGCGAACGCAGCGAGCAGAATGGCCTGCGCGAGACCATTCGCGAGGGCGCCGAGACCCGCGACTTCGAGAACGTGTCCGGCAAGCTGTTCCCGCTGGCCGTGGGCAACGAGCTGGTGCTGGCCTACAAGAGCCGCATCAAGACCGCCCGCGAATTCATCGACAACAATGTGACGTTCCGGGTCACCCGCGAGCTTCCGGCCCAGTCCTATGATCGGCGTTTGACCGGCAAGATCTTCGTGATCGACGCCGAGTTCAAGGAACGCATCGCGGATGAGTCCAGCATCGTGCGGGAAGAGATCTACTATGCGCAGGACATCGGCTGGCCCGTGCTGGTCAAGCGGCGCGACGAAGTCGCGAACGTGACCCTGGAAAGCCGCCTGACCGAGCTCAAACGGCGGCTGCTGGAGTAAGCCGGCGCCCGCGCTCGACCCGTATAGAGCGTTGAATTTTCCTGCGAATGCCCGTGCATCAGGGTAATAATAGGGCCTCATGAGGTTGGGGCGCGGATGCATGGCTGCAACTCTGAAGGGCACATTTCTGGCGGTGGTCCTGGCGGCGGCGCTCGGCTGGGGCCTGGCGGCCGGACCGGCTCATGCTGAGCCGATGCAGGTGGAGGCGGACGGCATCCGGGTCAGCGCGCAGCAGCCCGAGCCGGCCCGCCTGGTGCTCGATCTCTGGCCGGCCGCGGATCGCAAGATCGCCTCGGTTCGCGCCCAGGTGGGGCCGGTCGAGACCGCCGCCGCCACGATCCAGGGCTATCCTGCAGGCAACCAGACCACCGCGGTGCTGTTTGTGGTGGATACCAGCGACCCCACGCGCCGCAAGGCGGAAGTGCGCCAGGCCGCGGGCCATATCACCGAAGTCCTGGACAAGGCGGGTGATCACACCCGGTTCGGCCTGGCCCGGCTCGATGCGAAGCTCGAGGTCCTGGCGCCGGTCGGAACGGCCGCGGACGAGCTCCGCAGTGCGGTCAATGGGCTGAAGGCGCAGGGGGCGACGACCGAGCTGTTTCGCAGCACGTTGTCCGCCATCGAGGTCCTGCGCACGACCGACGCCACCCGCAGGGCCATGATCGTATTTTCCGACGGGCGGCACGAAGATACCGCCTACAGCCATGAAGACGTGGTCGCCGCGGCCCGGATCGCAGCCGTACCGGTCTATGCAATCGGCTATTCCCGCACCCGGGACGGCACCCGCTGGTTTCAAAGCCTGATCCGGATGAGCGAGGAAACCGGCGGCGCCTTCATCGCGGCCGATCGAAAGCTCGCCCTGCCGAAGGACTTCGTGGCTCGGCTGCAGGGGGCCCTCGACCGCGGCGGGCGCGCTTCGATCGATCTGGCCGCGGTCACGGCGGCCGGGATCGGCGGCCCCCAGACGGCCAAAATCACGATTGGAATCGACGGCGGCGAGCCGGTGACGCTGTCGCTGCCGGTCACCCTGCCGGCGATCGGATTCGTGGCCCGGGTCACGGCCGCCGCCAACCGGCCCTATCTGATCGCGGGCGGCGCCGTCCTGGTGATATTGCTGCTGCTGGCGGTGGTCCTCGCCCTGCGGCGAAGCCAACGGGCGCGGACGCGGCGGGCGACCGAAGCGGTGGCTGCGGTTCCCTACGCCTTTCTCGAGTTCTTCGATGACAGCGAGACGCGGTTTCCCGTCGGCGACAAGGCGGTCCGGCTGGGGCGCAACGACGACAACGATGTGCGGCTCACCAACACCTCGGTGTCGGGCTACCATGCCGAGATTCAGCGCCGCCGGGACGGCACCTTCATCGTCACCGATCTGGATTCGCTGAACGGCGTCGCCATCAACGACGAGACGGTCGACACGGGGCGGCTGCAGGACGGCGACGTGGTCGACCTCGGCGAGGTCCGCTTCCGCTTCCGCGTCAATCCGGATCGGCCGGCGCCGGGCGCATCCGAGGCCGACCGTTGACGGTCTCGAGACCCCTCCCTAACCTCCGTGCGGGTCGACGTCTTGGGGTGCGGGCCTGCGGGTCCGCGCCGGCCGGAGGATCGCCAGGATGAAGGCGTTCAGGATCGGACGCAGCCGCAAGAACGACGTGATCATCGATCACAACTCGGTCTCGCGCGAGCACTGCGAACTCGTCGCCACGGACGAAGGGCGCTACTACCTGACCGACTGCAACAGCGCCAACGGCACCTTCCGGCGCAAGAAGGGCGAATGGACCCGTATCCGCCAGGAATTCGTGGCCCCGGACGAACCCATCAGGCTGGGCGAGTACGAGACCACCGCCCGCAATCTCGCCCGGGAGCTGCCGTACGCCCTGCGCGCGCGGTTCATTCCCGTCGGCGAACTGCGCGCGATCGAAGCCGGGGAGAGTGGCGTAGGGCAACGCCGTACCAAGGAGAGTGGCGTCCGGCAACGCCGAACCAATAAGGCGGAGGTCGTGGTGAAGCCCTCGCCACAGGATGAGTTGCCGCGCGGCAAGGTCGAGCGTGATCCAGAGACCGGAGAGATCGTGCGGAGCGAGAAGACGTGAAGCTCCCGACCGTATCGCTGGGCGCCCGCCGGATCCTGGTGGGAATCGTCGGTATCATCGTGGGGGTGGCCGCCGTTGCGGCGA
>JAAUXY010114613.1_pt1 | contig 26985 bp, 25 predicted proteins | sample 7278121 | NCBI WGS metagenome assembly JAAUXY01 (sample SAMN14350117, study PRJNA611818) | marine sediment metagenome | isolation source: surface marine sediment (1.8m) | place: French Polynesia: Moorea | collected 2018-08 | reverse complement strand
GGGACTGGTTGATGAAATCGGCAATCTGCAGGATACCATTCGTGCGGCCGCTGAACAGGCGGATTTAAAAGATTATGAAATTAGCTACATCACGCAACCGCCAACAACAAGGGAGCGGCTCATTAAAAGGCTCAATCGATTTATTCTGGGCATATTGGAACCATCACAGTCGACCCGCCATCCGGCAAAAAAATTATACGATATGATTTTTGATCGTAACATCGATGATGTTTTGCTCGCCGAAAACCCGCTTGGAATATACGCATTTTGTCTGAATTGTATTGAACCTTGACCATAAAGCAAACATTACTATCATTTTGATTAAATTGGATTTATTGTGCCCATATCACCCCAACCTCTCCCATTTTTGGCTCCTTTTCAATCTTTTTGAAACCTTCCCGCGGTTAAATGTCTCTTAATAGCGTTTAACATCGCGTATCTTTTTTAAAATACCTGTAAGGAATGGGGTGCCTGTTGCACTAATGCAGGAAGTGTCGCATTCACGGCTCTGGATCACCGTGTTTTGCATGTTGGGAGGATAATATGGCAAAGGATAAAAAAGATATCAAAATAGATATTCTGAATATGTTTAGGTACTTACGAAAAGAAGACCCAGATCTTTTAGCATCTGAATTTCTGGAATCTGATTATACAAAGCATTTAAAATGGGATGAAAAGCAGCATTATCAAAATGCTGTTAAAGAATTGGTATCTAACGGGCTCGTTCAATATGTCAAAGGTTCCAATGTCAAAATCAAGCTGACAGAAAAGGGGGCTAATTTAATCCATTCTTAATCTTGCATGCTAAGTCATGAGATTCCAATAATATGTTTATTATCAGAATGTTATGAATTAATTTAATGTCCTGCCATATACCAGACAATAAAAAAGGCGATGCGGAATCGTCCCGCAATCGCCTTTAATGTCAGTTTAGCATGTGCTGCCCAAGGGGCAGGTAAACGGTTAAGCCAAATCGTTTAACAGTGAATCTGTCAGCATTTTGTCGGCTATTTTTTGTTCATCAATCTCGTAGGTACCATTTTCGATTTGTTCTTTAAGTTCGGCAACTTTATCCTCGCGCACATCCGGTATCGCCTCTAATTGTTTCTGGGCTTCCTGGATGTCTTTAGCTGCGTTTGAAAGCTCGACGGTATCTGACTTGTTCTGCTGCTGTTCCGGTTGTTCGGAAGCGGCGTCCACCTTATCCTTTTCCTGAACCTGATTCACATACGCTTCAATATTAACGGAGTCTTTAGGGGTAATTTCCATTTTAGGCCAGTCTCCTCAAAATCCTTTCGGTCGGCAATCTTTCTAATCACGCAACCGTAATTATTTACAATAATCCTAATACACTGGCTTCTGCGTGTCAAATTAATTACGATTTAATTATATTATCGGTAAAAACATTACATACTTTAGTCTTTTTTTGCAAATTTCAACAATTCGTTGCGTTTCGATAAAAGTTACAACATATTCATATAACTATAAATAATGATAAATATCGCCTTCTTCTTTGCAAAATGCCAAATTTGATCCCAAAGACGGCATGCGGGCATAGCATTTATATGCCATTATCATGCCAAATAATTTAATCCTCTTCATTTTCATTCCAGGTAATAATTCGCTATCCTTTACAGCCTGCTAAATGGCTCTATCTTACTGGATAAAGAAATCAAAAAAACAATCCAACGCGAAAATCTACACCTATCTACAAAACTGTGGATATATTTCCAATCAAATATGATGACAGAATCTCCGCTTCAACATCCAACAGCTTACACCGGCTCTCGCTTAGCGGCTATTGATGCCATGCGCGGCATCGTGATGGTACTTATGGCGCTGGATCATGCCTCCCATGCCTTCAATGCGGGCCGATATGTCAAAGACGCTTATTTGTGGTATCCAGCCGGCGCTGAAATCCCAACATTTCAATTTTTCGTCCGTTGGGTGACGCATCTGTGTGCGCCTACTTTTTTATTCCTGGCCGGATTTGTGCTGGCATTGAGCGTTGCCAGGCGGCATGCCCGGGGCGAACCAGACCGCACCATTGACAGAGATATGTTTCTACGCGGTCTTTTTATCATGCTGCTGGACCCATTTTGGATGAGCTTTGGTTTTGGATCGGGAACCGTTTTTCAGGTGCTTTATGCTATTGGTGCCAGTTTTTGTTTGATGATACCTCTCCGCAGAATTGGAATGCGCAGTCTGGTTGTTATGGGTTTGGCCATTCTCGTTTTCGGCGAAGGACTCAATAATCTAGTGGTGGGAATCGGGACCGATCAAATATCGGGAATTATGGCGACATTTCTGATTACCGGAGGGCCGGTTACAAAAAGTATATATGTCCTGTATCCGCTACTGTCCTGGTTGGCGTACATGATTTTGGGCTGGGTGTGTGCAGTTTACATCCTGGGCAAAGATGATTTTAACGCGGTGCGATTCTTTACAATGGCCGGCGTCTTTTCTTTAATTGCGTTTTTGATCGTTCGCGGCTTTAATCACTACGGCAACATGCTGTTGTACCGCTACGACCATTCCATCCCGCAATGGTTGCATGTGAGCAAATACCCGCCCAGTCTTTCTTTTGCGGCGCTTGAATTGGGCATAATGTTTCTGATGTTAGCATTTCTGTTTGCCTGGTATCGGAAGCGCAAAATATCACCGGCCAATCCGTTGCAGGTGTTCGGCCGCACCCCGCTTTTCTTTTACATCCTGCATGTTCATCTGTTGGTCTTAGCTGCGAAGGCGTTAAATTTATATCGGGCCGGCGGGCTGGCCGAGACGGGCATAGCGACCCTGGCCATTTTAGGACTGCTTTATCCGCTCTGCCGCCGCCATGACCGTTTCAAGCACGCCCACCCGAAAAGCCTTTTACGCTTTTTGTGAAAAAAGCGATCTAATGCCGATTTTATAATCAGAATTTTTTCATATGGGATTCATTGACATGTCACACTGTGGTATTAATTTCTGGTTTAACCACACGAATCGATGAGTTCAGCGAGCAAAATGTAAAATGGCAGATGATAGACGAAAAAACCCACGTTTTTCTGTGCATGATAACGCGTTTGCACTTTTTAAATCCGAACCCGCCAAGCTGATTCCCATTATCGATATCAGTCTTGGGGGATTGGGTATTGGTGTCAATGCCATTAACATGAATGCGGCGAGATTTAGCGAAGCTTCGAAATTAGAAATCTTAACCGATGATTGTCATTTTTATCTGGATAATTTGCCGTACCAATTGATTATGCCTCAACGCAACTTTCCGCAAAACGCGGTTGGATCTTTTCAACATATCTATGGCATTCAATTCATTGATTTGATGTCAACTCAGCGAAACCAGATTAAATATTTTATTCGCAACCATACCCGGGACGGAATGACGCCCAAATGGATTCAAAAGCTCAATCAGCACCTGCACCATTATATCGGCAAAAAGAATTTCGGTGATGCCTGTCGTAACCTCTGGCTCCAAAGACCGAGCTCTTGAACGGTATTTAAGCTGGCTTCAAAAATACTGCTACCCCTTACAATCGTGCCTTTCTCATGATCAATTGATCCGCCCATCTTTGCGAAGTGCTTTTCTTAAATTAGATTTAGTGATACACCTCATCCGGGTGTTCTCTCCAAAAACTAAAATGCCTATCAAGGACAACTTTTTCAGCATTCGTTTATTATGACCATTATGCTATTTAAACGTTTACTCACGGGATCTATAGGTGGAATCTTCATATTTGGAATGTCATTGGGTGTCAGCGCCGATCCACCTGAAAGCATCAACAAGGCGGCATGTGCCCGCTTGCCGGATGCAGAGATCATATGGGATTTAAACAAGTACCGTTGGCTGTGTTGTATTCCGAAAAGCAAAGATGAGTATGAAACCTGCATGCCGATTCGTGATATGCAGCCACTCCCCAAAACCAGTCTCAAGCCATTTCCACCCAGCGAAACTCAGACAATTGAAAAAAATCCCCCGAAACAATAAATCGAACCAACATCAGATTCCGCTCATTTCTGCGATGCGTTCTTACCCCCTGATACGTAATATCCATGACTACGGACAGCTTGCATCATTGCGACGTTTCTTTTGGTAAACAATTGATTTTCAACCCCCTGGTCAAACAAACGATAATCATAAAAAACAACCAATTTGCATCTGGGTAGTGTTTCAATGGCTTCATAAGTGCGTTCATACCATTTGCTGGAATATCGATAAAACCAATCCGTGCCCCGGTGGCGGTCTCCCAATTCCCAAATCGCAAAGGGCTTGTTGCTGTAAAGCGCTGTCAATTCAGTGTAATCATGACCCAACAATTCCATTAAAGGTATGCTCCGATCGATGGTTTGGTTCCAAACCGATATACCGACCCAGTCGACCATATCAGACGGCACATAGTAATAAGGCCTTTCCTTTCTACCGCCCGAAAGGGTGCGGTTTAGATGAAGCCCCCAAACCAGATAGCGGTTGGCGCCCTGTTGCTCAAAGATATTATGCATGCGCTCCCAGGCCGGTATAAAATATGCCGGATCCCATTTTTCCCAGAGATGATTTTTGTCATAATGGCCGACCCCGGGAAAGGGTATAAAAAAGGCGGGTAATGCCGCCTGGCTGACATGCTGTGAAAACTGTTGAAGCTGATCATCATAGTCGCCTTGGCTAATCATCTTCCAGTCTACACGCGGATGGTAACGCATCATCGGATAAACGCCCATCTTAACTGCTGCTTTGAGAACACCTTCGGGATAGTAGCTGTTGCCCAGGAAGTCATCGGCGATGCTATGCACCGCGGGCAATGCGCCAATTTTGTTTTTGTAAATATTTAAAATTTGTGCTTCTACTTGAGCACTTTTTTCCTTCAGCCAATAGGCATTTGCGCCTGAAATACGGTAGCCGATATCACGGTGCCAGCCCAGGTAGCATCCGTTTGTGGGAGTGGAAATTGCCGGATGAGAATCTAATTTTACTGTTTTAGATTTGCGGGGCTTGACCACCGCTTGATTTTGGCCACACCCCATTGTGAATGGGCTCAAACTGATCCCGCTTAGGGTTGCCAGGCTTAATTTTACAAAATGTCTGCGGTTTAAGTCGAAATCCATTCTTTGATCTCAAAAAGATGACCGTCATCATCGCGTATAAATGTCAGCGTCTTATTGCCTTTGGGGACTTGAATGATCTCCATTTTCAGGTGGCGGCATTTATCTACAAACGCTTGCAAATCTTTAACTTCCAAACAGACATGACCGATTGGATCAAACCGCTTCATAGGTTGTCCAGTGATGAAAATTTCAAAATGGATTTTTTCGCCCCGGTAGTTGATCATTAGTAGATCGGTGTCGACATTAAAGATGGCTTTGGCCAGGGCAATGTCAAGGGTCTTGGGCGTTTCTTTTTCCAGGCCCAGCAGATGTTTGCAAAGTCGATCTGAATTTTTTTCCGAGCTACAGCTCAGGGCCACATGTTTTAATATCATAGTCGATCCTTCCACCATCAAAGGTGGGGCTTAATGATGATTTTCAGGGAGTCCTGGTCTTTCATAACCATGTGGAAGCCGTCGGCGATATCCTGCAGTGGAAGCCGCTGGGTAATCAAATCGTCGACTTTTATGGTTTGGGTCTCAATCAGGCTTATGGCAGTATCAATATCGGACGGACCGCAATAATAAGAAGTGATGATACGCGTTTCGCGGGTCCAAAAGTGGTTAATCGGTATCGTGACGGTTTTATCGGGGTGCGGTACGGCGAAAAAAACGATCACGCCGCCTTTATCGACGCAATTCCAGGCCTGCTCAACAGCACTCATTGCAGAGGTGCACAAGAAGACCGTATCGGCCTTGCGGCTATTGAGAGCAACCAATTGTTCGGGAACATTGTCTGCGGCATCCAGGATGATATCCGCACCCATGTTGCCGGCAATTTCCAGTTTTATGGGATTAATATCGGTTGCGATAATCCGGCAATTTTTGGTCTTGGCAAGCTTGACATGCAGCAGTCCGGACATCCCGCTGCCCATCACCATGATGGTTTGGTTTTTGCCCACGTCGGCCAGGCGCTGGGCTCGGATCACACAGGCCAGCGGCTCAATAAAGGTGCTTTGATCATAGGTGATAGGGTCCGGTAAGCGATATGTTCCTTTTTCTACTAAAGATTCAGGCACCAGAACATATTCTGCATAACCACCGGGCAGTCTTTCTTTGACATTTGAGCACACCGGATATTGGCCGTTTTGACAGTAAGAACACTTCATACACGGCACTTTGGGTGCAATAAAAACACGATCTCCGGGTGCATATTTTGACACCCCTTTGCCGACTTCAACCACCTCAGCGCCGATTTCATGCCCTTGCACCAGAGGCGCACGCGGCAGCCGATACCATTCAACGATATCGCTGCCGCAGATACCACATGAGATAACTTTGACCAACATCTCATTGTCACCGGTTTTTGGTCGGGGCACCTCTTCGATTCGAATGTCTTCGTTATTATACCAGACGGCTATTTTCATGACTGATTTTTAAGTGTTTCATAAAGATCCAGGGCCTTATCCGGTTTTTCGTTTTGGTGAACCACTGCCGCAACTGCCTGCAGCATCGCAATCGGAGAATCGGATTGAAAGATATTGCGACCCATGTCCACACCGCTGGCGCCCTGCTGCACGGCGTTATAGGCCATGGTGAGGGCATCCAATTCCGGTATTTTTTTACCGCCGGCCATCACAATCGGAACCGGACACGAAGCGCAAACGGTTTCAAAATCTTTTTCGACATAGTAGGTTTTGATATAATGGGCGCCCAGTTCGGCACAAATCCGGGTGGCCAACCTGAAGTAGCGGGCATCGCGGGCCATATCCTTACCCACGGCGGTAACCGCCAGAGTTGGAATCCCATACCGTGTGCCAATATCCACCATCTTTGTCATGTTGATAATCGATTGTCGTTCATATTCGCCCCCGATGAATACCTGGACGGCCATGGCACAAACATTGAGTCGGATGGATTCTTCGATATCCACAGCGATTTCTTCGTTGGACAACTCTTTGAGGATGCTGGTACCGCCGGACACCCGCAGCACAATCGGTTTGGTAATGGCCGGCGGGACAATGCTTCTGAGAATGCCGCGTGTGAGCATCAAGGTGTCTGCGTAGGGCACAATCGGAAGAATATTGACGTCAACCCGCTCAAGGCCTGTAGTGGGACCCTGGAAGTATCCGTGATCAATGGCCAGCATGACCGTGCGACCGGATTCGGGATTGAAGATCCGGGCCAGTCTGTTTTTCATTCCCCAATCCAGTGCATTGGATCCTTTCAAAAAGAATCCTTCTGTTTGTTGCGGGACATCGGTAAAATATTGTTTTCCTTCTTTCATTTCTTCCACATCGGGCATTATATTGCTCCTTTCTCTATATTGATGGGTTGAGCCGGTTGGCCCGTTAACCCGTTGGCCCGTAAATATTGAATCAGACATTATCCCTTTTTAACCGGCGCAACGGGCTCAATCCCGCTTCACGAGGACCTTCGGCCGGGCAAACGGGCAAACCTAATAGGTGATATCTTTACCCGCATTATCGCAGGTTGAGCTTTGCGGTCAAGAAAAACCATTTATTAATAATCGTTACGTATGGTATTGAATGTCAAAAAGCACAGATCGGAGCAATCAATGGGTCAATTTGATAAAGATAAACAGGCCATTGTAAAGTGTGCCCGCTGGTTATCTGAACACGGCTATTTCGGCTGTATCAGGGGTAGCGGGGGCAACATCTCGGTCAAACTAAATAATCTAAATATGATGGCGATAACACCGTCGCGCCGCCCATACCAGGAGATGACAGTGGATGACATTTGTGTGGTTGATGACAACCTGAAATCAACAGAGGGGCATCTGAAGCCATCGGTTGAAGCAACCATGCACCTCAGTGTTTATCAAAACCGGCCGAATGTCCGTGCCATCATTCACACCCACCCGGTATTTGCCAGCATATTGTCGATTATCAATAAACCAATACCTGCCCTATTTGATGAAATCACTTTTGAGATCGGCGCTGAGGTGGATGTGATTCCTTATGCCATTTCCGGCAGCTCGAATCTGGCTCATAATGTTATCAGCAAATTGGGCAACGATTGTTTTTGTTACATTTTGCAGAATCATGGCGCCTTAAGTCTGGGAAAAAATCTTGATCAGGCCTGGAAAAATGTGGAGCTTTTGGAGAAAGTGGCCCAGATTTATTTTTATGCCCTAACCACCGAAAAAAAGATTACCACTCTGCCCAAAGACGCCATCGATCTGATTTATAAAATGCGCTCATCAACGTAACAAAACGGAAAAATCAGGCTATGCTTAGCGCTGAGGAAGAAGCCTATATTTTAAACCAGGCCTATGTACCGGAGCATTGCGTTCACCTGATGACCTTTGTATCCGGCGGCGAGCCGTTTTTAATGGATGATTTTTTTATATGCCGCAAAGCAAATTGGCTCATCCTGGTCGGCTACCCCCTGGCAGATAATTTCTCCAGTGAATCATTAAAAGATATCTTTTCCAAAGCAAAAAAAGCATTCCGCCCCGAACTCATTTCGCTGGTTGCACCCCATATGCCGTCATCCCTGGCCGCCAACTGCCACGAACGCCAAAGCGATGCCTACTATACACTGGAGACCCGAGCGCCGACGATCCGCAGTCCGGTCAAACGCAACCTGAAGAAAGCGCGCCGGAATCTACGGGTGGAATTATCTCTCCGCATGCAGCGCGACCATTATGATCTGATGCAGGAATTTGCAGCGCACACCTCGTTGCCAAAGCGAGTGGAGCGGCTGTTGTATAAAATGCCCGATTTTGTGGCCACTGCGGATGAGGCCCTTGTGTTAAATGCCTGGAATAAAGACGATCAGTTGAGCGCCTTTTATGTGATTGACCTTGAAGCCAGCAAATTTTCCAATTACATTATCGGGTGCCATTCCAAGAAAAATTATGTTGTGGGGGCTTCGGATCTTTTATGTTTTGAGCTGATCAAGTTGAGCCTGGAATATCACAAACCTTACATCCATCTTGGGCTGGGGGTAAACGCCGGTATTCGACGTTTCAAGAAAAAATGGGGGGCGTTGCCCACGCGCCGATACGAAATGGGTGAAATTGTACTTAAGAAACCAAGCCTATTGGACGCGATTCAGTCTTGGCGTTAGGACTAACAATAGGATGGTTAACCACGAAGAACACGAAGATCATGAAGGGAAAATACATAAGTTTGCATTTGCCTCTTCGTGTCCTTCGTGCCCTTCGTGGTAATAATTGTATCTCTCAAACTATCTTTGTTTTTATAGAGCATTAACGATCAAGGGCGCAAATGCTATTTAGGAAGTCAAAACAAAAAAAGCTAAAAATGATCTGGCAGGTGCAAAAAAACGGCAACGCCTCGCAGCTTGTCGGCACCGCTCATTTTTTTCCGTACAGTTTTCGAAACGCCTTGCGCCGTTGTCTGCAAAATGCGCGGATCGTAATGTTCGAAGGCCCATTGGACGAGGCCAACATGGCCCGAGTCAGGCAAGCCGGTATGGATACCGAATCGTCATATCACCTATTTGACGAGCTGGATGATGAAACCATCGCCCGCATCACTGGTGCGCTGATTCCAGTATGCCGGCTGAGAAATTCAACTCAATTTTTACATTATTGCAAGGACAGCCTCAAAGAGACGGTTTACGACCTGGTGAAAGGCATGCAGCCCTGGCTGGCATTTTTCACCCTGTGGTCCACTTACCTGCAGCGCAATGGCTGGATATATTCGGTCGATATGGAAGGATACAATCTGGCGCAAGAACTGGGCAAAAAAATTGTATTTCTTGAAAGCATTGAAGAGCAAATAAAAGTGTTACAAAATATATCGCATGAAAAAATCATGACTTTTCTCAAACAATCGGATCACTGGGAAACGCTTGCAAACGATTACGTCAAGTCATATTTAAAAGGGGATTTAGAAAAATTACGGCTTTCCGGTATTCGCTTTCCAAGCCGGCATCACACCATAATCGATCACCGGGATGAAATATTCTTTGAGAGGATGCAACCTGAGCTGAGCCGCGGAGATGTCGTTGCTTTCTTGGGGGCACCGCATCTGAAGGGTATGAGTCGTTTGCTGCTTGCCAATGGCTATCTGGTCCAAGGGCCCTGGCTGCCGCGATAGAAGACAGAGGACAGATGACAGAGGACAGAAGACAGAACCTTACGCCTCCTGGAAAAATAAATGATCAACAGGCCATGAATACGGCGGTGCGGATTTTAGCGAATCGCGACCATTCAAAATACGAGTTAAAAAAGAAATTACAGCAGCGGGGCTTTGCTCGTCAGGTTATTGATGCGGTGATGGCGAGATGTGAGCATTTGGGTTACATCGATGACCAAAGAACGGCCCGGGTTTACATTCAACAGCTTAAACGCAAGTGTTTCGGTAGACGCTATATACGTCTGGCTTTTAAAAAAAAACGCTTACATGGATCTGCAATTGAAGACATTTTACTGGAGAATTACTCTGAAGATGAGGAATATGAATTTGCCGGCCGACTTCTGAAAAAGAAAATAAAAAAGTTTGCGCGCGAAACAGATACGAAAAAAAGAAGCGATAAGATATATCGCTTTTTATATTCGCGTGGATTCCACCCTTCAGTAATTCGAAACTTAGTAAAATAGTCAATTAATCTAAATGTCAATTGGTCAGAGGATTCCAACCATTTAACGAATCAACTATTTAACTTCCGTGTTAACTAGTGATTTCTAATACTTCGCCGGTTTTTTCGGTAAAGGATGTTAATATTCGGTTTTGATCCGCGGTAAGATGGAGAAACTTCACGCCGACCCCCCGGGTATCGGCCCAAACGATTTCACCGATGAGGTTCAAGGGCTGGCGGTCCTCAGGAGATGAGAACTTGAGCAGCATTTTCGACCCTTTGGAAAAGGTTGTGCCGGTTTCGATAAAAGCACCGGATTTGCTGATGTCTAAAATATAGCTGCGGAATTTTTGTCCCCGAATCTTGAAATTGACGTTTATCAGGCAATCCTTTCTGCTGTTTACTCTGCGGTCCGGCTGTTCGGCATTCGGCTGCATTTCTTCTAGATGTTTCATAAAAATAAACTGCTGTTCGGGTGACATATCAATTGCTGCTTTCAACAAAGTGTTGGCCATACTTCGGTTGAGAAAATGCCTGAACAGATCTATTTGCTGTTCCTCAGACAGATTGTGGATCAGACTATGCAAGCGAGCGATGATTTCATAATCTTTCAATTTGAGATCATCAGCGGGATTAGTGCTGTATTCTCTTACTGATTTAAATGGTCTTTGCAATGCTGAAATCATGTGGTGCTCACCTTACTTTCTTAAAGCCTTGATAATTTTAGGTTAGTCACTAAGACAGTCGAGAATCGATGGGATGATTGAATTTGCTCGTAAATCACCATAGCGACAGCTTCAGGTTTGTCATCCGTAAATGGCCTTTCTATACCATTTCTGCAAAAAGCGTGCAAAAATCAGAATATACTATATTTATATAAATAACATATAGTTATCCAAAATGATAAGCCTTGTGTTTTACAAAAGGGTGTGAAAAGAATGAATGAAAATTAGGTAACACATGCCATATTAAAACACCTTAGTCAGGTCTGTTGCCTTATAAAAGGTATAATTTTAATACGTTAGAATTTAGCATCGATTCAGCAAGTGCAACAGGTCAATCCAACAAGGAGATAACAGCTGTGACACGCTTTACGCTTTTTCGACTGAAAAATCAGATGTTCATTTTTAACTTAATCGGGATATCCATTGGTGTCCTAACTTTTTTTATTCTGAGCTACCGGTCTATTTCTCCGCCGACGCCTGAAATCGAACGTCTTACGTTTCAGATTGCGCTTTTCTTTGAGCCGCTTTTTTTTATGTTCATACTGGGCGCAACCCTGCTGTTTGAACATCCTATTCGGCGTTACCTTGATTTCCTATACCACAAAAAGACCGTTCCGGAGAAAATAGCCCATAAAGCCCGGCAACGGTTGCTGAATGAACCCTTTTTTCTAATTGCATTGGATTCTTTGCTATGGATTACGGCCGCAGTGGTCTATCCCATCAGTTACTATACGCATGAAGCCGGGGAAATGATTGTCGGTCGCGCGCTTATTCAGAACTTGTTAATCGGGCTGGGCACTGTGACAGCCGCCTTTTTCATTCTGGAATATGTTCTGCAGAAGATGATGGTGCCTTATTTTTTTCCAGATGGCGGGCTCTATGTAACACCCAAAACGCTTCGTATACGAATCCGCACGCGGCTGGTCGCCTTTATGTTTGCCTGCAACCTGATTCCTTTTTTAGCACTCATTGCCATCGTGCGCGGCAGCTATCGCGTCCATATGGATTCCGCTCAGCTACTTGACTTAATGCGACCGGCGCTGCTGACCAACGCTGTTTTGGCTATCAGTGTCGGAATTGGTTTAACTATTCTGGTCAGTGGCAATATCACGCGCCCTTTAAAAGAGATCATTCGGGTTCTAAAAAAAGTTCGCGACGGAGATTTGAACAATAGGGTTAAGGTCACTTCCAATGATGAAATTGGCTATACCGGCGATGTTATCAATGAAATGACCGATGGCCTCAAGGAGCGTGATAAAATGCGCCAATCACTGGAACTAGCCAAAGAAGTTCAGCAAAACTTTTTACCGAAAACCGATCCAATTGTTGACGGATTGGATATTGCTGGGCAAAGTATTTATTGTGAGCGCACCGGTGGTGATTATTACGATTATTTATACTTGGGCGGTCAACAACCGGGCAAAATCGGCGTCGTGGTAGGGGATGTTTCGGGTCATGGAATCTCGGCAGCCCTTTTGATGGCATCTGCCCGCTCTTCGTTGCGGCAGCGGGCATTGCTATCCGGTAACATTGCCCAGATTGTTTCGGACGTCAACCGACAATTATCTGCAGATGTTGAGGAATCGGGTAGATTTATGACGCTTTTTTACAGCGAGATCGATATCCACAAACAGCGCATTCGCTGGGTGCGGGCCGGCCACGAGCCGGCCATATTCTACGATCCGGCATCTGATACCTTTGACGAGCTCAAAGGATCGGGTATGGCTCTGGGTGTCGATGAAAGCTGGCAATATGAGGAAAAACAAAAGTTCGGTTTGGCCCCGGGGCAAATCATCGTCTTTGGTACTGACGGCATCTGGGAGGCCCATAACGTAGCGGGTCACCTATTTGGCAAAGAATCACTTTTTAGAATTATTCGGGATTGTGCGGCCAAAAGTGCCCGGGAAATCGTTGCTGCCATTTTGGATGCCTTGAATCATTTCCGTCAAGGGGTTATTCCCGAGGATGATGTGACCTTGGTGGTTGTTAAGGTCATTACTTAGAACCTATCTAAAAAAGGTTGAGCCCGTTACCCATTGGCCCGTTTACCCGTAAAGACTGACATCAGATATTTATTCGATTACTACCGGCTCAACGGGCTAACCTAAAGGTGAAAAATAGCAAGAATCGGGTGGCAGATTCGCTTCATATGGTCTACTTTGTTTTAAAAAATAGTCTGTCTAACTAGGGGGTGTCATAATGACTACTGAAACCTTTTCCCAGGCCACAATTGATTATCAGCGAATCGAAAAAGCCATCGAGTTTTTGATCGACAATTTTCACTCCCAACCGGCATTGGGTGAAATTGCGGAAAATATTCATATGAGTGAGTACCACTTTCAGCGCCTTTTCAGCCGCTGGGTGGGCATCAGTCCCAAACGATTCCTGCAATTTTTAACCAAAGAGCACGCCAAGAAATTGCTGGATAAATCCATTAACCTGTTAGACGTCACTTACGAAGCAGGCCTGACCAGTCCTGGCCGTCTGCATGATTTGTTTGTGACCTGTGAGGCGGTTACTCCCGGGGAATACAAGGCCAAAGGCCGGGGGCTTGATATTGCCTACGGTTATCATGCTACCCCTTTCGGCGAATGCATGCTGGCAACGACAAACAGAGGTATTTGCGGCTTAAATTTTGTTCAAAACCGCAAGCGGCATGCTGCCCTGGCAAGTCTAAAATCCAGATGGGAAAATGCCACCATAACTGAAAGCCCAATTGAAACCCAACCCATTATTGATCGGATATTCAATCCCCTGGCCGAGCAGCATGCAACCCCCCTTCATTTGATTTTAAACGGCACCAATTTTCAAATCAAAGTGTGGGAGGCACTCATTCGGATCCCCATGGGGGCGGTGGTTTCCTATGAAGATGTGGCGGCTTATATTGGGATGCCCAAAGCCTCACGTGCCGTCGGCAATGCAGTGGGCAGCAATCCGATACCGTTTGTGATTCCCTGTCATCGGGTGATTCGCAAAACAGCGGAATTTGGGAATTATGGCGGCGGTAGGGCCCGCAAATTGGCTATACTCGGGTGGGAATCCGCTTATTCCTATCACTAAAAGGCTATTTTTCCGATGAGTTGCGTTCTCCGCAGGATTCAATTCTCGACGTACTTCAAGTACGCCGAGAATTGAATCCTTTGTGCGGCCTTACTCATCAAAAAAATATCTCTTTTATTGATAGGAATAAAATTCACGGTTTAATCGTTGGCAGGTATAAATTTTCCTAAATACAGGTTTATTGTCGATATCGTTGCCTTCCTATTATTTGGTCTGCTATTTAAATCCAGTGAGTTGTGTTCTCCGCAGGATTCAACTCTCGACGTACTTCAAGTACGCCGAGGGCTAAGATGCCTTGCCGCGGCGAAACTATAGTGAAGCCGGGTTGTGCGGCTTGTTGAACACCTAACCTATCATAAAATTAGATGTGAAATCCCGCCGCTAGGCGGGGCTCATCAAAAAAAATTCCTTAATTCTGGGTGCTAATTTATTCTTTTCTAATAAATTCAGTTCTATTTTTCAGTTTTGTGTTTGATAGCATTCTGGATGGATGGCCATTACGAATTAGTGTAGAATTCTTTGGGGAGCAGTTCGAAGGGGCCGCCGAAATTGTGTTGGACAAACAGGGTGCGGATTTCAGTGCACAGATCGCATTTGTTAATGTAGCGTTTTTTAGCGGGTGTATAATTGAGCGCCTCCTGGGCCATTTCGAAAATACCCCGGATTCCCTTTGCAAACAAAGTTGATAAAATCGGATATGTTTCTGCCGTAATCGGCCGACTCAAATCTTCTCTTTTGATGGAAAGCCCGGAACAAAGCCCGGGAATGTAATTTCCGAAAAGATCAAGGTGAAAATGTCCGGTGTTTGTGAGCTCAGCGGCACAGTTCCCGGCATTTGTATCCAGGATCTGCTCAGCCGATTGTTCTGCAAAATAAGGTCTGAAGGTTTTCAATGCCCGCCCGCCCAGGTGGATCCAGTAACGTTGCGGTAGCTGTGTCATATAATCCGGACCGAACAGCGCTTCAAATTCCACCAAGGAGTGGGTGCCGGTCATGTCTAATTTGGAAAGATCTCCTAAAAAATCCGAAACCCATGGAAATATTCCGATGCCGGTCTTGCGGGCGGCATCTATAACACCCTTCATCTTTGCCAATGGGATAAATTCATTGTGAAATGGACTGATTGATACCAGCAGCGTCTGCAGGCCCTTTTCTTGCAACTGTGACAGTGTAGCCACCGCCGATTCCTCATCCTTAAACCAGGACGAATTGGTCTCAACGTAATCCACGTCGACGCCGACTGCAGCTGCGACCTCAAGAACCGCTGAGAGCTCCCGGGGCTTTAACAAGGGTTCTCCTCCACCGATGTGCACCGCTGTACAGCCCAGTTGCCGGATTGTACGCAGATTTTCTTCAGCAACCTGTGGGGTCATATATTGTTTTTCCCAGGCCGGGCTGCAATTATACAGGCAATGCTTACAGCGCGATGTACAAAAATAATTGGTAATCAAGCCGCCGGATATGAGCCGTTTTATCTTAAGTTCAGCCAATAGTAAGCCCTTCAATAAAAACGGTATGAATTAACATCGTTGATTCTGTTGGCTGCAGGACGCACTATTTTTGATAGAAACCAGCTGTTTGTCAAGCCCGGACGTTCTTAAAGCCGTAAAAATATATGGAAGCATACCGACATCGCGTTAACAACCCATACCCCATACCGAATACCTCATACCTAATACCTTCCTTATTGCACTTGACTATCGGGCCGAAGCACTGCTACACAAAAATTTATCGAATATGATGTGCCACAGATGCGTTCAGCTTTGCCATGATGCGACTGGAGGAGATGATGGTCGATTTCAATGGATTCTCAAAAGAGCTGGTTCAATTCTTTAAAAAATTGGAAAAAAACAACACCAAACAATGGTTTGATAAGCACCGCCATGAGTATGAGGAATGGGTCCTATTTCCTTCTAAAGAATTTGTTGCCGCCATGGGAAAACGATTGCGGAAAATTGCACCGCAGGTGAATGCCATTCCGCAGGTGAATCAAAGCCTCTTCCGCATTAACCGTGATACACGATTCAGCAAAGACAAAAGTCCCTATAAAACCTGCATGGGAATCTGGTTTTGGGAGGGCAGACACAAGCGTATGGAATCCTCGGGTTTTTATTTTCACCATGAAGGTGACCGGTTGTTGATCGGGGCCGGAATCAAAACCTTTACCAAACCTTTGCTGGAAATGTATCGTCAAGCAGTTGTGGATAAAAAGCTGGGTCGGGAGCTTGTGGCAGCGGTTAAAAACGTGACCGCCAAGGGCTATACAGTGGGGGGCAAACATTACAAAAGAATTCCGCGCGGGTATGACGAATCCCATCCCAATGCGGAATTTTTGCTATTTAACGGCTTACATGCTTCCTTGGATGAAAAAATTCCAAAACAATTTTATACAGATGCCATTGTTGACTATGTTTTTCGGCATCATAAAGACATGGCGCCAATTCATTATTGGCTAAAAAAAGCATTGAAATTATAATTTGGGAAAAGGAAACTCTAATGATTACATGTAATCTATCGATTCCGGTCGGAGACACCGAATGCGTCTCGGGGATCCTTTCAGTTCCTGATAATTTTAATCGCGATAAAACCATCGGCGTTATTTTTGCCCACGGTGCCGCCAATGATATGTACAATCCGTTGATCCGTTTTGTATCCCGGGGAATACTCCAGGCGGGTTATCTGACGCTACGGTTTAATTTCCTTTACAAAGAAAAAGGAAAAAAAACTCCTGACTCTCAAGCAAAGCTGGTTCAAACCTGGCAAAGCGTTTATCATTTTTTGGGCAACCACTCGAAATTCAGTCCGCAAACCATTGTTGCCTGCGGTAAGTCCATGGGCGGACGGGTGGCTTCTCAAATGGTGGCCGAAGGCCAGCTCCCGGTAAGCAGCTTGATTTTTTTAGGATATCCATTGCATGCCCCCGGAAAAAAAGACCAATTACGCGATGCGCATCTGTACCAGATACCGATTCCGATGCTATTTTTGGCCGGCACACGCGATGCCTTCTGTGACTTGGTTCGCCTCAATACGGTTTTGGATCAATTGACAGCCACCTGGGACTTGGAAGTCATTGAAGGCGGTGACCATTCCTTTCGGGTGCCCAAAACCCATCCCATATCTCAGGATGAAATCTATGCCCGGATCCTGCAGGCCGTCATTAGCTGGCTGGACAAATTACCGTAACCAAATAGAAAAAAACTTGCCCGTTTAACAAATACGTTTTATTGTTAGTCCCTTTCAATTTGCCTTGTGCTCGAGTTGGCCCACCTTGAATGATCTCATTTTATGCTTAGGGTATTTATATAAGGCATTCACGATAAACTGTTCCTGGTCGGTTGATTCATTTGTAGATATCCATCAAAAAAACACCTTTGAATATCTGAAATGCCTTCCCCATTAGCGGGATGCTGGTAGCCATTGCGGGAAAGTCGCCTGCCCCTAAACTGCGACACCCACCAATATGTGCGATCATTAACTCCAGCCCGATGTTGTATCACAAAGCCGATGAAGTTGCCCTATGATTTTTAGACAATGACGTAGCAGTGTGCAGTCAGATTGAAATCAGTTCCGATGGATCGGCTGTATGCGGGGTGCCGTGATGAACGCTCCTATCATCGAATTTAAAAATGTGACCAAAAGATTCGGCCAACGGACCATTCTGGATCGGGTTAATCTGCAGATAGCGGATGGGGATGTGACCACCATCATCGGTAAAAGCGGTGAAGGCAAGAGTGTCCTGCTCAAGCACATTATCGGACTGCTCAAACCAGAGGAAGGCAGTATTCTTTTTCGGGGCCAACCCATCGAAAAGATGTCGCGCAAAAATTGGAATGCCTATTTATCACAGATCAGCTATATGTTTCAGAACAACGCCCTTTTTGACTCCAAAACGGTTTATGAAAATGTGGCCATGCCCTTAAGTACATTCAAGCATCTTACCAAAAAACAAATTCATTCAAAAATAATGGCCCGCATTGAGCAAACCGAACTGACGGAAGTGGCCCACAAGTACCCATCGCAGCTTTCAGGCGGGATGCAAAAGCGAACCGCGTTGGCCCGGGCGTTGGTGACCGATCCGAAAATTGTTTTGTTCGACGAATTGACCACCGGCCAGGATCCCATACGCCGAAATGCCATTTTGGGTATGATTGCCGAATACAAAAAGAAAGACGGTTTTACAGCGATCTTAATCAGTCACGATATTCCGGATGTATTCTTTATTTCAGATCACATCCTGGCGCTTTATGCTAAAAAAATTATCTTTCAGGGTTCTCCCGAAGCCTTTGAAGAATTCGAGCATCCCTTTTACGATGAAATCGTTGACAGCATCGAAAGCTTGCAGGATGAATTGACCGGTCTGTATTCGAAACGCCAATTTAAGGTGCGCTATCAAACCAATCTGGCCCGCAATAACGGCCACCAACACTTTATTGTGGTGCTGTTTACCCTGGATGATCTGGATCGTATGGTTGAAAGCCTGGGGCACACCGCTGCTCAGGTCAGTATTCGAACTATGGGAGATTACATCAATAAGCACTTCGGTATGGTGGGAGGGTTTTCGGCCCGCCGCCACATCAATCAATTTAGTACTGTCTTACCGTTTTCCGATTTGGATGAAGCCAAAGAAATTTTAGCCGACTTTACCCGTGATTTTCAAAAAAACGGCTTGATCACCATCCAGAATGCAGCCAAGGAAGCCAACCCTAAGGTGCGATGCTTTGACTTTTCAATTACTGCCGGGATGGCCAGGGGAGAGGCACATGTCGAGCTGGAATCTATCATGCAGTTTGCAGAATTTAAAAAAGAACCGCTTGCGCAGTTTCAGTGCAACATATAGGTTGAAAAGGTTGTGCCCGTTTCCCGTTAGCCCGTTAAATTTACCCTTTTACTAAGATTACGATGCACTAATGTTGATCAAACAGTTGAATCAACTCTCAAAGGATTTCTCATCAATTTTCATGCAAAATTCAGGAGAACCTGGAATTTGCACGAGTTGGAGGCTTCCATAGGCAAGGCATTTAAGGGTGAAGCGATAGTGTACTATGCTTCGCCCTTAATAACGCAGCATATGGGAGCTTCCGGCTCGCCGCGTTGTCTTTAGGGTGAAAATAGATGAGAAATAAATGGATTATCATCCAATAATAAAAATATATTCTCATCTATTTTCATGCAAAATTCAGGAGAGCTTAGAAGCCTTCTGATACCCCGCCTCCATCGCTTCGCTGATGATGGCCTTAAACGCCTTTTTTTCCAGTGTATGCATAACTTCGGTGGAAATGCCCCCCGGCGTACTGGCTTCACCGATTAAATCGCACGGTGACACCTGACGGGTGTTCCACAGTTCCATGGAACCCGTGATCGTATGATAGGCAATCGTTGTTGATGTCTCCCGATCGATACCCAATCTGACGGCAGCATCGATCAGCGCTTGAAAAAACAAGTGGGTCGTCACCGGGCTGCTCAGGGCCGTAACCGCATTGATGTTTTCTTCACTCAAAAAGACAACTGTTCCCAGACAGGAAAAAAGTTCGATCACATCCGCCTTTTGTGTTTCAGTGACGTAGGGATTAAAGGCCAGCGCCACAATGGCTTTGCCGATCTGACTGGGAGGATTGGGCAGGGCTCTGGCCACCGGTATATCGTCACCTAATGCCGCATAGGAATTCATGGGAATACCGGCCGCCAGGCTGATGATGGCTTTGTCTTTTGCGATTTCCTTTTCTTTTAATTCATCGATAACCGATCCCACAACCTGGGGCAGAACATTGCAAAAAATAAAATCGGCAGCATCTACTGCTTGGCGATTGTGTTCCACTGTTTGAACACCAAACTGTTGCTGCAACGATTCCAATTTTTTCGGATCGGGATCACTGACAAACAATTGGCGGCCCCTTGTTTTCTTGGAGTTTGTCAGATTCTCGATGATGATGCTGGTGATGTGCCCGCCGCCAATAAAAGCAATCGTTCGCTGTTTTAAAGCCATTAATGCTTCTCCTTTTGTTCGTTTGCCTTGATGTTTGACGCCAGCATTTTTTTAAATCGCCCCTCCAGTCTAGCGCACGGATAAAAGCCCAATTCCTTCAGATGGGTGGTCACATCGACCGGCAATGCTTGACTCTCCACTTTTTGATTCAAAATACCGCCAATTAAAACCGGAAGCTTTAATTGTTGCCGGTCCAGCGCTTCTCGCAACAGCTTTGAATATTCCAGAGCCATCCCGTTATGGGTGCTGATCAATATTGCTTCCACGTTGCGGGCAGTTGCTTCTGATACGATCTCATCCGGGTTTACCTCGGCCCCCATATAGATCATTTCAGCTCCGGCTTCAGAAAGAAGCTGGTTGATAACCGTGACGGCATGTTCATGGACATCCGTTGATGCGATGAGCAATCGTCGTCCGCTTAACAATGTTTTCATTTTGGAGGTGACAAACATGTGTCGATATTCATTGAAATAGGTATTTGACATTTCGAAAATATCTGTCGGTTTAATCGGTACGCGCCCCCTGATAAAACCTTCCTGGATCTTACCGGCACCGAACATTTCTTCAAAAACAGCCGGCCCAAGGTTTTTGAGCACAAACAACATTTGTATCGGGTTCATAATATCAACCCCGGCCTCTTTTAAGCCGTCTAATGCGTTATCACATACTGATTTTCCCGCACTGAGGATGGTATCAGAGAAATCATAAGCTTCACGGAAATCAATATGGTAAAAAAGTCGGCGAGCCGTTTTTTCGATATGTCGACCGAATTTTTGGGCTTCGGCGATCTCTTCAGCAGAAGGGATTCTTAATGCTTCGGTAACCGGCAGCGGTAGCACGGCATGGCCTGTGGGACATTCAAGTTGTGCCATAATATCCCAGAGTAAGTATTCGGCAACCACGCCCTGATTGTGGGTGAAGTCTGGTGAAAACGAGAGGGTATCGCCGTAAAACATAGAACCGACACCATCCGGCGCATGAATTTTATGCAGCGCAAATACCCAACCGGCTCTTTTAATGGGATCGGTTGTCAGCCCGCCAATACAGTGCGCCAGTTTGGCACCCAGAAGGTCTTCAACCACATAGCGTTCCAGATAAGCCCAGCCGGCGACGGTGGCACAGTCGTAAAAGAGGGCGCCGAAACCGTCTTCAAGATAGGAGTGCACCATTGTGCCCTTATGTCTAAGGGCTCCCATGATGGCAATGGCTTTAACGGTTTGCGCAGCGGTTTCAACTTTGTTTTTCCACCTGGGAACTTCATGGGCAAAAAATTGGGATAGATTTCCAATGGTCGTCACGCCGGCCTTTAATGCCAAAATCGTGTTGTCGGTTGAGGCCGGAAATCCGATCATAAAATCGCCCATATGCGGCTGGATGGGCACCATCTTGCCAACCTGCTGCCAGTCCTTTATGGTGTTCAACATCGGGCCGGTTTCAGCTGGAACATCTTCTCGATGGGTTTTGGGCAATCCCATGCGTCGATCCAGGCATATTCCGGCCCGATCAACGACAAACCCATTCTCATCGACAGTATCATACAGCAGCGCCAAGGCCGCCGCCGTCGAATGCCATGAATTCATGCCGATATGGGCATGAAACATGATGGTATTTTCTTGCATACACTTTTTCTTATATGCCAACTCGGATTCCACCCCCATTTTATCCATGAAAGCGGTGCGGCCAATGTGGATATCTTTGGCCAGCGTATGCCCTTCATTGACAACGGCCTTGCTTGACGGCAATTCCGATTTAAGAATGTTCTGAACGGTTTTATGGAATCGTGAAAAATTCATTGATTTAATCTCAATAACCGCATGCGGCTGAGGATGAGGTTTTTATTAAGATTGCCGGGAACAGCTGATTTTGTAAAGAAAAATCTCACTATTCCTGACTAAGTCAGCTTGTATAAAAACTGAAAATGTTTATCCTCAATTATTGGGTGTAATGATTCATGCTTGGACACGACGTATCACATCAATAAGGTTTCCAATTGCGGTTTTATTTATCCAAGGGTCAATCAGACATTTTCTTCAAAGCCGAAAGAAAAATACAATGAATGCTACCCATATTCAAAAAGATGCCTTGATGTGGATCGCCCTTTTTGTTTTTATGGCGGCAGGGATTGGGACTTATGCTCAGCAATCCGCCGAAGACGCTGTGGTGACCTTTCACGTGTCTTGATAAGACGTCAGCAAAGCAGCCCTGGAAGGGCTCGATGGCGTCATACAGGTGGAGAGCGGCATTCGACAATCCAAGCTGTGGTTCAAGGAAATCAATACGGTGGTTTATGATCCGCAACGCATCACCATCGATGAAATGAAAGCTGCCTTGCAAAACGCCGGCACCTACCGTGGCATACTGTCGCCCGAAGAATAGGATTAGGTTTAACGCTTGAAAATTTTCTATACGGATTCATTTGCTATTCCCCTGCCGGAGAATCATTCTTTTCCGATCGGCAAATATGCCCTTTTGCGCAAACGAATTGAGAATTCCAATCGCTTTGTTCCCCAAGAATTATGTATTCCCCACGCGGCAACGGATATTGAAATCTGCCGCTCGCACGATCCGGAATACCTGCGGCGTTTGCAGCAAGGTCAGCTGACTGCTAAAGAGATCCGGCGAATCGGATTGCCTTGGTCGCCTGAGCTCGTTGAGCGCGCCAGACGTTCCGCCGGGGCCACGGTTGAAGCCTGTTTTGCCGCCCTTGATGATGGCGTTTCTGTTCATCTGGGCGGGGGAACCCACCATGCCTTCAAAGATCAGGGCCAGGGGTATTGTGTGTTCAATGATAGCGCCATTGCGGTGCGCGCCCTTCAGGAGGAAACCCATATTCAACGGGTGTTGATCCTTGACTGTGACGTGCATCAGGGCAACGGCACCGCAGCGCTGTTGCAGACGGATCCCTCTGTTTTTACATTTTCTATCCATGGTCAAAACAATTTTCCGTATCGCAAAGAAAAAAGCGATCTGGATATCGCTTTGGATGATGGAGCCGATGATCAGGTCTATCTGAATGCCCTGGATAAAGGCGTGCGGGAATCTTTAAAACAGGCCCAAGCCGATGCGGTCATTTACCTGGCCGGTGCCGATCCGTATATCAAAGATCGTTTCGGGCGTCTGGATGTCAGCAAAGAAGGGCTGGCTGAACGAGATCGACTCGTTTTGGGGTATTGTCGGGATGCCGGGCTGCCGGTAGCGGTCACCATGGCCGGCGGCTATGCCCCCAATATCGAAGACACCGTGGATATTCATTTCAATACTGTCTGCATCACCGCCGAGTATCAGAATAAATAAAAACTTTTGCTCCTGGCTTCTTGCTCCTTGCCGCTGGCCAGAAGCTAAGAAGCTTGCATGCCGGGTAAGTGACTTACACAGATACAAATTCTTTAATTACAAATTGAATTGTTTGTAAATTGTTAGATTTTGTTCGAGGCCAAGGCGCGAGGAGGCGAAAACGGTGCCGCGTACTTATAGTACGCAAACCGCTTTCGCTGACGAGTAACACAGGCCTCGGGCAAAAGATGAGGATTAAAAAACAATTCATATTGGTTGGAATTGGGCAGTGAAGTGCCTAAGTACGGGCGGTTCGTAGGTGATACGCATGCCTTTGATCTTATCCCGTTTTTGAAAAACCGATTCAACACACTCGACCACATAATCGATGTGGCTCTTGGTATAAACTCTTCGTGGAATTGCCAGCCGCACCATTTCTAAGGGAGCCGCTTTAAATTCGCCGCTTTGGGGGTCGGTTTTGCCGAACATCACGCTGCCGATTTCGCAGGATCGGATGCCTCCGCAAAGATAAAGCTCACAGGCCAGCGCATGCCCCGGGTATTGATGTGGTGGGATATGCGGCAAAAACGCCTTGGCATCGATATAAATGGCGTGCCCGCCTGGCGGCTGGAAAATCGGGGCACCGAGCGCAGCGATATGTTCACCCAGATAAGCTACGGACCGAATGCGATATTTAAGGTAGTCTTCTTCTAAGACCTCGTCCAGCCCGCGTGCGAAAGCCTCCAGATCGTGACCGGCCAACCCGCCGTAGGTGGGAAATCCCTCGGTGACGATCAGAATGTTGCGTGCCTGAGCCGCCAATTGATCATCATTGACCGCCAGAAAGCCGCCCATATTGACCAGGCCGTCTTTTTTGCCGCTCATGGTGCAGCCGTCGGCATAGGAAAACATCTCCCGGGCAATTTCTCTGGCAGTTTTGTTCTCATAACCCGGCTCTCGGAGCTTGATGAAATAGGCATTTTCAGCAAAGCGGCAGGCATCCAGGAAAAACGGGATGCCATGTGCCCGGCAGAGTTCGGCGGTTTGACGAATATTGGCCATCGAGACCGGCTGGCCGGCATTGGCATTGTTGGTGACGGTCAGCATTACCAGCGGAATGCGCTCCGGGCCGTCTTTCTGCAGCAAGGATTCCAGGACATCGAGGTCCATATTGCCCTTAAAATCAGCCATCAAGTCCGGGTCAAGCCCGTCAGCGATCGGCAGATCAAGTGCCTCTGCTCCGCTCATCTCCACGTTGGCGCGGGTGGTGTCAAAATGGGTGTTGTTGGGCACGATTTTGTCCTGTCCGCCGACAATGCTGAACAGGATTTTTTCGGCCGCACGGCCCTGGTGGGTGGGGATGATGTGCCTGAAGCCGGTCAGATCCCTGACGGTTTGCTCAAGCCGTGAAAAGCTTCTGGAGCCGGCATAGGCCTCATCGCCTTCGATCATGCCACCCCACTGGTGGGCGCTCATGGCCGCCGTGCCGCTGTCGGTAAGCAAATCGATCAGCACATCCTCGGCCTGGATGCTGAAGAGATTGTACCCGGCTTTCTTTAAGATAGCCTCGCGTTCCTCACGGCTAGTAAAACGCAGCGGCTCAACGCTTTTGATTTTAAAGGGCTCGATGATGATTTTCATGATCTTCTCCAGCGGCAGTTACAAAACATATTAGGATTCAGAGTGAACGATAAATCTGTATGGGCAACGTGTCAAGAAAGCGGAAAAAAACGAGATGATTGAATAAGAAGAATTGATTAGAGACAGGAATACTGGAATAGTGGTTGCTGCCATGCAAGGCAACGAATCCTAATCCGCGGTAAATTGGGTTTAGCGTCAAAGGAATATCTTTTAAAAATGCTTACCAGAATAGCAAAGGTCGCAGAAAAACAGAAAGGGTATGATTGTACAGTTTATTTAAAATGTGCCGTAAGTCATCTCCGCCTAAAAGGCTTCTGATAACAGAACTGCGACTGTTTGATAGGTTTATCATTCTCTCATAGCCGCGGTTCGATAGCTTTTCGAATATTTTACGGTTCGACGCCGAAATTTTTATCTGGTTAATTATCTCTCTATTTAATAACTGGCGATAGTCTAAATCTTCTGCGATACTTTTTGCGGCCAGGTAGCCCGATTTAAATGCGTACAACATACCGAATCCCAAAAAGCAATCCTGAAATCCGGCGGCCTCTCCAACATAATACTGATTGTTGATATGGGCCTGGTTCAAAGGTTCGAAATTGACTGGAGCTGAAAACCGTTCGTAGATCCTTTTTACTTTTATCGTAAAGATTTCTTCAAATCGTTTAACCGTATTTTCCAATCGTGCTTTATGATCTTTAATGCCAACCGGATTCACACAGGTAATTTCACCGACATTGTCGTTAATAACAAAATAAGAATAAAAGTTCTTCGAAAGGTTGCTATCAAGTAGGACGGCGGCCCTATCCTGGTGCGCACATGGAAACATCACTCCAGTTGCAATAAACGCAGGTTTTTTAATCCCTGTTGCAATGATATCTGCGTCCTGCAGCTTCAGTGTCGAATTAAAAAATAGCTTAATACCCATCTCCAAACTTTGAGACTCGAGACATTTGTCGATAGAATCTTTGGCCGATCCTCTTTTGACAAGATATGTTATCGGCTTATTTGAGGTTCCGACATACGTTTTTCCAGATGGGCTAATGACTTCCTGGGAGTATTGGGGCTTAATATAAAAATTCGTTTGGACATGCATGCGATTTAAAGTATCCAGCACATTATCTTTAAATGTCCAGTTCTCCAAAAATTGAAAATCGTTGGTGTGTTTCCCGCAATGGCCTTTTTTCTCATGCACCTCGACGTCGACACCGGCCATTTTTAAATTAATCGCAGCGGTTAGGCCGGCAATTCCTCCTCCTAAGATCCTGAAATTCTTCATTACAGAATGTAACTCTTCGAGGGGTTCTTGGATGCGCGCCTGTTGAAATCGTTATGGGCGCGTGTCTTAAATGTATTCGAATTGTAGGCCAAAAGGCGTGGATTCATCACTTTGAACCACAGCGGCGGAATCAGTGCCATAAAAAACATTACAAAATAACCCATGGGCATTTGAGGGCTTTCTTCAATATGATGCCTGTACGGGTAAGGGCATGCTGGGTTGAGGTGATGATCCGTATGACGCGGTAGATGAAAGGATACAGAGTTTGATATGAGAAAATTGCAGTTCCAGGCATGGCCGGCGGAAAATTTTTCATAATTGCCATCATTCAATTGACGCCGCTTTAATCCATAATGCTGGACGTAGTTGATTACG